>JAABUJ010001977.1_pt1 | contig 27247 bp, 28 predicted proteins | sample 5559131 | NCBI WGS metagenome assembly JAABUJ01 (sample SAMN10711875, study PRJNA513366) | rock metagenome | isolation source: Antarctica rocks | place: Antarctica: Victoria Land, Mt New Zealand nord | collected 2016-01-07
GGGGGGGGGGGGGGGGTTATAGAGGACGAAGAAGGCGACGTTAGCGTAGGCAGCCCAGAGGTAAGGGAGGAGGCCGAGGATGCCGATGGCGGTGGCGAGCGTGACGAGGAGGGCGAGGACGAAAGGGGTGCTGGTGTGGTCGAGGACGAGGCCGACGAAGGGGATGCTGAGGAGGCCGCGGAGGGGGAGGGCGATGTCGAAGAGGTTGTTGACGGCTTCGGCGGCGGCGTAGCTGTGCAGCAGGTAACGCGTATTGCGGCCGGATGGTGGCGACGAAGTAGTTGATTCGTGTCACTTGCACGGTCGTGAAGAGGGTGATGAGGATGAACCATGGGCTGCGGATCTGCTCGAGGGCGGGGCGGCCGTGGAGGACGCCCTGGAAGCTGCTGGTTTGTTGCTTCTTCTTCTTCTTTTCTTGCTCGTGGCGCTTGGGTTGGGGTTGGTTGCTGGATTTGGTGCCGAGGAGGCTGGTCGTTTCGGAGATGGCGCTCTCGTGGCGTAGGCGCCTTTCTTCGCGTTCTCGATCGGTGGTGAGTGGTGGTGATGGTGTGGCGTTCTCTGGGTGGGCGTTGTCTGCTTCAACTTCGGCGACGAGTTCGCCAACGTTTTTGTAAGACTCTTTGGGCATGATGAGGACTTGAACAACTAAGATGAAGACGGGAATGATGAGGTGGATTGAGAAGAACTTCTTCGGAGTGAAGGCGCCATTGGAAGCTGTATAGAGCAAACGGTAAGCCAGGAAGACGGCGCTACTTGAATCGAAGGCTCCGTTCAGAAGGGCTAGGATCAGGCCAGAATGGTTGGGAAAGGCATTGGATAATTGGAAAGATGAGATGAAAACAAAAGGGCCCCCAAGGGCAAGGAACAGATAACCCGGGATATACCCGTCGAAAGGGAGCTGTGCGGCGAAACTAAGGAACAGAGCCCCAGTCGCGAGAAGCACGCTGCCGATTGTCCCGCTAATTCGTGGACCATAGTAGTCTAATATCGTACCGACAGGGAGGGCGCAGACATTCGTCGCTACGGCTGCGATGGTGAACATGAGATTGAGCCTGCCGTAGTCGTCTAATCAGTCTTCATTCAACTTCAAGTCTGTGCCGGATGATTACCGTAGCTCCTGCTCATAGCACGTCCGCACTTCGCCCTCCCTACGCCCACTCCAATCCTCATCGGTACAGAGATCTCTATACACCCCCTCCCTGACCAGCACCGGTTTGAGCGCGGCATATCCGAACACAACCCCTGCCGCCAGCAAGCAGTAGAGCACCGCAACGGCAACTTGTACTGGGACCCCCCAGCGTATCAGCACCATCTCTTTCTGCTCACGAAACGTTGGACGCACTCACGTATTCTCCTGAGCTCCGGAATTTCGAACGCCAGAGGATTTCTATGCGCGGCAGGTGGCGCCCACGTTTCCACGAGGTTCAAGCTCATCTTCCGGTGCGAGCGTGCCGGCGAGGTGCCCCGGCCAATCTCCCATGACTCCATGGATGCCACCCGGTTCAACGACATGATGCCTAGCTTGGGAAAGGAGCGCTCAACGCAAGACTAAGTAGATATGAACGAGAAGGAAGAATGCCGATCCGCTACTCGTACAGCTGCAGAGTGAGTGGGGGAGGGGGGGTATGTACATGAACGATGGCGGGTCATGTGAACAGTATCGACAATGATGATATTGACCTGCATGATGACTGGTCGATGGCTGTCTTGGATCGTAAACGAAGCTTGAGATCATGTACAAAACAAACAATGAACGTTCTACACGTACAGAAGAGATTGACCGAACGAGGGGAAGCCCCAGGTGGAGTACCCTAAGTTAGGTACAAGGTCTCGGACATACGCTTGAAGCGATGTGTGATATACTCAACATACATGTAAGAAGGGTGACCGTCGGGTCGGGCTAACCCGACAGCTTTCGTGACCCAACCCACACTCGGGTAGGGTAGGGCCGGAAGTTTTGACCCAGTGGGTCGGACGATCTGCGGGTTATGTGAGTCATGCAGCAATGCATATATCATGCATATTGAAGCAGCTAAGCACCGAACCGAGGTCGTATACAAATCCAGTCGTAAGCAAGCCATCACCCCGAAACTCTCAAAAAACATTCGCCGGCCCCCCTTCGAAACCCATGTCGAGGAAGAGACCATCCGCCTGAAGGACGGCACTCAGATCCCAATCGCCCAGCGTCATGTTCATCGCCTGCTCGAGCTCCTCGTTGACGCCGGTCGAATTCCAATCAAACCTCGCACCGACACCACCCAGGGCATTAGGGAGCGCTCCGTCGCCACTCGGTGACGAGTCCGTGTACGGGAGTCCCACGGCCGTGGTGCCGGTCACGGGGATGTTGCTGTTGGCATCGTCCTTGTTGGTATAGCTGTTGTACCAGTCCTGTCCTGTATTGGTATTCAGATATCGGCCTGGTGTCGACGTGGCTGCGGAATCCTCCATTGCCACTTCGCTGAGGAGATGTAATGATGTGCTCATGCTATGGAGCGGTTGTGCACTTGTATTTTGATCCAGTGAGCCTGTGCTCGGTGGCTGCCCCCTCACTCCATCGCTGAGGTTGAGATACTGGCAGCCCGGCCGTGGTGTTGTTCTTTCCTCCCGGATCCCATCACCTGCGTTTACGTTGGAGCTTAGAGACTTCGAACTCATATTAGCTAGACTATTGTGCCTCGCCCTCGCCTGGGGAGCGGCCTGGGACAAGTCCGGTTTGCGACCGCTTTGTTTATGGAACCATGTCCGCAGCATCACTAACACCACCAAAAACTTCTGAGCCGCGCGAGACAATTCGTTTTCCGCGGCGGCCTTGAACGCGGTGAGGAGCCTGTCAATATAGTGCTCCACCTTCAGGTCCTCTTTCGAAATCACTTTCCCGAGTTCGGCGTTGCTCGTGGTGGCAGCAAAGTACATTTTTATGAGTAGAACGCAAGCATATGCCACACGGACGAAATGGAAAACCGGGAGGTCCCTGATGGTTTCGGTTGCGAAAGACAGGAATGTGTCGAAGAGCCCGTGGATCGAGGTCAGGCAGACGGTCAGGGCACTGATGTGCGCTGGACTTAGTAGCGCGACTGGTATCTCGGTGTTTGAGCTGCATTTGACGTTCTCGGGACAATCGTCGTTGTGTATGACTACCTCATGCATATAAAGGTTGACTACATGCTCGGATAGTTTCAAAGATGCTGCTTGTACTTAGCGCTTGACGCAAGCACATCGATTGGAAAGACTCACGAGAGTAGAGATCCGTAGGTACCTGCCTGCTCCAATCGTCCAATTGTCTTTCGAAACCTTTTAGAGCGTACTGCAGCTTCGTATCCAGTCCACCACTCTGCGCAACCGGATCATCCATGGAGAACTGTATGCTGATCTCCTCCGTGATATGCTGTATCCTCGCCCACTGACAGAGAACATTGTCAGATGCATAAGCGTCCGGGGAGGTCTCCAGCACCTCGATACATTCTTGCGTGTATGAGTTCCACCTGAGCAAATTTGGTCGCCGTTGGGCCGTTGAGGTATTGCCACAGAGGAAGTAACAGCCTAGCCAAGCCCTTCGACATTCCACACTATGTGGATCTGGAAGCGGCGTCTTCCTGAACGGGTGATCCTGCCAGATGCCTAAAAGCTTAGGCCTCGTTCGCTTCGTTCTCTTACCCAAAGACAGGTCCAAGGCCATGACCGCCGCGATGTGTATCAACTGGTAAAACTTCGACTCCTCGTAATGTTCGGACGGGGCGTACCAAATCACGGAGACTTGCAACGCCTGGATTAATTCCAGTGTTTTTTCGCCCTTCACGATGATGCGATCGGCGTAGGCACGCATGAGCTCCTTGTTAAGGGTCCCCTGGATCTCGGGATGCGAGATACCAGATGCGACGCTGAGGATGGCTAGGAAGAGGGTGGGTTTCGTGCGTCGGATTTCCGGGGCACTGGTGTCCGGAGGGAATACCACGGCTGGGAAATGGGGCGCCATATGTCCGGTAAAATGATCAAAGATCTCCGTAGCTTCTCTGCTTTTGAGAATCTTACGATCAATGACATCAGCATACTCATGAGCTGGTAAGTTATTCTGCGATGGGGTTGAAGCCAGCGATGCGGTTGGAGGTCGCTTCGTGGCTCTGATGTCCTTGGGTATTAGGAAAGGATGAACGTCTGAAGGGTAGGCAGTTGCGTTGCCGGCCATTGACTCTTTTCTTACGCCGACCGTCTCAGGTCGGATAGGAACAGTCTCCTGCGGGTCCTCATCATCATCAGCCCGCCGCCTCTTTTGACCAAGAAGTGTGTGTGAAGATCGTGCTGATCTGGGAGAGGGCATCAATGGTGACTGAAATCCTGTCCCCACGTGCGCACGCGCGGGTTGTTGCGGCCACCCGCTGGAGCCAGTCTCATCGCCCTCCTTTGCTTGAGCCGATGGAGATGCAGTAGACTCGGCATTGGTATCTCTGAGTACACTTCCATCCATTTCAGGGCTAGTGCCGCCACTTTGATGGCTTAGGTCTAAAACTTCACTACGCTTGGTAACTTGTAGACTTGCTGTGAGCGCATCGATCCTCTTCTCCAGCTCGGCGACCCTACTGTCCGTCTTCTTCTGCCTTTTCCTGCTCGGATAAGTGACGATACATTGTCTTCCAGCTTTGGCACATCGTCGGCAAGCGCCTTCCGGATCACTGGCGTTTGGCTCGCATCGGACCTTTAGGCCTCTACAGGCTTCACACGCTCTGGGTTTCTTGGGGTCATTGTGGACATCATCGTTAGTGTCGACCACGGGTAGCGTTTCATGGTGGTGGTAGACATCTGTCTGGAGACGCTGTCGGTCAGTGTGGGCAGGAGGATGTGGCAGTGCGTAGTAAGGATAGGGTTGCCCTCCATCATGAGACGGTAGTTGTTGTTGTTGTTGTTGTTGTTGCTGAGGTGGCGGCAGGCGAATGGCGTTGGCAGCAAACGACGACGGTGAAGCGTGTTGGGTGCCATATGCAGAGGAACGAGATGCTCGAAGCTGTGGATCGATTGTTTCCATATTAATACCTATACCACGGACGATTTAATGAGACGGAGAACGGAGTCGCGGAACCGCGGCGTTCGATTCACCGACTACCAGTTTTGCCGGACAATCTTGCCCGACACTCAAGCGCTAGGCACTCGACTTCGAACGACAACACATATAATCAAAGAGCTCAAATATTCTGATATCTGTACCCTAGTATTGAAACTCTTGCTAGTTCTACAAAGAGTCCAATAATATGCCCTCTCAACTAAGTACTGCTTGGTGTATTCAAGTAAGTTACATGCTGTACCAGAACGTACATCAAGATCACACTCATACAGCCAAGTCAGAGGCGGTCATCTACAACGTATATCCACCATCACTATGTAGGAGGCCCCCTGGGCTTATTCTGGAAGAAACTAAGCAACGCTAGAGCCTCTATCGAAATGGGCAAAGCCAGTCAAGGTCTAGGTGAAAAGAAGGTACCCAGCACATGGTTGATACTAGTCCTTCGCACATAACGAAGAGAATAAACGCAAAAGCGAATGGCACAAGCAAGTCGAAGAGCCCCATAATATCCTCCAGCTCCCTTCCAATTCATGTAAACCAGAATGCATCCGAGCGCCACGTCTTACCGATCAACGAGACAAAATGAGCCGTGCGGACTGAGTCAGTAGGGAGGGTAGTTGAAACGAGCCCTCTTTATCGGAACAGGTGGGCGGGCTCTGTTCCCCGTGAAGTCCACACCGCGAAGGTCACGTCCAATGCCTCGACCATCTCCCATGCTCGACCCAACGCCTGCGCCCTGAGCCGCCCATCCCGCACCGACATTAGTCAGTGGGATGTCGCCGCCGGCCATTACGAAGTTCAGCGGCGCGAACCCGTCTGGCTTGAAGCCTTGGAGTCCCGGATCTTCCAGTAGCAACATGCCCGTTGCGCCCATGACTCCTCCGGCCGGGCATTGCCTACCCTCCAGTCCTTTCAGCAGTCTCCCTAGCTTATTCACAGCGACGCCCGCAAGCTTGTGGATGCCCTTTTCTCTCATCTCGACGAAGATGTCGTACGCGTTTCGGACCATGGCGAGATCCTTGTCGTCCGCAGTGTCCATCATGGCCAGGGTCAAGATCATGGCCGCGTTGAATGCTTGCTGGCCGCAGACGGTCCAGCACATCATAGCGGCCCTCACGCGGGTGTGGAAGAACTTGAGGCAGTTGAGGAGCCCTCGACATGATTCTAGGACACGCTCACGGCCACGTGAAACATTGTCGGAATCGGGGGATACATCGCCCACCGACTGGACGCTTATAGCCGAGTCATTGGAATCACGACGGGAATTTTCAATGCGCTGGCGGTTCAAGAGAATGAGGAAGTTCTGTGTTTTGCCGTAGAACACGGCCGCTTGTGCCTCGAGAGGCCATTCCGGGATTGGTTTATTCACGTCCAGCCAGCTCTCATCAAAATGAATGACGTCCGGCAATGTGTCTTTCAGGCGCAAGAGTTTATCGGTGAAGGTGTCAATCTTTGCGTTTGTGAGCGCATCACTCGAGAGAATTTGTCGAGCCAAGACGGTGAATTGACTGATGTAGGTGAAAAGACGCATGATGGTCGGGTCCGTCGTGAGGGGCTCCGGGGGCGGGCAGTCCCCAATACCACTTATTCCGAGGGGTCTCCCCAAAGTCATTGAATACTGCTGATCCATATGTAGCATCCACCACCACAAGGCCTGACGAACAGCGCTCTCCTTGAGCGGTGGTGCTGGATCCAGGCGACTTGGGTTGCGGTGTACTGTTGAACGGATAAGGCACTACTACATCAGAGGCAGGAAAGAACGCATAACTCACAGCCGATACTATGCGCCAACCTGATCGTCACACCAAATAAAGCCCAGGCGTCAAGAAACTTGCCACTATTGGTCAGGTATGGCCCGATCATGATCAATGTCTCGATGGCCAGGAGTGTCGGACGGCTCATGAAAGTCGCTACTCTCAAGGCTTGCATGGCCGCAGCAACTGTCCCCAGTCAGCTTAAAGTAATTAAACGACAAGAAGACGGGAATTTTACCATAGACGTCACCCTTCTGCAGCTCTGCCTCCATGGCTCCTTCGACCCACTGCCCACCGCAGCGATCGTAGACTCCATTTTGCAGTCCTTGCGCCAGCGTCGCAAACAGGAGGGCAAGCATATCCGGATGTACAAAGGCATTGTGCTCCTTATTCGAGAGGAAGCGCTTGACTTCGTCCACCGTACACTCTTCTGGAGTGTGTGGAAAGGAGCATGATTGGGCGCGGCGCTGAAAAGACTCAAGATAGCAGAAGATGTCTTCGTCCGAGGGTAGGCAATCCAATAGCGCAACAGATCCCGAGTTCTGGTTCCACATGGTAGCGAAAGGGTACACCGGACCCTCTTGCCAGGCGTAGACATCGGCGCCACGAGCCGCAGTGTGAGTCAGGGACGCGCCTTCAGGGTTGACATTGAGGCTTGCAAACTAGAGACGGTGAGCATAGGATGCGTATCAGCGAAGCTGATGCAAAACTCACATCATTGATCACACTGGCCAGCCCCGGACTTCCAAAGTACAAGTTATCGGTCGGTTCCGCAGTCATGAACTTTCTCTGACGAAGGCCGGTGGGTTTGGAAGGGACTTTGGGAGGTTGTCTGAGTCCATTCTCCGCGAGGAGAGTGTCCTCGTTCTCATACTCGTCGGGCTTGACCTGTTTCTCGCTGAGGAACTTCCGCAGACGTTCTTTCAACCTCACATTCTCTGCTCTGGTCTGTCGGAGTTCGACCGCCTGCAACACCGGCTTCCGGGCACTCTCTGTGAGCTGAAATTCACACTGCTCGGGGATATTCCGAAGACAGCAAGCTTCGCACGGAGAGACGCGGTCACACTATGGGTCGAGACAATCAATGAATTGTAATGGGAGCACCGGAGCTTTGCACATACCTTGACTTTGCGTTTACGACACTGATTGCACGAGAGAAGCTGACGAGCTACCTTCTCCGGCGTCTCAGTTGTTGGCATCAACGCATTGTCCATAATTGAAGAGGACACTGATGTGAGGACTGCCGGTGTCCAGACTTGAAACCAGTTATGCTGCCATGATCAGCAAAGGCGCAACCACTGTTGAAGCAAGTAAAGTGAAAGGTTGAGTTGTAGTTATATCAAAGGTTGGACTGGAGTTGTCTCGACGGCTACGCAATCGGCCCGTCCATTAGGGCTTCCTCTAACACGTGAAAGTGAAGAAGCCCATGGTCAAGGTCGTGGAGCACTGAACGCTTGCATGTGGGCGAAATGAAAATCCTTCTTACATGTAGGCGGAAAGATCAGTGGGCTTCACTCGGCATCTCCAAGCTGCTCCTCCAGATTTTGAAAGAACGAGATCGATTGGTGTCAGTGCAAATAAGTAGGATACATAAGGTACCCACGATTGGGAAGGGAAGGTGACACAGCTTTCTTGATTACCGAGCCACGCAGGTCCCGATCACTGGGAACCCTCAACGTAAGAGCATGGAATTTCTCCCGTGTGACGATCTGTAGCCAAGAGAAAGGGGACAAGGCTAGGTGGTTATGCAAGAGTTCTTCTTCTTCTTCTCCTGACTCGTCGCCTTCTTTCTCCTGACTCGTTTGGTGTGGCTTACCGTGCTCCATGATAGGGACGAGTAATTGGCAAGATTAAGCCAGTGCCAAGGGAGCCAAAGCCGATGCGTGGTTGCAGAGAGCATGAGCTCCCCTTGCTGCAGGTGTACAGTTGCAGATGCCGCGGTCCGGGCGGGTGGAGATATCAAAGGAAAGATTAAACGCGGATTACATGATGTACAAGGGATGAGCTGAAAGCTTCAGACGAACTTGATGGACGGGAGCACAGGAAAAGCGACGCGAGTAGTCAGTCATGTTCGGACTACGACATGCAGTGTTCAGGATACAAGGGACGAACGTTAGGGCCATGGTTGACTCCCGAAAAGCAAAAAGCAAAAAGCGTTGCCTTTCATGGGTATGCCAAAACCAGGCAAAGAAGCTCGAGACGTCGTGCAACGTCGAGTGCCAGCCAACCATGGCCGATCTACATGTTCGTGCTACTGCAAGGGTACCGGCTTCGCTCCGTACCCGTAACGTTACCGGCTTCGAAACAAGGTCCATGAGCCGACTATTTAGATTGCTCTTTGATTTAGTGCTTGTCCCTGGACCCCTTTTCCATCCACCGTCACATCCAGAATGACGCGTGTACAGCTAAAGTTTGTCTGCCAAAGCTAGAGATGCGGTTAAGACCGTTTTCGTTCTGTGACGATGGGATGTTACTTTGCGTTACTCGGTAGTTACATACCTTAGTAGCTTTGCATTGCAACGCCGCATCGCTTGGGCCTGATACGGTATTATCAGGGAGGAGGGACTGTATAGTCAACTGGCTTTATGATTCCCATATCTCTAAGCTATAACCGTAAGGAGTACTCCACAAAGTGGACATAAGGAACGGTACATTATTGTGTGTACTGTAGATCTTGCGTATCCAAAGTTCGGATCATTCTGGCGCCTCAAAACTATCATCTCATCTAGGAAACTCTCCTTCCTCGAGGCTGAGAATACAAAGTAGGTATAAACGTACACAAATACCCTCAATTCGTACATGGCTTTGAGAGGCTTGGATGCGGCCCGGGGAATGAAGGGCTGCATCCGTGGTTTGGCTGCCGGGCTGGAGAGGTACTAGTTCTGCTTATCGCCCTTAGTTCGCAGCATTTCCCCGGGCACGGCGGAAAGGGGAACTGGAGAGGTGACGAAGATCCATCTGAGCAATCACATTGACTAGTAGTAGTATTGAAATTGTTGCATCATTGTTGTTCAGATTTGTGAGGCACAGAGTGACTTGTCGTCAACGCCTACAAGGGTTGCGATCTGAGAGGAGCATCCCACTTCTATATCGCATCTCCCCATCGCGCGTGGCGGGATCGATCACAGCACATTTCGATCAAGGTGCCGCGAATACATGTCCAAGGGTCCTCGATCTTGATAACTTAGCGGTCATGGACTCAGCTTGATGCACCGCCGAACATGGCTAGGCGTTCCAGGATGTGTTGCTAACGGCAAGGCGGCTAGAATATTACAAGTAGTATGAAGTGGGTGCAAGCTCGATGAAGGGAAGTGAGGCTTCGTACTCGCACACGGATTGTCGCTTCCGTGCAGCCTTCGCGGCTGATAATACCAGCTGCACAAGTAGTAGAGGTCCAAAGAAGGATAACGATTCTCTAGATAAGTTCATGGCGGTTGGGCCCTTCTCCAATGAGCTGGAGCTTCCCTTGATGGTAGCATACTCCGTACAGTACCTATCATGGTAAAGCCGTGCAACTTCTACTCGTACAAGGCGTGGTCCTCGCTCTTCTCAATGAGCCGGACGGTCATCACCGTCACCGCCCTCACGTACGCATCGACCTTCACAAGCTTCACCTCCCACCAATCTCCAACGCTGATACCGACACCGCTGGCGGATTCGTCCGGAAGGACCTGCACGTCGAACCCGAACTCCTGGAGGAGACCGCTATACATGCCCAGGTACTTGCTCGCTCCCTTGCTCAAGATGAAGCATTGAAAGGTCTCGGGCAGGGCAGCTTCCTTGAAATAGAATGCGCGGAACAAGAGTTGCACGGTCCAGTGCCGGAGCGAGTGCCGCTTCACTCCCATGATCAAGCGCTCTCGGGACTGTACTCGAGGGAGCATCTCCTCGATCCGCTCTTTGGAAAATGTAAGGTAAGATTGGTCCGCGCTTCCCACCAACGTTTGGCCGGTCTCTGCCTCACGACGAATGGCCGACTCAATCTGCCAATGCACCGACAGGTCCCCGTACCGGCGCAACGGGCTGGTACACTTGGCATATTGGTCGGCACCGATGACCCCATGTGGTTTTGGCGTCGTCGATATGATTGATTTTCCCAGAAGCCGTGAATATCGGAAGGACAACGGCAGCGGCACGTAGCCTAGCTTCTCTAGGACAGGCTGCACGACTTCTTTCCTAAACACGTGGGGATCATGGTCTGGATTGTGCTGAGTGACCCGATAGAAAGTGGGAATATTCCGCTCCTTACACCACAGTGCTGCCGCTTCGCAGGCTAGAATCATCATATTTGGGACCAGATTGTGGGCTGCGGTGGTCGTGTGATCTGTCCTTGGATCGAAATGTTCTCCTCGCAGTTGAACGACAGGATCGCCTACATAAGTGGAGCCCCGAGTGCGATTGGTAAGGCTCAGTGGAGTGTCTTGACGCGGTCCAAGATAGACGACCACATCCGCCATGGGTAAATGAACGTTCACGGATCCTTTTTGTTCACGTTGGCGTCGCCGCGCATTCCCAAGATCCTGAAGTATGTGAAGCTTGTATTTCTGAGACTCCGTTAAAGCTTGGTGCAGCCATGTCCTGGCACGGCTCGGCATTTCTCCTCCAACGGTGATGGTAGTCTGTGGCACCGGCGGACCACCTTCCCCCACAGCGTTCCGGATCGTTTCCGGCGTGCAATAACTGACATTTCGGATATAGGCAGGCGTAATTTTGGCCTCGAGAAGTTCTCCATCCCTGTTCACTTTGGCACTGAAAGTAAGGGTAGGACGACCGGGGGCGAGACTCCATCGTGAGCGTGTGATGTTCGGTGGCAGCATCGTATATATCCTTTCAGGTAGATACACCGTTTCCGTGAGGTACTCGGCATATTTGGCCAGAGTACTCTCTGGGGATATGAACGCAGATGGGTTGGCAACATGGACGTGAATCCAGTATGTTGTTTGAGACCCAGGTATTTCTTCCACGGATATACCATCGTCAATCTCCCTTGCGTCCGCATCGTCTATACAGAAGACCTCTAAGTCCCCAAAATCCTTCCGATAAGCTTTCATTGTATCCTCCATGACTGTATTCGACCGTGCGGCTCGTATGTTCTCAATTCGCAGCTCATCCGCCTCCCGAGTAATCTGGTGTCCGGGGAGCCCTAGCTTATGGTTGAGAATCATGCGGTTCTCCCAGGGTGCGTACACGCCTAGCTCTTGCAAGAACAACCAACCCACCGGATGGTCAAGCTCGTAACCCTCATACATGCCAATAGCCCGAAGCATCATGGAGGCAAGCGAATTGAGCGGAACGTGACGGAACAAGGAACGGTAACCGGCCCAGACTTCAAAGAACCGAATGATGCTCTTGTCAGTTTCTGAGAACTTGATGGTCGGAACTGCTTTAAAGGTAAGGTGACTGCCCCCCTTGTAAAGTCTGACGGGGCTGGGCCCAACATTGCCCTCTTTGGTAGGAACGCGGTTCTCCCTGGATTCTAAGATCAGCCGTCGGGCTTTGGAGACAAACGTGGCAATAGGATCCCAGTCCGCTGCATCTGGCGATGTGGTTTCGAGCTTGTCGGTACTGTCGGCGGAATCTCGCGGTTCGTTGTCGGGCTGATGGGTACGGTTGGCGGCATTCCGCGGTCTGTTGTTGGGCTTGTCGGTGGTGGTGGCAGCGGTCACCAGCTTCTCTTGATACTCTCGAAACCACGACCGAACTTGGTTGACGGACGTGACCTCTTGTTTGGGCCGTATCTCGAACTGGCCGCTTATCCTATGGCCGCTGCGATCTGCGACAAAACCAATCTCGTTCCGGAGCAAAATCCTGTGCAGAGCATAAAGGGTTGCCTGAGGCCACGGACGTGATCGTTTTTTTTTCGCTGAAGGAGGCAGTATTCTCGTAGCGATTTCTGGTAGTGTCATATACGTAATCTCCGTCTCGTGCGCCACAAGATCATGGGCATTGTCGAGGCTCGATGAATGCTTCCTGTAGGCAGCTTCACTAGCATTGAAGAACTGGCGCATGCGGTTGACGATTGGCGAACCCACTTCTCTGGGCACGCCCAAGTCCAAGTTGTGGAGCTTGTCTCTTAACTCTTCGTCGACTTCCTTTGACGGCAGATATGGCAGAATCTCTGCGACCGATTGGTGAGGCACAAAACCTGGGATTGAGAAATATAAAGCTTTTGGCATTCGGTGGATCCACTTTCCATGCATGGTGTAAAACTGGGCCTGGGTGTCGAAAGTGCGGATGTATATGGCAAGCACACTTTCCTGATTCGCATTGCTTGGTCTTCACATACAGTCAGCCAACATCATTCGTTTTATCTTCACTTGGCATACTGACGAAAGCTCAACTAGATCGCCACATCTCAAAAAGGGCATCTCAGAGTCAAATTCCGTGACTCCATCATGATCCATGCTTGCCTCAGGCCATGGGCCCTCATTCTCCTCGTTATCCATAGTATCGAGCATAGTGTCACTGTCAGCGGGCCGAGTCAACATGTTCTCTACACCTCCAGGCTTTCCATGATCTGAGATGCTCAAGGGTGCGTCCGTTTCCTCTTCTTGGTTCTGTTCTTGCCATAGCCTGAGGTGTTCACGTATAAGCGTCTTCGAGCCTACCTCGAATCGAGGAAGAAGGTTCACGGGTAAGTCTCCTGGTATAAGGCTTTCTTGACTGCGTGCCACTGCTGTGAGCCGCTAAGAACTATGAGCCAATATTCACAGTGACCTGGTACAATGCTCACCTACATCGTTCTCTGTCTGTATGTTTCTCCGCGCCTCCACGGGCAAAACTTTGGTTGAGTATAGTCTGGTGGATCCGTGCTTCTGGGAATCTGCCTGGACTTTCATGGAGCGTGCAATATAAGTTAGGGCGCCTTGCAGTCGCCAGCCTGGGCGTATCTTTTCTGTAGGGCTTATTGCATAAAAACTGGGCGAGCCACGTAATGGCTTGCCGCACGATAGGTTTCTATGCGCAGTCCAGTAATCCAACACGGCGTCCAAGGTCTGTTCCGACTCCCTTTTGGGGTTTGGGACTTTCTCGCCATCCTTTAAAGTGCGCGACCCTTTCTGCGGCAAGGGGGACTTTGACAAGCCGTCATCCCCCTGATTCCTGACCTGTGATGGCTTCAGTTGGTGAAGGTTGAAGCCGGCTGCCCCTCCTGATTTCGATAATTTTTGTGTAGTTCCCTGTCTTCTCAGTTGCTTCCCCGATCTAGAACCGTAGTAGGGCCTATCCAGCTCTGCCGGGAACGGTGGTGTTTTGATGCTGACCGGCTTGCTACCGTGGGCAACAATTTTCCTTCCATCAGACCATGCTACTGAGCTTCCGGTGGTCAGTGATTTGTGGAGTGTCGAGAGCCCACCATGCGGACTGCTGGCTGTAGTGGACCTTGACCCATGCCTTCTAGGTCTGAGATTGCCTCCCTGCAATCGTGTGCCAAATCTCCTGTAATTTATTCGGGTGCGCAGTTCGAGAGCACAGCCCCAGCAGACCGAGACTGATCTGGTCGTCCATGGAAAGATACTCTCACCAAGGATGGCCATTTGCTGAGGTCCCATTGTTTTGTGCTGATTCGCAAACCGCTTGACGGAGAAAATCCAAGAGTCTCCGTTTGTGGCCCGTGCACAGATCTACATTGGGACACTCTTCGCCTGAGTCGCCTCGGTCATGATATTTTCACTACCTCAAGTTAACGAATCTCTACAATTCCTCATTCGAATTGTTACCAGGTCACTTGTAACCAGTGAAATGTGAGTTCAGATCCCAATTCTGTCCTTCCCATGCTTGTGCCGAACAGCAATCATATGTGATGAGATCAAAACACAAGCATGTATTATCCGAAGAAGCAGCCTCTAGCTTGCTCCGTTGTGGATTCCTCTTTTTCCTGACTATTACAATTCTACCGAATCATCAACCTTGACTGTTGTATACCGCCACTGACAATAGCGGAGATTAATCGCGCCTCCTCCAACATGTCGAGCAAACCTCCGCCTGGTCATTTCAGCATCCTCTACTTCGCGTCTGCGTCTTCCTATACCAAGAAGAATTCCGAGAACCTTCAAGCACCGTTACGTCTTTCGAAGCTTTTTGAAGAACTGGAGAGAAGGTATCCCGGTATTCAAGACAAGGTTCTCAGCAGCTGCGCTGTTACCATCAACCTCGACTACGTGGATATCGAAGAAGACAACAACCATGACACGGCGGAGCGATCGTCCTCCGTCATCATCAGGGATGGTGACGAGGTTGCTATCATCCCACCCGTGAGCTCCGGTTGAGCTGTCACGCTCGACAAGACAGTTTCTACAACGGACCATGACCGCTCAGCTACGGCAGCACGTCGTATTGGTTGCGATTGGGACTGAGGTTAGGCCCGAGGCATCCGCTGAACCCCAGAGACGAGGCACTCGTGACCGTACCTGTCGGATCGTCCAATCTCGGAAAAGCTATACATCCGTAATTCGTATGATGGATTGGAGTGGCCCTACGAAATAGCCACAAGATCCGTCATTGCCAACTTATCCAGTCACGATCCGTCGGCCAGGAAGGTTCTTCTAGCACCGCCGGGGCAAGAGGAGTTTACAAGAGGTCAGCGTGGTGCCGCCCGGAGTCCACCGCAATCGTCTTAAAGCCAGGTATAACCATGTAGCCATATTCAGCTGGTCGGCATAGTGGGTGTGCTACTATGGAAGGCTTCACCAGGTGAAGATGTCATTGTGTTCGGTGCATCAAGGAAGAGAGGAGCGGTTTTGTGCAAGCGAATCCAAGACCAGCATCATCCAATCCAGTCACGGCTCCTCCGGTCATGACAGTACTTAGTGTACACTAGAGAGCACTATCTGTCCTTACCTTACCTCGTACTCCGACTCTACATGTATATACAAAGCTTGCTACTCCTTCTTCAGTCATGCAGGATGTACTCGTTGAGTGTGTCTATGTACAGCAAGATCTGTCCGCCTGCCACTTTTCTCTTTAGGTAATGTGTGCCAGTCCTAAGCACTTAGACGCCGACAAAGCTGACCAGTCAAGGTTGCTTTATGTGATGTGCATGCCCGTAATATTAATGGCTCATACTCGTACCAACGTTAACGTTAGTCAGTCTCTGGTCCAAGATGTTTATTGCAAGGTGAGATACTGAGTTACAGTAGTCCATAGTCCAAGAACGGTGCTAGGTGCCTGTAAGTACGGCAAACTTGAAGTCGAAGAGCGGGGGACATGCCCTAGGCTGTGGTCCATGCGGTCCATGTGGTCTATTCGGTCTATAATTGGGTACAAGCCCCGCAGCCCCGCAGCCCTCAAGCCACAGGCCGAGTCACGATCCAATCACTTGCACATCTTACCCGCCCGCCGTCAACACCCACTTGCTCCCGCAGCTCCCACTCGACCTTTACGCGCCCACCATATCGAAAAGATGCATGCGATATCAGATCCAGGTACCTATACGGGAGGAGTTATGGAGATAAGGTACTCCGTACTCTGTAAATAATCAAGTTCCTAAGGTAACGTTAACTTAATGAACTTTTGGCTTGATGCAACAGGCTTAGTCGTTAACTTAACTTAGACCTGCAGCGTGCAGCAACCTCCCCTTTCAAGGCTGCTCTCTCTCGGGTATCTTTTCGATCGCCTGCTCGTCGTATCGTTGGTCGGGATGCCGTCCAGCATAAGAACACTGCTCTCTCCTCCATCCACATCTTCCTTTTCTTCTCCTTCCATCTCCATCTCTGTTTTTGTGTCCATCATAATTTTTATCTGTCCTGCCTTTTTTCAAAAAGAGCTGTGCTCTTCTATCAATTACTCACTATCATCTTAATAATTTTCGTCGCCGGTCGACAATACCCCCCCATTTACTCCTATCTACTATACAGCTCTGGTAGCTGAATTTTTGCAAACCCCCTTACCCAGAAGTATTACCCCATTTGTTCGTTTTTAATCATCTTCTCAATATCAAAATGGCTGCGATTCAATTGTCCTTCTCCCTTCGCACTTCCTCGAATGTCAAGACTGTCCACCTTCTCGGCTCGTGGAACAACTATGCCGGCCAACTTCCGCTCTCCAAGGACTCCTCCAAGTCTGGTGGATGGAAAGGTACCTTCAGGTTTCAGGGCGCCACTCTGCAACAGGGTCAGCGCTACTGGTACTATGTAAGTCGTCACCTACCTTCCTCACCCGTCCTCACTCCTCATACTCATGACCACGACAGTACATCATGGACGGCTACCACGTCTCCCATGACCCGGCCCAACCCTTCACCACCGAGCCCACCACCGGCCGCAACCTCAACATCCTCGACGTGCCCAGCGCCACGCCCGCCGCCGCGGCTCCCGTCGCCAGCAGCAAGCGCAGCGGCCACAGCTCGCGCGCATCCATGGAGATCCCCAAAGGCCGCGCCCTGTCGCCGTCGAACATCAAGCACCCGAAGCCGCAGAAGCCGTACGCGTCGCGCTCCATCCGCGAGGCCGACTACACCATGTCGCCCGTCGACGAGCTGAGCAACCAGTTCTCCACCGCCACCATCGACGACTTCAAGCAGCTCTCCAACAGCCCCGCCAGCTCCACCGGCTCCTCCCTGTCCTCGCGCTCCACCGGCGGCTCCACCCTCTCCTCGCTGTCTTCGCTCAGCGACGCCTCCAGCCAGTGCACCTGCGAGCGCTACGGCATCACCCGCAAGGGCGACCGCGTCAAGCTCGACTGCGGCGGCTCCCGCTGCGGCTACAGCGACAGCTCGTCTGGCTGCTCCAGCGACGAGTCCGATGACGAGTCAGATGCCGAGCCCGAGCACCGCGAGATCCGACCGGCCAGACGCCAGTCTTACGCCACCCGTTGATGAACGGCCATGCGGCAGACAATGTGGACTTTTTCTTACACTTTTTTCTTGGAAAGAAGCACATATCGTACGCTCTTTATTTACCAACAACTTTAATCTCAACCCTCTTTGGCCGGTCCGAGAGGGGACGACTCGAAATCTCCCACGACGCCGAATCAGTGGCTTTTCAGCGATCCTCCACCAGGAGGATTGCGCCGACATTCGCTCCTGCCTATGTCTGCCTGTCAGTCGCAGTCTTTAGCACCCCCGTCCGTCCGTTGCGAGGACGCTTCGTACCACAAGCGCTCTTTCTCCGACAACAAGCAACGGTAGGACGGGTGAGGAGACGCAGCAGGGCACGTGTCGGCCGATGGTCAAAGCATGTGTCGCTGAAGAGGTCGACTGGAGGTTTCGCACACATTGCAACAAGCTACGACACAGGATGGACTTTCGCATGTCTGTCCTGACCTGTTGTAGCAGGAGACGCGAGCGAATGAGGAAGGATAATGCAAGACACGGGTGATTGTTCGGTATTGCCCGCCGGGTCAAGGAATGGGGAGTAGCGTGTTGGATTATTATATGGACACAGGTGTACGACCTGACCTGTTCATGGGAGTGGCAGAGGGAGAAGGAGAGGGAGAGAGAGAGGGAGAGGGAGTGGGAGTGGGAGACGGAGAAGAGGAGACGGCAGTCTTTGTCAATTGCATCTTACTGCGTACTCTGGTGTGGCGAGGTGTAGTGTAGTCAGCATCCTAGGAACTGAGAGAAGAATTCCATGCTGTCATCTCGACCCCTCGACCAAGTTTCATCTATCACATCTTCCACACATCCTCACAGCCCGGCCAAGCCAAACCTCCTCGCCTAGCCTTGCCTTTCCCCGCCCTCATCACAAACCCGCACCTCGACAGGTCCGCAAACTACAGCACAGCGCGTAGGTCCCAGCGTCGCATCGCCTCACACATATGACCATCTCCCCATCATCATCGTGTAGCTATCGCAGTCCAGCTCGGCAGAAACGCAGTTCGGGACGGTAGCAGAGGCCACGGCGCGAGGTGCCCGTCCGTTCGATCCGGGCTCGACCAGGGAGATGAGGGAGGAAAAATTGGCGGGACCTTTTCGGTGTCGAACTACGGTGGCATTGGTGGACGGGGTAGCGGAAGGTCGAGGTTGAGGGTTTGGAGGTGGGAGGGAGGCGAGGAGGGGGAGGAGGGACGGGAGGGAAGGGAAGGGGAGGGGAGGAGGGGAGGGATGTGGAGGGATGTGGAGGGCAAGGGAAGGCGAGGGCAAGGGAAAGGGGAGGGAGGAGGAGGAGGGGTTGAAGAGGGATGGGACAAAGGACGTGGGGAAGGGGGTTGAATTGATTGATTGATTAGATTGGCTCGTCGGCATGAATTGAATTGATCCGAATTGAACTGATTTGATTTGATTTGATTTGATTGATTGTGAAGGATACCAGGGCATTATGAAGACGAAGTGTGTGTTATGGCAGAGGAGGGGAGGGTTGGAAATGATGGATTGAAGGTCAGATTGATTTGGAGACGTGAACGTGAGAGGGCTGAAGAGCGAGGTAGGCGGTGTGCTGTGTGACTTATTCTAAAGGTACATAGATGGGTTACTGTACGTTGTTGCTGATGAGTCTAAGGACTGGTGCCGTCCGCGACCCGACTCGTCGGAAGACCGAGGTAACATTACCCCAGTCCTTCACCGCACGATCGTCGTCGCACCTACAGTTCAGACATCATCTGTGTCTCCGCCAAACTCTCTTGGATCATTGTCTGCAAATAAGCTATTTGTAGGTATCTTCTAAAAGCACACTATCTACCAAACATCGCTCGCGCATTTCGGACTCGCCGTCGGCCTGCGATGGCCCCGACGTCACAGAGGTGCCTTCGAACTAAGTACTGTAGGAGGTAGGTACCTAAACCTAAGATCTCAGATTTTAGGTTGCCTCTAGTTGCAGCCTGCCGGCACTGCAGGGTCCCAGCTGAGGTACATACAGTAGGTTGACGACACACGAAAAAAACCCAAATTGTTGCGCCGCGCAAATACACGATCGAGGTAACGAACCAGCATTGGAGAGCGCAAGAAGAACTAGACTGAACAGAGTCTTAGAAGGACGAACGGCGCGGCGGTGCGTAGTGAGTCAGGGTTGTGTATCGTAAGAAATGGAGGAAGAAAGATTACAGGAGGCAGAAATGCGCAGTAGTTTTGGAAGACCAGCGACCAGTACGGAGAGCAATCGACAATCACATGTATGAGAATGGGAAACGCGAGAAATCCCAATGCTAAAAAGATTTGAGTTGAGAGAAGGAGAAGTAAAGATGGGAGAAACGAGGTGCAGATACGAGTACAATAATAGAGACATCAAAGACAAAGACCCAAACGCCGTACTCCGCTCGCGTAACAATTGATGCACGATCGCTCGCTATGCTTCTAAAAACGTTCCACCGGCCGAAAAAACAACATGCGACTCCTCTTGACAATCATGCGAGCATATCGTCATCTTCCTCGGTCTCCAAGTGGTTCTCCAGGAACCATGTTTTTATCCTCCCCAAACTTCAAAGCATCCGTCAACCATTGACTGATGACACGCCATTGCCTGCAGTGGCTTCCACGCAGTTGGTCGGAGTGGATAGGATTGCCGAAAGGTCGAGCGGTGTTTTGTTGTGTTAGCTGTAGGGGCTAGTCCACGTGGTTGGGAGTTCTACCCTTAATCACGTGGACCTGCCCTCGTAGTCGATTTCGAAAGAAAGTGTGATGATACGCCGACGAATGTGTCCCGGAAATAGTACGCTCAAGGTATTCCCATCGGTGATCCAAGCGCCGAGGAGGATACTTTGGCAGCATCCACCCAGCGGGACGAAGCCCTCTCGGAGGACGTCCGTAGCTTCCAGACCCCATATCCCTCGAATCGTTCGTCACCGATGATACGCCGAGCTGTACTGAAATGCAGCACCGCCGCTGGAGTAGCCGGAGTCCGGGTGGTTGCCTGGTTGGGAGGACGACGACTGGCCTTGGGAGTGCCGCAAGGAGTGGGAAGGACACGCGTACCCGACCAGCATCGTTCGCTCCTGCACGGAGTGGTGACGTTGCTTGTAGCCCGAGCATGGATCGACGGCGTGACGGTAGTAGAGACACTTGCAGACGGAGTAACGCTCGACCAGCTGGATACACATGGTGGTGACGTTGAGGGGGTCAAGTGACTCTTTGGTCTGATAGGGACGTAGTGGTACTGTTGATAGCGAGAGAGTTGAGCGAGGACAGGTAAAGCACAATGTATGGAATGGAACGAGAGTTCAAGAAGAGGAACGAATGAGTCTTGTCTTAAACAGTACAGAAGAAGTGAGTAGTTGTGAAATGTATGAAGTCTGCAGGCAACGATAGCAGACCAGACGAGTTATATATCCATGAAATGTTTAAACCCCCATGGTAAGGTGACGATATAGCGGCCGTTAGAGATATTGCATGACAGGAACAGGCATCCAACAGGCAGCGGTGCTAAGCAAGCAGTCAGTCAGTCATACTCCCCCAGTGATGATCTGTTCGTTCCCCCCAATTACGAGGCACTGCAAAAAGGATACAAGTTTAGTTCTAAAGTAAAGATGGAAATGTCGACTTGGCGCGGTCGTTCGGTCGATTTCGGCGAATGAAGCAGAGGGCCAGGGCATCTGCAAGGGCAGTCGAAATGACAGGGGGGTTACCCTCAGGACGCTCAGCTGTGACTATGAGGCAGCAGCAGGGAGTGGCCTCAGCTTTTCCCCAACAACCGAACCCTGGAGATCTCCCTCTGAACCCAGAACCGCGGCTTCGGGCTTTGCGAAGGGTCGCACATTCTAATCAGAGGCTGTGGTTGTCGCTGAAGACTGGGTGGCGCGAGTGGGTGGTGCCAGGGCCTGGGTCAGGTACCGGGAACTGGGGGTTGGATGACAGGCACAACGCTCTCTTCGGACAACAGATTAGTCTTCACAAGAGTCAAATGTTGCGCCGTCATACGCCACGACTTCTGTGAATAGATAGGAGGGCCATGAGCGTTTGAAGTTTCATTCCGTGCGAACACGGGAGAGGGGCGCAGCCTAGGGGCTTGCCAGTTTACGTGAGAGCGCTGAGGCTTTTTGCGGGCCAGATGGGAATGGAGGGAAAGGGAAGAGAAGTGCCTCGCAAGTACTCATACTCATACATCGCATCGCATCGGACGCAACTGGCCGGCGCTTGGTGAGAGCGACAAGGCCGAGGTGCGCGTGTCTGGCGTGAGATATGTTGGACACCGACATCTCAGACTTTGCGATGTAGGGTAGACGAGGGGATTCAGGCGCGCTTATTGATATTAGGTAAGCACTCCAGCCTCACCACTGTCTGTACATTAAGTCACTAGGAATACCTTACCTACCAGGTAGTTACACGATGCTATGATTCAGGCATGACGCAGAGGTTGAGCTGGAGAGCGATGAGATGAGTCTTGCTCTGGACAGTAGTTGCTCGTGGAAGTGGCACAGGCTGGGGACAGGATGAGGGATGAGGGAAATGGATGCTCGAAGCCACCCCCAATGAAGGATGAAAGTGCTTTGCTCTGCTTTGCCTTCCCTTTTGCCTTTTGCCTCTGGTTCGAATGGATATGATTTGTGTTTGATTTGCTCTGCTTTGCTTCCTGCACATCATCATGTACTGTAAATCGCAGATCCTTCACAGTCAGTAGTTCAGCAATGATACCTCCTCAAGCTGTAGTCGTGAACCTAGGCCTATCGGTCTGGTCAAGTACAATGTAATTAGGTTTTGATAGTTGGGGCGGTATTAACGGTAGAAGTTGCTGTAGACACAGTAAACCCTCAGAGACACAGAGACAGGGCTGACAGCCTGACGAGTGAGCCTTAGGTTATGTAAGCTAGGTCTAGGCGTCTCCGACCAATAGCATCCCTTCCTGCGTCTATGAGCGGTTGAACTTAACGCTTAGCGCTCTACCGACACCGCTAGAAAAGAGGTGGAAGTTCCCGTAGGTAAGGTACAGCACCCGGATGTATCTTCATAGCGGGATCATCGAGAGTCTCACCGTATTCCCATACCTGTACCTGTATCTTATCTTAGCATAGATACATGTGTCTACACGGCTCACCTACATGAAGACTAACATCACTGAGAGCCAAGGACGCGATGGAGGGAATCTCCTCATAGACTGCAACGCCGGCCACGCCGACGATGTCATATATGACTCGACTGGACTGACATCATCGCCATTTTTTTCGAGTCGGGGATCTTCATCCTTCTAAAAGACCATGTAGCGGTGACTGCGAAGTTGAAGCTGTTAATTCATCTCACTCCTGATATCAACTGCATCACGTTGCAGAAATCCCATTCTCTCCACTTGTCTTGATGTTCTCTGTACGAAGTAATGTTCTATTGTTAACTTGGGGCGCTTAGCTAACGTCATTGCCCCAAGCTGAAAGACCTCGTTGGCATTCTGAGTTCTTCCATATTCTCCATTTCTGCACCGTGTCAGACAGCGTCAGCAAGCTGTGGACTTGAGAACACTCAATTGAGGCAAATCTTTAACGACGAAGTCGAGTGTTTCTTCAGTTGGCGACAATGACATTGCTTACTGCCTCGCTAGCTACAGTGCCCGGCACTTGAAACTCTCAACACCAGCCGGCGTGTTGTTGGTATACGAAGTCGGCAAGCGAAGCCGCCCCCATTCGACTCTGCCTACTTACTGCGATCCCTCCATGTGTTGCTGAAAGTTGGTGTTACAGGTGAAGACTGTCGTCGTCATCCATACCCTTGCCGTTACACTCACCCACGTTGTGACTGCCTCGTGGCTCTTTGAAACGTGGCACAAGCCAAGCGAAGCTCATACACCGTTGACTCAACCTTATTGAGTCTACTTTTGAGCCCTTCTGACTCCTCTGGCTGCGCTCGCCCCGCCATGCGCCATGCGCCATGCGCCATGCGCCGTGTGCCCATGCAGCTATTAGGAGCCCTGCCACTCCATGGCTCATCTTATCTGAACGACGGCACCGCCTGCAGTCGAGTTTACAATCTCTCGTCCCGAAGGCAACGGAAAGCGAGCCGTTGAACCGTCGGAGAGATTCAAGGATGCCGTAGGACGACCCTTCCGTTCACGATCCGCGGGCAACCCGACACGAGACTGCCTTGCAATCTCGGAGAACATTCGCCACCCTCATCAGCTGGTGTCCGAGCGCTCTTTGGTTCTTCCAATGAATGTGCAAGGGCTTGTGCCGGCCGCTTCATTCGTTGTGCCTACAGTGGTGATCAACACCATGAAGCTGATAGTGGATGCCTTGCCTGATGCCCTTGGATGTTTTTTTGCAACACTGACGCCGCGTGACCAAACGTCTTCGCGGCTCATCTCCAAGAAAGAGCCGCGTCAAATCCTTCTCGGCCGTCTCCCCATTCGAATATGGTATGACAAACTCCATGGCCTGGCGCACGAAAGACCTCACGAAGCTTTGTTAGTAACGATAGGCCACGGTTGAATGATCAACGCAAACGTCGATGCAGTCGGGATATCACTACCACACACCTGCAACCAAAAGGAGGTCAAATTTGCGATATCAGCTCACTTGAAGGTGTCACTGTCAACGTCAATCGTTCAGGCCGACATGGTTCATAGTTTGTAGGCGATCCACCAACCGTAAACCCCTTTTTAGCAAGGACACTGGACTGATTCGCCATCGTTTCTCGAGTCACATAGCCAAGTATTCGAACAGCGAACTCTATCTTGCAACCTCAGGCAACGTATCCTCTAACGCTTGGAGCACTCCCATCACACCTTCCCATTCTTTCCACTCCGTGTCACCCCCGGGAAAGCCCCCCTTCAGTGGCAATCTCGTCCCATCCCTGTCCCCCATGCCCAGAATCCGACTGACGGCTTCTTTGATGCCCACGGCCTGGTGCTTGACCACCAACTCCTCGCCAGCACTGACCTTGTACTGCAGCTGCCTCAACCGCTTCAGGTCTCCTGGATTATCCTGCCAAGTATTGAACAGATTCACCAGGCACTTGGGGAACACACCGGCCAATCCGTCAATGGCGCCCGCGCCGCCGACGGTCAGCACCGGCACAAGCTGCTGTCCCAGGCCCGTAAAAGTGTGGAAGTGATCGTGATCGATGCGAGGAGACGACGCGATCTGGGTATGTTTCGAGACGTCACCGTGCGAGAGCTTGCAGCCGACGATGTTGGGATGGCGCGCCAGCTGCTCGAAGGTGCGCGTGGCGATGGCGATGTTATTTGACACGGCGGGGTAATGATATCTAATCCTCCATCGTCAGCGCCGTCGACCACCGAACGCCAACTACGGTATGTATAATCCGGCAAACCTGCATCATGACCGGCATCGGCGACGCATCGGCGACGGCGGAATACCACGCCACAAGCCCCTCCTGGCTGACCATCGGCGCAAAATACCCCGGCGCCAGCACCAGTCCCCACTGGCTCCCCGCCTCCTTCGCCTCCTTCAGCGTCTGTACCGTCTCGGCGATGCTCTGCGTCGCCGTCCCCGCGATGAGCGGGTAGTCCTTGAACCCGGCTTTCTCCAGCTCTTGTCTCAGGTGCGTCAGGAGGGTCGTGCGCTCCGAATTGGTGACCATGATCGCTTCGCCGGTCGAGCCGAGCACGACGAGACCGCGGATGCCGCATTTGGCGAGGTGGATGGCGTGCTTGGTTTGGGTGGTGAGGTCGAGGGGAGGGGCGGATGTGTTGTAGTTCGAAGCGGAGGGGGAGACGAAGAAGGTGGGCACGGGCACGTAGATGCCTTTGGGTGGAGGTGTTGCTGGCATGATTGTTCTATGAGCAAGTTGGAAGTAGTGTCAATTCATCACCAAAGATACGTCGTTTCGCCGTCACGGGCATTTCTCAGATCTACTTGCTCACTGGCGGATGATCGTAATGCACCCTTCCCGCAACGCATTGTCCCGAGGTCTGACGTCGGGTGAACGTCGACCGAACCTTGGAGTACAGTAAACAGTATACATACTACCCTGTTCATCAGAGAAATCGCCAAATCCATTCTCACCGAATCAATGGCAGTAGGTCTCCTCGAAGGAAAGGTATCGGCAATCACAGGAGGACTGACTGGTATCGGCCGTGCCATTGCCCTTCAATATCTCCAAGAAGGCGCCAAGGTCGCTATTAACTACTTCGGAGGACCGAGCGACGAGGCGCTCCTCGAGAAGCTACGAACAGAGGTCGCCGGCAATAGCTCATGCTTCATAGCCGTCGCCGGTGACATCTCGAAGCCTGAAACCGGTCAGCAACTCGTCAGGGAGACGGTCGCCGCCTTCGGAAGACTGGATATCTTCGTCAGCAACGCGGGCATTTGCCAATTCGCCGAGTTTCTAGAGTAAATCCAGCACTTTTTGCGTCGTAGTCTGAAATGTAGAACTGACAACTGACGTGCCCTGACAGGATAGAGCCAGATCTGTACTCACACATCGTCCGTACCAATCTCGACGGCGCATTCTACGCCACCCAGGCCGCCGCGCGTCAGATGTCCTCCCAGACACCCCCCGGCGGCTCCATCATCGGCGTGTCCTCGATCTCCGCCCTGGTCGGCGGGGGCTTGCAGACGCACTACACGCCCACGAAAGCCGGCGTGCTGTCGTTGATGCAGTCGTGCGCGATCGCCCTGGGAAAGTACGGGATCCGGTGCAATGCGCTCTTGCCCGGCACGATCAGGACGCAGCTGAACGAAAAGGACTTGAGCGACGATGCGAAGAGGACGTATATGGAGAGAAGGATCCCGTTGGGCAGGACAGGCGTGCCGGACGATTTGGCGGGGCCGGCGGTGTTCTTGGCCAGTGACATGAGTCGCTACGTCAGTGGAGCACAGTTGTTGATCGATGGCGGGTTGTTTGTTAACTTGCAGTGACTGCGCCGGCGCTCGCGGATGGGAAAGAGTCCACACGTCCCCCGTCAATGGGCGCCGCAAGAGCCGACCAGCCGCAGTGTGCCATCAAGAAAGGCTATACGCCCTCGCGGCCGTACCAGCCCAAACAGCCCGCTTCTCGCCCTCAGACAAGCACAGATCACGCACGACGTCCTCCACCACCCACCGCCAATTCCTCCACGCCACCTTCCCGCCTCCGCGGCCGAGATTGCACACCGGCCAATCGCTCCCGAACATGATCCTCTCCGGGCCGAAAGCGCGAAACACCGCAGCGACCCAGGGCGCGATGCGAGACTTGGCGGCGCGAAGCTCCGGCGTCACGGACCAAGGCCGTGCATCGTCGTGCGATGGCAGCGGAGCGATCTGCGAGAAGGCTCCGGACAGCTTCATGTACGTATTCGGGAAGCGGGCGAATTGCTTGATCCGCTCCTCCCACTCGGAAAACATCGCATGTCTCGTCTCCGGATCCGCGTCGTCGGAGCGCATGTCGGGCTTGCACATGTGATCTACGCCCACAGCAAACGCACCGTCAACTCCCATCCCATCCCACCCCCACCCACACACTGGAACCGAAACACAAATCCACATACCAATAACAACCACCACCCCCTCCCCGCTCCCCCCCCTCAACCCGGCATACACCCTCCCCAAAAATCCCACCGCCTCCTCCAACTGCCACAAATCCCCACCGCGACCCTCGCCCTCCCCCTCTCCACCATTCCCACTCCCACCCCCTTCCGTACCATCAACC
>JAABUJ010001978.1_pt1 | contig 27242 bp, 31 predicted proteins | sample 5559131 | NCBI WGS metagenome assembly JAABUJ01 (sample SAMN10711875, study PRJNA513366) | rock metagenome | isolation source: Antarctica rocks | place: Antarctica: Victoria Land, Mt New Zealand nord | collected 2016-01-07
CACCGCCGCGGCCTTCTCTTCACCCGAATAGCGCCTGCTCGTCGACCTTCCAGCTCCATGATCCGTTGGCATAACTTCCTCCTTATTTCCAAGGCCAGAAGTCTCCAACAACCCCAGGACGGTTCACCACATCAACCCCGTCGAGCTCGCCAACGGTCTGCTCAACCGCTTCCTGCTGCTCGGCTGCCGCCGAGTCCGGCTGCTTCCCGAAGGCGGCGACCCCGACCCGCTGAAGAACACCGGCCTGGACCGCCGGCTCCAGGCAACGCTCCAAAGCGCCCGCCGCTCCGGACAGATCCGCCTCTCAACCCCAGCCCGCCACGCCTGGGCAGACGCCTACCAAAAGCTCGCCGAACCCCAGCCCGGGATCGCCGGCGCGATCAGCGCCCGCGCCGAAGCGCACACGATCCGGCTCGCGCTCATCTACGCGCTGCTCGACAACACCCGGCAGATCCAGCCAGCGCACCTGACCGCCGCGCTCGGAGCTCTGGGACTACGCGCTGCGCTCAGCGACCTGGGCGCTGGAGCGAACCACCAGCGACCCGCTCGCCCACCAGATCCACGCCGCCCTCAGACATGCACTGCCCGACGGGCTGACCCGCACCCAGCTACGCGACCTGCTGCACCGCAACCCCACCACCCAGCAGCTCGACCGAGCGCTCGCCGCGCTCGCCCACGACGGCAAGATCACCAGCCAACGCATCCTCACCGCCGGCCGCCCCGCCGAACTCTGGACCGCCGCACCAACACCCGACGCCTGACCGGGCGACCAGGCAGGCCCACGCGCGAGTGGGTCGCATCGCTCGCGCACCCCGGCTCGCGCCCGCCGGGGCGCCTCGCGGACACCAGACCCCCCCCACTGGCGAGCGATCACCAGCGAGAGCGAAGCGGTCTCAACGCGCGACAACACAACCACACGCCCACCGACCCGGCCGACCTTCATCGCAAGCCGTTCCCGACACCCTTTCAACGTTCCAACGTCAGCCAGCCCCATCCCGGCCGACAACAGCACCAGCGTCACGAACGAAAGCAGCGCTCAACAACAGGCCGAGCACGATCCCGGCTTTCTGCAGCGACACGTCGGCGACGAGCCGTTGGAACCCCTCACGGTCGGTCGCTGAGGAGCCGGACTGCCCCTGATCGACATCGATCACGACGACCCGCTCGGCGGGCCAGCCGAGCGCGACCGCCCGGCCGCGCAGGTCGTACTGACGGCGGCCTGACTCGGTGTTGTTCGCGACCTGATACAGGCTCGACTGACGGACATACAGGTACGCGTCGCGGCGTACATGATCAGCGGTCACCTTCATCTGAGTGTCACTCATCACGGCTCCCTTCGGAATTCGGGGCAGACTTGGACGTGGGGTACGGTTCAGGCGGCGATCGCGAACGCCATCTGCGCGAGCACAGCGACGATCTCGCCAGCGGCCGGCAGCAAGGATGCGGACGGGACCGGCACGGGCTCGGCCACCTCGCCGCGTGCCGCGGGCACCGCGGCCGCTTCGGTGACCGCGGCGATCCACGCGACCGTGCCACGGGTGACGAGCACCCCGTGACCGAGCCTGAACCCATCCGGGCGCCCGGACAGGACCGCGTCGCGCAGCCGCTCATAGCCAGAGCGCACCTCGGCCGGATCACCACCACGCTCGCCCGGCGCCCGGTCAGCCACTTTTCGTGCTCCGAGCGTCGGCCTCCCGGCGCGCGAGCGCTCGCTCCACCGAGCGCGGATGCACCGTGACCCCGAACCGCTCCGCGACCGCGGCGGCCAACTCCGCCGCCCGCAACCCGGGATCGGCCTCCAGCAGGCCCGCCAGATGATCGAGCACCTCGCCGGTCAGCTTGTGCGCGCCGCGCGGCCCCGGCTTGGCGGGGATCAGCCCCGCCAGCCCGCCATCGGCCAGCGCCTGAGCCGCCGAGTAATACGACTGCCGCGAGAACCCGAACGCGCCCGCCGTGGCGCTCACCGACGCGCCCTCGGCCTCGACCCGGCGCACCATCTCGTACTTCACCTGCACCGCATCGCGCGCGTCGAAGAACCCCGAGGACGCGAACCCCTCGTCGATCACCACCTCCGGGTGCAGGTTCAGCGTCCGGGAGCGCGCCAACTCCCGCTCCTTGCCGTCCGATCGCCGTCCAGCCATCTCCACTCCTCCAAATTGCTGTCCAGAAGATTATGCGCCATCCATCGGACGGAACAACACAGAAGCAAGCAGCACCAGTGGCAATCCGCCTTGCGGTAAGACGTAGTGCCCGGATCAGCGCCATCGGACCGAACATACATTTCAACGGTCCGGCATAATCCTCTGGACATCTACAACATAGTCCGCTTGACACGACGCCGGCCCGTCTCCGGCCGCTCTGCCTTCAGCCGGGCCACCAACTCCGCCAGCTCGAGCAGACCCTCGGCGTGAAACGGCGAACGCCCCGCCGACACCACGACGAACGGGTCCGTCGCGACCGCATCCGTCCATTCCGCCGGCAACACGACCAGCTCGCCCGCCTCGTCATAGAAGTAGACGCGATCGAACTGCCAGTTCTTGCGGCGCTTGACGAACTCGAACTCCCCACCAGCCAACGGATGAAACGGATGCGTCACCCGCACCCGCGGGACATCACCCAGATCCGCGTCTTCACGCGCAGCCGACGGTTCGATCGAACGGACGCCTTGAAGGCCTCAACAGCCGCATCCGCCTCATCAGCCACCGCAGCTTCGGCTTCCAATCCGCCGACCCCCTCATCGCCCTCGTCTACCTCTGCTGCGCCCGAATCGTCATCCCCCTCCCAAGATGACATTCACCCCCAAACTGACCGGGAGCACCCAATTCCTTCTTCGTGCCGTTGTACACCTCCCCTCCCCTCCCCTCCCCACTGGCCAAACCAGGACAGTCGAACCTACAGCCCTCGGAACGCGGCCCGAGATCAAAAGCGACGGGCCGGCATTTAGACTCAGCGTCCAGACCTCACACGGCTGTTCCAAGCCAACGGCTCGCTGAGACAGGTTCAAAACGTGCGTGATCGCCGATCTCGAGGAAGCTCTGCAGAGTCCCAGCCAGCTAAAACGCTAGCCACTCACACTGACGAGAAGGCCTAAAATGCTCGGCGCATGCAGGTAACCGCCGGTGCGGCCGGCCCCTATCCGTGGGTTCGCAGCTCGAACGGTGGACCAATTCCCCGCCGTCTTGCCCTTGTGCGGCGGCTCACGGCGCTCCGCGGGCCGGGTGGCCGAATCCTCCAGCGTAGTGCCGCGCGGGTGATGGTCGCCAGGCTTCCGGAGATGGTGGCGGAGTATCCGGATGGCCGCCGCTTCCGAATGCCTGCGCATGATTCGGACTACGCCGCGGTGTTCTTCTACGGCGAATTCGAGGCGGCAGAGTCGGCGGTCATGCGTCGGCTCCTGCGCCCGGGCGACTTTGCCATCGATGTGGGTGCGAACCTCGGCTGGTACTCGATCTTAATGAGCGTGAGCGTGAGCATGATCGGAACTGTGTGGGCGTTCGAGCCAGTGCCAGCAACCCGCGAGCTCCTGCAGGAGAACCTTGCACTCAACGCGGATCACGTCGTTCACGTGCATTCGTGTGCGCTGGCGGCAGCTCCCGGCGTCATCCTCGTCCACACGTTCCGAGGGCTCCCGCACGGTCACGCGTCTGTCTCGAACCTCGGTCGAAGTGACTTCGTTGCTCAGGAGGTCTCGGCGGAGACGCTGGATCGGCTGGTGGCTCGCGCCCAGACGCCACCGCCTTTGCTCGTGAAATTGGACGCTGAAGGGGCGGAGCTCGCCATCCTCCGTGGAGCTGCGGAAATTTGTGCTTCGAATGCCGCCCCGATCTGGCTGATCGAGGCAAATCGCGAGACAGCGGCGGCGTTTGGCTATCAACCGGCTGCACTGGTCCAGCAGCTCCGCGATGCAAATGACTACCGCATCTATCGGATCGTGGCTAAAGGGCTAGCCGTCGAGCGCGACGCCGAACGCGTCCACGGTGTCACGTGGGCTTGCGTGCCGCCAAGTCTGCTGGACCGCGCGAAGCCATGCCTGGTTGCCGCGTAATGCCTAACACGAGGGCCCGGATGTCGTCGTATCCCAAGTTGCGGCGCGGCGACGGTACCAGCACCGGCTTCACCTCCAGCTCCGCGGCCAGACGGTCCACGGTTGGCGTCGTCGGCCTCCTCGCGACCGCGGATCTACGTTGTCCCGTAGCCGTAGTTGGAAAGATGCTTGGTCAGCGTGATCGCCTGAATTCCCGGACCGCCGATGTTCAGGCGAGCTGATGATCCGGACGCGCGAGTCGGTTGGGGCCCGATCGCGCCGATGCTCGCTCATGCGTGGCTGTCCAGTCCGCGCTGCACGACGCCGGCGGATGGCGCCGCCCGTGTGAGTCAGGGTCGATCCAAACATTCCCCTCGGCGCTGGCCGCCGCCAGCACGTGAGTGTCGGCGGTAGCCAGCTGATTTTGCTCTGGGGTCTCGGCGAGCAGCAGACAGTCGGCTAGCTCCATCAGCCCGTGCACGACGCCGAGCCCGACGCCGACGCTCAGTGCCAACAGCCCCTCCTTCGCGGCGCCCACGAGCTCACCGAGCGCGTCCTGAATCTCCGCAGGCAGCGGACTCTGCAGCGCACCGGTCGTGGTGACGACCTGCGGCCGGGATACCTTCTTCATGGCGGTCCTCCTGTCCTCTCGGACTTGGTTAGTCGCCCCGAACGCTCCCAACCGAAGCGGACGAGACGGGAGGACCGCCACTCAAACTTCTACGAGATCCCGGATAACCTCCCGGCCGCTGGCTCAGCTATCACCCGAGCGTCCCGCTGAGCAAGGGCCTGCGGGCTCAATGAGACTGGGTGGTGGCAAACGGCGAGTCGCGACCGCAGATCTGACCCCGCCAGACGCTCATCGCCGTCCACCCAGCCGGTCTCCACCACCGCTCTACCCCGTCCGAAGGCCGTCTTGCATACGCTTCGTCTATGCACCGCGTCACCGCACTTGCCATGGTTCTGGGACTGTGAAAAGCCAGAACCGCAGGAGCACGGGGGGCGCCCTCGTACTGCCCGGAGGTTGGCCGCTCCCAGCGGCCGACCTCGCGGCGTGGCGGCGGCTGTCAAGCAGCACCGACCGCGTTCCACGCTGCGAGACGTCCCGCGTCCCACGTCGGCGGCGTGAGGCTCCGCTTTATCAGGCAATGACGACCGCGCTACGCCACGACCATGTTCGGCACACCTACGGAATGCGCAGGAGCACCCCAGAGGCGGGCCGTTGGCGTTTATAGGGCCGACCGGGATACGAGCTGCATCGCTGTGGCGAGATGCAGCGGCGGCCTCCCCGAGCGAGGTTGTTGATCAGATCGATCGCGACGCGAGCGCAGCTGGCGCGAGAACCGAGCTGGACCGTCTCATCTATCAGGACCTCCGGTTGCGTCTGCCCGAGCTGCTGCTGATGCGAGTCGACAAGCTGACCATGGCCAACGCCATCGAGGCGCGGGTCCCGTTCCTCGACCACGAGCTCGTCGAGCTCGCGATGGGGATGCCCGACGATGAGAAGATCCGCGTAGATGTCGGAAAACACGTGCTCAAGCGGGCCGTGTCCGACCTCCTGCCAGCGGACCTGATCTGGAGGCCCAAGCAGGGCTTCGGGACGCCGGTCTCCGACTGGTTTCGCGGTCCTCTGGGCGACGAGCTCTCCCAGCGTCTCGAAAGCTCGGCCATCCATGACCTCGGATATCTCGATCGTGGGGAGATCCGAAAGCTGGTCGACCTGCATCGGTCGGGGCGTGCCGAGCGATCGTTTCAGCTGTGGAACCTCCTCAACCTGTCGGTCTGGTTTGACCACTGGATCGCGGGAGAGCCCGCCGATCAGGCCATGGCCGGCGACACCGGATGACGCGGCCGCTGCGCGTCCTCTCGGTCGTCGGGACCCGCCCGAACTTCATGAAGGTGGCGCCCGTGGCCCGCAGCCTCGCCGGCCGCGATGGGATCGAGCACCTGCTCGTGCACACCGGTCAGCACTACGACGCTGCGATGTCCCGCGTCTTCTTCGACGAGCTCGGCATGGCGCAGCCGGACGTGTACCTCGGTATCGGCTCCGGTTCTCACACGGCGCAGACGGCCCGGGTCCTTGACGGTCTCGAGCCGGTGCTCCGCGAACGCGCACCCGACGTGGTGCTCGTGCCCGGGGACGTCAACTCGACGCTGGCCGCGGCGCTGGCCGCCAATCAACTGGGGATCACCGTGGGGCACATCGAGGCCGGCTTGCGGAGCTTTGACCGGACGATGCCCGAAGAGGTCAACCGCGTGCTCACCGATCAGATCTCCGATCTCCTGTTCACCCACTCCCCGGAAGCGCGCGACCACCTGATCGCCGAGCGTCGGCCGGCAGACGCCATCCACCCCGTCGGCAACACCATGATCGACACACTGGTGGCCCTACGGGAAGCGATCTCGGCCCGAGATGCCCCGGCCGCGTTCGGGGTCGAGCCCGGACGGTACGTTCTGGTGACCCTCCATCGGCCGGCGCTGGTTGACGGCCCTCTGCTCGAAAGTGCGCTGGATGCGCTGAGTGTGCTGTCCGCATCCTACGAATTAGTGTTCCCGGTTCACCCGCGTACGCGGGCTCGCATCGATGCCCTTGGCCACGGACCCCGTGCCCCCGGCCTTCGGCTGCTGGAGCCGCTCGGATACCTGGACTTCCTCGGGCTCGCCACCCACGCCGCCGGGGTGCTGACCGACTCGGGAGGCGTTCAGGAGGAAACCACCTTTCTCGGCGTGCCCTGTTTCACCCTTCGGGAAAACACAGAACGCCCCGTGACCCTGACCGAGGGGACGAACACGCTGCTCGGCCTCGATCCCGCACGTATTTCCGAGATCCCCGAACTCATCGCCGGACGAGTCGCGCTGCTGGCGCGTGCGCCGGAAGGATGGGACGGCCACGCGGCCGACCGCATCGTGGATGTGCTGGAGGGCTTCCACAGCGGATGAGTGGGGTGCGCGCGCGGATCGGGCCACGTGTCCATGCGTTTCGTCAGCTCGGCCTGCGCGATGGTACGAAGACCGCCGTGCATCGCATCGTCCGCGCCGGACGGAGCCGCGTTCGCGCTCGTGTCCTCGCCCGCCGACCGCTCGCAGTGACACCATCCGAGCTCACCGTCGCCCTGGGAGGATTCGACATCGCGCAGGCGCTCGCCGCCAGCGGCCGGGCTCTGCCGAGCGTCGAGCGCTGGACCCAAGAGCTCCACGGGCTCGGGCCAGATGACCACCGGGACCTCCTGCGGCGCGCCGATGAGGTGCAGGCGCATCGGTTCGACCTGCTCGGCTCCGGCCCGATCGAGCTCGGCCCCGTGATCGACTGGCATCGGGATTTCAAGACGCAGCGCACGTGGCCGCAGCGTCATATCTCGCGTGTCCCGGTTTCATACCCCGATGACTCAGACATCAAGGTGCCATGGGAGCTCTCGCGCTGTCAGCACCTCCCGCTGCTGGCAGCCGCGCACATGGTCAGCGGTGACGTCCGGTACCTCGACGAGATCGGCAGTCAGCTGACGAGTTGGATCGCTGCGAACCCGGTGGAGATCGGCGTCAATTGGGCCTGCACCATGGACGTCGCCATCCGCGGCGTCAACTGGGTCGCGACGCTGGCGATCTGCCAAGACGCGGCAGGCCGGGCCGCGTGGATTCAGCCGGTCGTCGAGAGCCTCCTGCTCCACGCCCGGTTCATTCGCGGCCACCTCGAGTCAGGATCAGCCCGCGGAAACCACTATCTCTCAGACGTGGTCGGCCTGCTGGTCATCTCCGCCCTGTTTCATGGCTCAGCCGAGGGCAGGGCCTGGGCTCGATGGGCGGTGGATCAGCTCGCCGCGGAGATGCGACATCAAGTCCGCGCCGATGGGTGCGACCACGAGGCATCTATCCCCTACCACCGGCTCGTCACGGAGCTGTTCATCGTCGGCGCGGATGCCGCCGACGTGATCATGCCGGGAACCCTTGATTCTGGCGTGCGTGAGGGCTTGGCTCGGATGCTCGGCTTCGTCGCGGACTACACCCGGCCTGATGGCCTGGCACCGCAGATCGGCGATGCCGACGACGGACGTTTGCTGCCGCTCGGAGACTACGCCGCAACCGACTACCGGTCTCACCTGCACCTCTTCCGCCAGGCTGGCGCTGCCTACACGCCCGCGAGTGCGTCGGCCGCCTATCCCGAGGGCGGGTTCTTCGTTCTGCGGGCGGACGCCCTCTTCGTCGCCGTCCGGTGCGGCGATGTCGGCATCTACGGGCGCGGATGTCACTCCCATAATGACCTGCTCGCATTTGAGCTGTCGTGCGGAAACAAAGCGCTGATCATCGACCCTGGCTCCTATCTCTACACCGCGAACCCGTCCGCCCGTAACCATTTCCGGTCGACTGCGACGCACAGTGCGCTTCAGGTTGACCGAGCAGAACAGAACGAAGTGCGCAGTGATCGTCTGTTCGCGATGGTGGACCGCTCCCGCGCCGAGGTGCTGACCTGGGAGGCCTCACCGACGGTGACGACGCTCCGCGGCCGCCATCGAGGGTTTGAGCAGCTCGGGGTCCACTACACACGGACGCTGCGGCTGGATGGAGGGCGCCGAACTCTGGAGATCATCGACGAGGTGAGCAGCGGGACCTCCCACGAGCTTCGGCTGCGACTTCCGCTTGCCCGCTGTGAGATCCGGTTCGATGCTGGAAGCGTCATCGCTCGTTTCCCAACCGTGGAACTCCGCATAGACACCGACGGCCTGCGCGCCACCGTCGAGGAGGGATGGTTGTCCCCGAGCTACGGCGTCCGCCACGCCGCGCCCGTGATCCAGTTCGACGGTGTCAGCGCGCCCGGAACGCATCGCTCGACGGTCAAACTCACCCTGGTCAGCCGAGAGACACAACCTTCGCCCTCGGCGAGCCCATCCTGCTAGCGTCGGCCCGTGTCGCAGGGGAGCAAGTGCACGTACTGATCACTGGCGGCGCGGGCTTCATCGGCTCGCATCTCGCCGAGGAGCTGCTATCGCGCGGCCACGCTGTCCACGTCCTCGATGACCTGTCGACCGGCTCGATCGGGAACATCCGGCACCTGAGGGCCGAAACAGGGTTCGACTACACGATTGACACCTGCCATGACGCGCGCGTCGTCGCCGAACTGGTCGACGACGCCGATTACATCTACCACCTGGCGGCGGCCGTCGGTGTCCAGCTGATCGTCGACAGTCCCGTGCGGACGATCGAGACCAACGTTCACACGACAGAGATCGTCCTCTCCCAGGCAAGCAAGAAGTCCAAGCCGGTGTTCCTGGCTTCGACCAGCGAGGTGTACGGCAAGTCGAGCTCGATTCCGTTTACCGAGGATGGAGACATCGTGATGGGGGCGACGACGCGCGGTCGTTGGTCCTACGCGTGCTCCAAGGCCCTGGACGAGTTCCTGGCCCTCGCCTACTTCCGGGAACGGGGACTGCCCACGATCGTCGGCCGCATGTTCAACACGGTCGGACCGCGCCAGTCCGGCCGCTACGGGATGGTGGTGCCCAATCTCGTCCGTCAGGCGCTCTCGGGCCAGCCCATCACCGTCTACGGAAACGGGGAGCAGCGGCGGTGCTTCTGCGACGTCCGCGACGTCGTCCGAGCGCTCAGTGCATTGCTCGCCCGCGAGGATCTCGCGGGCGAGGTCTTCAACATCGGATCGACCGAAGAAGTGTCCATCCTCGAGCTCGCCCGGCGCGTCAAGGCGGCCACCGGCTCGGACTCCGAAATCACCCTGGTCCCCTACGAGGAGGCCTACGGGGAGGGGTTTGAGGACATGCGCCGCCGGGTGCCCGATATCAGCAAGATCGAACGGGTCCTCGACTGGCGCCCGACGGCGTCGCTCGATCAGATTCTCGATGAGGTCATCACCCATCAGCGCACGCGCGTCGATCCGGCCATGTCCCACCCGTCGCGCGGACCGGTGCCGGCCCGTAGCCGTTGACGGCGCGCCCAGGCATCGTGCAGGCGGCCGGCGCCGCCGGACTGCGCCGGCTCACGCGCGCACTCGGTGGTCGGGCTGACCCAGCCGCGGAGCAGGGGCCGCTGCCCTTCGAGCGCAACGCGCCCTACTCGCCAACTCCGGACAACCGGCCGATCCCACTTGACCGAGGCCGGCTAGAGCTGACCCGCGACGCCGGCTGGCAGATGTCATTCGGCGAGCGGGCCGCGGTCGAGGGCATCCTCACCCAGTTGCGTCCCCAACTGGCGCTCGAGATCGGAACGGCCGAGGGCGGATGCCTGGAGCGGATCGCCGCCCACAGCGCTGAGGTCCACTCGATCGATCTCACGCACGAGCCGGTGACCCGCCCGCTCCCGGCCCACGTCGTCCTGCACACCGGCTCAAGCAGGGCGCTGCTCACGCCGCTGCTGGCGTCCTTTGCGCAGGCGGGCCGGGGCGTGGACTTTGCGCTCGTGGACGGTGATCACTCCTATGACGGGGTACGGGCCGACCTCACCGCGCTGCTGGACTCGCCGGTGACCGCCCGGTCGGTGCTGCTGGTCCACGACACGATGAACGCCGAGATTCGCGCGGGAATCGAGAGCCTGCAACTCGAGGAGCGTGCCAAGGTCGTCTACTACGAGTTCGATTTCGTGCCCGGCTACGTGTACCGGGACGGCGTCTGTCACGGAGCGGCGTGGGGCGGTATCGGGCTGCTGCTCACCGACACCAGTCGCTCGCCCGACTATCCGCTGGGGCCTCGGCAGACCCGGTACTACGAGCCGTTCGCGGCCCTCCAGCGATTTCGGTCTGAGCTACTCGCGCGCCAGTAAGCGCGTCGCTCGAGCGAGCGCTACCCGCGCTCAGCCGCGCGCAAAAGCGGTGAAACCGGGCTTCTTGACGCCGTTGACCGTCAGCAGGCCGCCGCCGCTGACCGGCGGAGCGTCATAGAAATGGATCCAGCCGAGTCCGTAGATCCGGTGGTAGCGACGCGAGACGCGCAGCGCATCGCTGATCCACCGCGCCTGCACCGGAGGATCGACGTAGAAGCCGAACTCCTGATCCGGGCTGGTCGGAATCGTGAACTCGGAGAGGAAGATCGGCATTCCGCGATGCAGGTAGTGGTCGATCCAGCCGGCCAGCCTGGGCAGGTCCGGGAACTCGACCGATCCCGCGGGTGAGGGTGGGCCGGTCAGGGCCGGATCGGCGAAGGTGAAGGGGTTGTGGGCGTAGATGTCCATCCGGGGCGCCTTGCCGTTGGGCAGGCGCAGGTTCTGGATCCATTGCTGGGTGTCGATGTCACCGGTGGTGTAGGTCGAGCCGCCGATCACCAGGTTGCTCGTGCTCACGCGCTTGAGCGCCGCGTAGGCCGCGTCGAGCATCCGGGCGTAGTTGTGCGGCGCGACCTGCTGGGCGGAGTTGAGCCGGACGCCGGGCGGGGCAGCGGTCTCGGGCTGGAAGTTCGGACGTCGGCTGGGCTCGCCCCAGATCATCCACAGGTGCACGCTGCGGTAGTGGCGGGCGGCCACGTTGGCGAAATTGGCGAAGGTCCCGGGCCGGGGCGCCCAGTTCCACGGGTGACCCCCGTTGGACCACCGCGGGGCACCGATGATCTGCAGCAGGACCTGCATGTGGAAGCGCTTGGCCTGGGTGACCGCCTGCTGGACCTCGAGCGGCCAGTGGTAGGCCGGATCGTTCGGATTGGTGGGGTTCCGGGGCCGGGTGGGCGCGACCTGGTTCCAGCTCAGGTCGATCTCGAAGATCTTGACCCCCAGCTGGCGGTACATCGGGAACTGGTTGACCCCGTTGCGGTACACCGGGCCCCACATCGCCTTCGAGAACGCCTGAGCGCCGCTCGGAGCGAGCGCGAGCACCAGCGGGACCAGCACGAGCAGTCGGCCTGGTCCCCGGAAAATTGACGGCAGCCTCACGGACGGGCGATGCTAGCCGGTCGGTTCGTCCGGACGCCGCTTCTGACTCTAAAGCTCGACCTTCTCGTCGTGTTCGAGTCCGCCCTGCTAGGGGCGGATCAGGTCGAGGCGCGTGCCCTGCAACGCGCTCGTTGCGCGTCTCGCGCCACGCCCAGCGCTTGCCCTGCCCGTCGCCGAATCGGAGGACGCGAGAACAGTCCGACGGGAGGTAGAAACCACACGAGCACCCGAACTACGGCCGGAACCGGGCCTCGCGTGAACTAGCGTCGCGATAACAGCCGCCGCGCCGGTGACAAGGCCTTCTCACCGCACGACGTTGCCGGCGAGAAGATCGACCGCTTGCCACCCGCCGGCCCGACGGCTCATCACAACCGCCCAGTCTCGGGGCCGCACCGTCTGGTGCAGCTCGAGTACCGCCGTGGTCCCGTCCATGAAGACTCGGCGAACGACCACCGAGAAGCTCGTGATCCGTTGGAAGTAGCTCGTGCAGCTTGAATGAAGCGCCTTCCCGTAGGCCTGAGCGAGCTGCGGCGCGAACAGCTCCGAGCACACCGGGAGGGTTGTCGATCGCCGCTGCCTCAGAGGCGTCCAGCCACGCCCGCGGCGTCGCCGGGAGCTGCGGCGGGGCGGGAGCAGGCGACAGCCACCTGGCCGCTGCAACGCAGGCGACGGCGATCGCCGCCCCTGCGACCAGGAACGCCCACACGGATCGCCGCTTCGGCAGAGCCTGCGGCTGGGGCTTTGGGCCGCGACTTCCCGAGGCAGGCGCGGCGCCGGCGTCACGGGCCGCGGGGCGCCATCTCCCCCATACGTACTACGTGCCGAGCGTCCGATCGGCGGCAACGTGCTGCTGCTCCCCACCCGCCCCGCCTGAAGGCGGCGCATCCTCACGCCGCGGCAGCGCGTTCGACGCGCCGGGCGTGGTCGGCCACCAGCTCGGCGGCACGCTCAGCATCCGTGGGCAGCCCGCGACGGAGCGCAGCGTTGATCAGATCGGCCCGGTTAGCTCGCGGCAACTGGCCGCGTGCGGCGGCGGTGAGCTCGTCGATCCGAGCGCGCAGATGCTCTGGCAGGCGCAGGTTGCGCTCGATTCGGGCGGCGCGAGCGCCTGCTCGGTTCACGCGCTCGTCGACGATCTCAGCACGCGCGTCGTCGACGGCCGCAGGCAAGCCGGAATGCAGCGCCGCGACGGCGAGCGCATTGGTCGAGATCCGGGTGGCGCGCGCGAGCTCTTCCAGCAGCGAGGCCCGGTCGTCGTCCAGCGCGATTGAGGTCTGCAGCGGCCGCCCCGTGCCGTAGAAGGGCACCTGCGCCGGGCCGGGCGCTGGGATCGGCAAGGCCTCGGCTGACCGCCTGGCCTGACGCAGACCAGCCGGTCGGCTCGGCGACGGCCGGCGCGGCGGATCCGCCTCGCGCTGCTCGTCCTCGCCCACGTCAAGTGGGCTCTTGATCCCGACCGTGCTGAGGACGAGCCGCTGGGCCATCAGGCTGCCTTCGCGCGCGTCGGGCTGATCGTGAGCTCGCCCGCGATATCGCGGATCGCCTGCGCGCCGACGTGGTCGGGGCTGAAGCGCACGAGCGGAACGCCGGCGGTGACGGCGTTCTGAAAGTCAGCCCGCAGCGGAACCTCGGTGCGCAACAGCGGCAGGCGCGCTTCGACCAGCGCCTCGTTCAGCAGCCGGTAGGTGCTGCGATGGCGGTCGACGTTGTTGCGCATGACGCCCGTCACCGCAACATCGACGCTCTTGCGCCGCAGCTTCTCGACCGTCGCGAGCAGCGCCATCGCGCCCTTGTAAGCGTTGCGATCGGTCATCGAGACCACGACGAGGACCTCGGGGGCGGCGCAGAACGCGTTCACGGTAAGCAGTCCGAGGTTCGGCGGGCAGTCGACGAGGACCAGGTCGTAGTCGCCGATGTGCCCGGCCAGGGCGTCCGCCAGGTACCGCTCTCGCATCATCTCGCCGCCGAGCGTGAGCTCGACGTCGCCCATCCGCTCGGTGCCGATTCGCACTCGTCCGATCCTCCCCGTCAGCTTGGCCCGCAGAGCATCCGCCCGTGCCCTGGCGTCATCGGCGGTGCGCGATGCTTGTCTCGCAACGAGCCGACCATCGTCAAGGAGCTCGAGGCCACTGAGCAGCAGGATCTCGTTGACCGACGTCCGCAGTTCGCTGAGGGTACCTGTGGCGAGCTCGTGCGCCGGGTCGAGTGCCTGCTTGACGAACCGCAGCACGGAGCCGCCGTGTCCATCGCGCCGTTGGGCAAGCTGAAAGGACTCCCGCAGCATCCTCCACTTCGTGCTCTCGGTCCCCATTGGTAAGCGCAGCTCGACAAGGTCGCGACCTAGCTCCCCGCCGGTCGGTCCGTCGAGGAGCTTCGCGAGATGCTTGATCTGCGCGGAGCGAAGGGTTGGCGGAGCCGGGGCCATCAGATGAGGATGGCGGACGACGATGACGGCCAAAGGCGCACTTCTGTGGAGTGACAGGCGAGCGTCGTGTGACCGCGGTGAAGACCGGTCGCCCATGGATTAGGGATGGTCTGCCGACACCGGCGTTGTGGTCAGTTGAGATCATCCGGTGGCGCTGTCGCGTCACGAAACCTCCTTGAGGGCGAACGGCACGCGAGGCGCATCTGCTCGACGTAGGCGTCGCGGCTGACGGCGAGCCGTTGCAGTTGGCGACCGAGGTCGGGCATGTTTACCTCTGAGTCGGTGGTGATGGGTTCGTTGGTCCACGCATCGCGGGCGGTGCCCCCGGCGATCTCTCGGGTCGCCGCGACGTAGGTGGTGTAAGCGTCGAGCACAGCCTGGTTGCCTTCGGCCGCTATGAGGGCGTGGCAGACCGAGAGTTCGGCTTGGACTTCTGAGAAGCGGCTGGCGAGCCGGACACGCTCGGGGCTGCGTTGGTCGGCTTCGTGGCGTCGGCGGCGGATCTCGAAGGGCATTTCGGCGTAGGCGAGCGCGACGGTTAGGCCGCGGGCGTAGAGGTCGCGTCGGCGGCGGCGTTCGCCGCGTTCGCCGTTGATCAGCAGAGTGACGACACCGATGATCAGCACGGCAGTTGGCGCCACGACCACGGCGATGTCTTTTGCGTGCCAGGCGGCGATGGTGATCATCGGCGTCGGCGCTTCGGTTGGGATCTGCGCGCGGAGCGATTCGATTGTCGTCTGCGCGCGGGGCGTGACGATGGCGCGTGTGGAGCTTCCTCACCTGACCAGCCGTGGCCGTGGCGGGCGTCCTCTTCTTGGAAGAGGTGGACCGCGATGGTGTCGATGAGGGCAGCCAGGCCGTCAGACAGAGTCCAGCGGCGGTCAATGGGATCGCCGGGATAGAACATGCAGAGCGACCCGTCCCCATAGCGGTGCGGGGAGTCGCTAGGTCCGTCCACGATGATGTGGGGCCAAGCAGTCGGCGCTGCAGGAAACTCGATGCGGACTTGACGCTCCTGGTCGTAGCCCGGAATCTCCACCGGAAGCTCGTAGATCAGCCGCCGCGGTGTCCGCAGCTCTCGACGTTTGAGGGCAGCGAACTCCCGGCGGGCCGCGCGCTCAAAGATGATCACGGTCGGAATATCGTCAAACCAGGCGCTCATGCCCGTAAGACCGGCGCGGCTTCTGAAGCCGAGGGCTGACGATCGCGGCCGATACTGCAGCGGTGTCGCGGAGGCGCAGGCCGCTGCGCAGTTCCTGGCGAGTCTGCTCGCTCATCTCTTCAAGCTGACGGCCGAAGACCTCCCGGAGAATGCGTCGTGCATCGAGCTCACTCTCAGCGGCCAAGCTGTCATCCACGACGCGCGTGAGCTCGGCAAGCCGGTCGGCGGCGCGCGCTTGGGTCACGCCCTCAGGGAGTCTGATTGCTCCTGATACGTGGGCAGGATCATCGGTCAATGATCGTGCGATCGCGTCGGAGGCGTTGCGCAGGAACGCGGCCAGCGCCGGTGCGATGGTGTCGACCTCGGTGACATGACTGAGGGCAAGTGCCTCGATGTTGAAGGAGCACATCACCTTGGCCTCGGCGTCGTTCTTGATGGCGACCTTGGCCAGGCGGATGACGCGGGCACGGTGGACGCGGAGGTCATCCTCCGTGTCGAGGAACAGCTCGGTGTGCCGTTGAGGGTGAGATGGATCCCAGCGGGCCTGCTCGGTGTTGGGAATCCAGAGGCCGGGCACTTCGCGCCGATCCAGAGCCACGATCAGGTCGACGCTGGGGTCCGTCTCGACGCCCCCCTCGAACGCCAGGGTCTCGTGGAACTCGAACAGCAGCGCCCGCTTGGTGATCTCACACGTAACGGCGGGGTAGTGCTTGCGGAGCTGGGGCAGGATCCAGTCGCGGAAGCTCTCCAGCAAGCCCAGCGGCGCGATGCCATCTCCATCGGGGCCGTACTTGGGGAATTTGCGACGGTTCAGCACCACGCCGCAGTCGGAGTCGCGGATGGGAGCGTTGACGGTGCCGTGCGCCACCGATCCTGAGTTGAAGCCGGCACGAGCGGCGGGATGGGTAACCGCGAGCTCGCGGACCAAGTTCCTGCGATCTTTGGCGGCTCTCAGAATCTCACTGCGGACCGCAACGTGCTGGCGGACCTTGTCGACGACGGCTATCGCGGCGCGTCCGAGGGTGGTGGAGACAGAGGCGCTCATCGCAAGCCTCCGGGGTGGTGGTGGTTCATGGGGTGGGCCTCCTTGGGCGTGAGGGTCGGACATGCGTCCAGCGGGATGGAAGAACGGGAATCCATTGTCGACATACTAGCTAAAGTCTACAATCAACACAAGGCTCACAGAGACCACGAGGTTGACAAAGTGGTTAGAGTCCCCGCTCGCAGGGGCAGTTCTGACCCAGAGCGACCTCAATAGGGAGATGGTCAGATGACCACCAAGACCAAAGAATTCTTGAACGTCCGCGAGACCGCCGAGCAGCTCTGCGTCCATGAGAACACGATCCGGAACTGGCACGAGCGCGGCCAGTTGCATGGGATCAAGCTGCCCGGCTCCGGGTTCCGCCGCTTTCCGCGCGAGGAGATCGAGCGCATGCGCCGAGAGATGCTCAGCTCCTACGCGCCGACCACGGAGATCCCCGAGGAAGCGCTCAGCGACATCGAAGTCACCGTCATCGACGGCGACACGCTATAGCGCTTCCTGCTGTCGTCACGCGCAGGTAGGCTCGCGCTCTCATGAGCGCGAGCCGCTTTCGCCGCCCTGACGACGCCGACTACTACGTCGAGCCCTGGTCAGACACGTTCCTCCAGGGCGATGTCTTCACCGACGTGCCGTTCGCCATGCCCGCGCCGCCCGACGCCATCGTGATGGCCGAGGGCGAACGTCGCTTCGTCAGTGGCCCCTTCGACGCGGGGCCGGCGATGCTCACCTCGCCCTCATGCGCGATCGCCGCCCAGGGCCCCGCCGTAGCTGCGAACAGCTATGCCCACCCCGCGCGCGCCCTTGTTCCGATCCGCCCCATCGATGAACTCGTCGGCGCCGACGCGATCACGGAGGGCAACCTTGGCAACCTGCGCGCCGATCGTCTGCGTAACTACCTCTACCTGCCGGCGGGGCCCAGATGGCCCGAGAGCGTCGCGCTGCTCTACATGCCGATCACCATGCACCACGACGTGATCGCAGATTCGCGAGCGGCGCAGCTGACCGGCGTGGCGTTCTGGCACCTACGGGTGAAGCTGATCATGTTCGACGCCGGCATCCTCATCGACCCGAGCGTCCTCGGAGACGTGCCAGCCGCACAAGAGCGCACCAGCTGACGAGCGCCGAGGCTATCAGGAGCGGGCGCCGGTCCCCGGCCGCTGCAGATGATTGGTCCACTGATCAACCACGTCTTCGTAGGTATCGATCTGGGGGATCACAACGGCCCACGCCTCACACAACAGCCGCATGGCCCCGAGAGGAACGTCTGCAAAGGCGAGAACAGGCAGGCCCCACAGCTCAGCGATCAGCAGCTCGTCGAAATCCGCCGGTGGAACCCAACCGCCAGTACGCGGTCACCGCAGGAAGCAGCGTGACTATCGAAATCGACCCGCGCTTGCGTGAGGATCCGGCAGACCCGGGCCACTGGACAGGAATTCACCGGTCAATCCTAAACTTGGAGTGAGACGCCAGCAGAGGCGCCACCGGACTTCCGGTCCTGACTCTGGGGGTAGCCGGACCCCGTTGGGATGACCGCACAACTTCGAGCAGCTCTGTCCTGCGCGCGCCGACAAGATCCTCGAGCACGGCGAGCTCGTCGATCGCGCCCGACGTGACCAGACCAAGGCTGCCGATGGGACGTGTCGCGATCGTCTCTTCGTACGCGGACCGCCTTACGACTGACACAGGAGAGCAACTTCGCCGCGTCCGATCCCTACACCCCGCCCGCTCGCCGGGCGGCCTGGTGGCGGCGATCGAGCACATCGGCGATCTCATCGACGCGCTCAGGACGCGAAGCGGCGTAACGAGCGGTGGTGCGCAGATCGACGTGACCGAGGCGGGCAGAAACCTCGTGGACGCTGACCCCGGACTCGAGGCAGTGCGTGGCCCAGTAGGCCCGCAGCGCGTGTGGGTGCGCGAGCCGCTCCGGTACGCCAGCGACACGGCAGGCGCGGCGGACAAGCCGGTACACAGCCTCGGCAGAGAGAGCGACAGGATCCTCGTGGGCGTGACGACCCAGCCGCACGAACAGCGGATGCTCATCACGCAGCCCAATCCCACGGGCGAGCGGATGAACCTTGACCCACGCGTCGATCGCCTGCTGCACTGCCTCGGGCACCGGGACCTCACGCTCGCGCCCACCCTTACCGCGCACGAACAACCGGAAGTGTCGAGCGTTAGAGCGCGGTCGGCGCAGATCCTGGGCACGCAGACCACGCAGCTCGGCAGAGCGCAGCCCACAGTCGCCCAGCACCCGCAACAGCGCATAGTCGCGCTTGCCAGCAAGCGACCGGCGATCAGCAACCCGGAGCAGATTTGCGTAGTCGGTATCCGTCAAGGTCTCCGGAGGCCCGGGCTCGTGGCGGGGAGCGCGCACGTCGGCGATCGCGTCATCACGGCCAAGCTGGCGAGCCAGCGCCCGGACCATCGACACATAGACCCGGGCAGTCGCTGGCGCTGCCGGTCTTCCGCCGCGTCCTCCACTTTCCGCGAGATACCTCCCGTAGGCGGCGATCACATCGGCGTCCAGATCACCAACCACCGGCGGGCGCCCCAGCTGCTCGCGCAGCCAATCTCCGAACGCCCGGTAGATCGCGGCGTACTGCCGACGCGTCCCCGCCGAGGCAGCTCGAGCGGCGATCCGTTCGGCCTCGCCGAAGAGGTTGCGCTGCGCAAGCGCGCTCTCGGCGGTCGCGTCGATGGCGCCCGAGATCTCAGCCGCCCCCTCCCCCACCTCCGCAATCCCGTCGAGGATCTCGAGCTGCTGCCCGGTCACGGCCGTCGCCTATCTCGGAAGTCCGTCATCTCGGGTCACGTTAAACCGGGTATCGGATGGCTCATCGGCTTGGTCCCTCTGCTCGGCTCAGCTCTGGTCAGGTCTGTAAAACGGAGTTTTCGGACCTGAGCCCAGTCCGGCCGCGTGCCACCCCGCGCTGGGCGGAGGCGGGACTCGCGTTGACACCTTGCAGGCGGTTGGCGGTGTGGGCGTTGGCAGGGTAGAAAGCCTCGATCGCGAGCTCGGCGAGCGTGATGTCAACGGTCAGTGATCCCAGGGCGCAGGTACGCCTCAGTCGTCGCCACGCATGGTCAGAACTAGCACCCCGGTCAGCATTCGGCGATCTCCGCAGGATCGCGAGCGGAGTGTTCCCCGGGGTTCCGCAGTTGATGGGCATTTGAGCCCGGTTTTTGGGCCGGATCGCCTGTAAAGACTGGGGTTTTGCGTTCCGAAGCCACGAAAAGCGTGGGCACACGGCTGGACCGATTTTGCTACGCCGCCACACCATCGTCGGAGCCGAGCTGCTAGCGCGGATCCCGTTCTTCGCGCAGGTGCATCCGCTCGTGCGATCGTGCCATGAGCACTGGGACGGAGGCGGTTACCCGGATGGCCTGAGGGAGAGTTTGATTCCCCGCGGCGCTCGGATCATCCTGGCCTGCGACGCTCTGAGCGCGATGACCACGGACCGACCCTACCGGCGGCGCAGGGCCCGCGCCGAAGCCCTCCGCGAGCTCCAGCGCGGCTCCGGCAGCCAGTTCGACCCGGCCGTCATCGACGCCGTTGTGGCCGAGAGCGATCTGCTCGTTGCACGCCAAACCGCCGGACTGCTTCCTACTCTCGACTCCATACCGGAGAAGCCAAGCACATAGTGACATCGTTCGCGTACCTTGGGCACTTTCGCAAGTACGGCTGAGCTCTAACACGTGGCGAGCGCTGAGAGAGCATCCCCGAGTGCTCCGTGGCTTGATCCACGATACGCCGCCGCGCTCGGTTTGTCTTCGGATGCCGACGATGAGGCGATCGCTCGGCGTATGGCGACCCTGGCTGGACTGGCCACGCCGCTCTCCAAGGAGCGGGCCCGTCTGCTAGCTGAACTCGCCAAGGTAGCCCAGTACTACCTCATCACTTACGGGCCCACCATGCCTCTGTGGCCGCCTCCGTCGATGGAATATGCGCGAGGCCCGATCTCCGATGCCCCGGGCGCTGCGCTCCATTTCATCACCAACTTCGCCGTACTCCGACTCGATCCACATACTTGTGAGGTCGCGGTTCGAGAGGATCCTTCCCTGCCCGAGTGGGCCGGGCTGCTGATTATGGAGCAGATTATGCCTCGGCTGGAGCAGGCGGGACTGCTCCATATCATCGGCGGTCCGTCTCGAGGTCGGTAGACATGGCCCATCGCCGTCCGAACGACCTCGCTTCTGGTGCTGTCGGGTCTGATGCGTCGGGTCAGCCGTTCGAGTTTCTACGCGAGATAGGTGCCGCCCTCGGGTCCACTCAGGTGGGACGACGCAGATTCGAGTATCGACCCGCCGGGAAGTCCCAAGTACAGAGTTGGCCGCTACCTGAGCAGTGATCTCCAGGCCGCTACCTGATCGGTTCCGTCGCGGTGCTCCGCGCCGCAGGTCATCAGCAAGTTCTGTGGTACTCCGTCGCGCTGGAGCTGCACGCGTTCGTGCTGGGCGACGTGTCGGCCTTCGGCGCGGCAGTGTGCGAGATCGTCGGCCAACAGGGCGTCGTTGAACTTCACCCGGAAGGTGACGGGACGGCGGGGGGGTGGGCATCGGGGCTTAGCCTTCGCCGTCGGGTGGCAGCACGTGCGGGGCGATCAGCTCGTCGAATTCCTGCTGGGTGAGTGGTCGGCTGCCGTGCTCCTGGTGCATCCGCTCGAGCTCGGTTTGCGGGCGGAGCGCTACGCGCCCGTCGGTGAGCTGTTGCTCGACGACGTAGCGGGTGCTCGGCGCCTCGCCGATCGCCAGCTCGATGATCTGCTCCATGAGGATCATTCTCGCATCAGCCCTGGTCCTCGTCGAGGTGGTGCAGGTAGCGCTCGAGGACGGTGGCGGCCATCGGGATAGACGCATGGCGCTCGGCCTCCTGGAGGTAATCCGCGACGAGGGCGAGCAGTGCGGCGTGGCCGTCTCGCTCGAGCTCGCGCTCGATGAGGTACGCGCGGCCGCCGGGGGCTAGGGGGACGTCGGTTATGCGTACGATCCTGTTGACGCGCTGGCCGAGTATCAGGCGTGTGTCGCCGGCGGGGAGGGTGTAGCGGCCGAGCTCGGTGCGCTTGCCGACCGCGGGGGCGTTCTGGGTGAGGGTGGTCATGATGGTGGGGTCCTTTCAGCGCCAGGCCGCGCTCGAGCCGTAGCCGGTGGTGGTGTTCTCCTCGCGGATCGCTGCTCCGCGCTCGGGCCCGGACGCGATCGCGTCGGCGATCTCGTGGCGCTCGATCCGCCGCTCGGTGCGGGTGGAGGGCTTCTGCGCCTTTAGGCGGTTGATCTCGGCGCTGGCTTGCCGGCTGGTGCGCGGGTAGGTGAACGTCTGGCCGGTCCGCTCAGCCAGCTGGCGGAGGTAGCGCTGCTGCTTGCCGGTGGGTTTGGTGGGGTCGCTCATGCGGCTGCTCCTGTGGGGTCGGGTGCGGGCATGCCCCGGCCGTGGCGCCGCTGCAGGGGAGCTGTCAAGCCGAAGAACTGCACGCTCGCTCTACCGCCCGCCAGGCGGGGCCGTCTTCGGCTTGACAGCGAGCAAGGCAAGCCAGGCTTCACGGGGCTGTCCTGTACCCGAGCTACGCGGGAAGCTCTCGCACCCCGCCGCCCCAGAGTGCGAACATCTGCTCGGTGTCGTGTACGACGCTGTCTGCTGGTTCCCGTCGAGCGGGGTCAGGTAGCGCCAAAGCCACGTGTCCGGGAGCCGATCGAGTGGGTGCGGGTCCTCGCCTCGAGGGACGGCGAGCACCAGCTGCCGCGCGCCCCAGGCGGGGCAGCCGGGCTCAACCGGCCCGCGCGCCTGGATCACGTAGACGTGCTGGTCGGAGCGCCAGCTCGAGCCGATCGGGATGTCTTCGGCGCCGGGGATCACGCCGCCTTGTCGAGCTCGACGGGCTGCTCGACGGGGATCGCGATCGCCGCGGCGCCCGGCGCGATTGCGTCCTCGATCCGCCGGGCGATCTGGTCGATCGTGTCGGCGTACTCGCGGATCGCGTCCAGAGCGCCGGTCTCGCCCCAGCCGGCGATGTAGGGGATGCTCTCACCACCGACGTCCAGGCCGGCCTGCCCGGGTGAGCACGATGTAGGTGACGGTGTCGACGAGGACCTCGGCCTGATGGCGGCCGTACTGCTCGTATCCGACCCCGAGGGCGTGCGCGATCTCGTGCACCAGCACCCGGACGCGCGCGTTCGCGGGCTGGCCGGCGTCGATGACGATCTGCATCCGCTGGCGGTCACACCAGCCGCCGGTGGCACCGTCGATCGACTCATACTCGACGCTGTAGCCGAGCTCGCCGGCGAGCCGCTCGAGCGGAGCGAGGAGGTGAGCGTGGCTCTCACCGGTGATCGGCTCGGCGGGCGGTGAGAGCGGCACGGGCACCAGGCCGGGCAGGACCTCGGTCATCGCCGCGTCGAGCACCGCCACCGACCGGAAGAACGTCCGGCGCTCGCCGGTGTCCTCGCCGTCAGCGTCACGGTTCTTCACGCTGACCGGCGCGAGGATGTAGATCGCCCGCTCGCCCTTCCGAACGACCCGATTCAGCGCGAGCCACGCGCGGAACCCCGCGACGTGCGTCGGGGTGATCCCGCGCTTGGCGCACTCTGAGCTGATCAGCCACTGGTTACGCAGGCTGTAGCGGCCAAGCGACGTTGTTGAGCGCACGCGCACCCAACGCTTCCAGCCCTCGGAGGTGAGCAGCTCGCGGGCGGCGTTCTCAAGCCGGTCGCGATCCTGCTGGCGGCGCTGCTCGCGCTCCTCCTCGTTCAGCTTCCTGGACCTGGACATGTGGGCCTCCTAAGCGTTCGGGGGCCCGCGGGATGCCGGGCCCGATCCCCGATCCCCGACCCCAGGCGCCCGCAGGGCGCGAAAATGGGAGGGGTCGGATCCCGGCGGCACCACGGCGCCCCACCCTTGAAGGTGCACTCACCGCGGGTTGGTTTGGGGCGGGCGTTAGACACGCCCGCCCCCGCGGGTTCGGGCGCCTACAGCTCCGGGTCGAGGTTCTCCTCGTGGTCGAGGTCCCCGCCCTCGAGTTCGTCCCCGGTGACCGCGGCGACGTCGCTGGGCGCGCGTTCGGGCTCGGGTTCCTCGGAGGTGCTGGTGCTGGAGCGGCGCGTGGTCGCCTTCTCGTGCTCGGCGTGCGCCTTGGCGATCGCCTTCTCGAGCTGCTTCAGCGTGGCCGGCAGGTGCGGCCCGGCGAGCTTGGCGAGCGCCTTGCCGGCGTGGTCCTTGTGCGAGCTCCACCGCATCGGCGGGTGCTGCTGGCTTGAGGGGACCACGAGCCGGCTGGCGTACTGCTCGGCGCAGATCACCACGAGGCCTCGCCCGGGCTCGCCTGGGGTCTTGGCCGCGTCGATGAACTTCCACAGCCAGGCGATCGGCTGCTCGGGCTGGCGCGGGTCCCCGTAGCTGATCCGCAGCGCTCCGCGGGAGCCGTCCTTGCGGGTCTTGGTGACGTCCTGGCGGAACTCCTCGATCACCAGCCGAATCCCGCGCGCGGCGAGCTCCGCGACCCGGTCGCCGGTCTGCGTGTACGGGCTCTGGTCGTAGTCGGCGCCCAGCAGGCCGTACACGAACTATGCCGACCGTCTGGCTATGCCGACACCTCCGGGGATCGACCGGACGCGGGGGAGCTCGTCGATGCTGTGCCGTCTAGGCTGAGTCGTGTTGAGAGTGGGTCGCTTCTGTCCTGTGGATCGGATCGCCGCACTCGCGGTCGGGACGATTTCGTGATGCTCGGGGCGCTCACGCCGGGGTTTCATCTCGGCGGCGATTACCCGCTCGGCGTGCTGTTCGTCGGGGGTGTGCTGTTCGTCGGGGTCGCAGCCCTGTCGCGGCAGAACGATCGGCCGTATTCGGCGTCGGTGTTCTATCTGCTGCTCGGGGCGGTCGCGTCGGTCGCGCTCGGGGTGCTCGGGGACCCGCGTCTTGACGTGATCGCCGATCACGTGGTGTTTGAGCACGTGACGGAGCTCGCGTTGGTGATCGCGGTGTTCGGTGCGGGGCTCGCGGTTGAGCGCGAGGTCAGTCGCCGCTCTCGGCGGGTGATTGCGTTGCTGCTGCTGGTGGTGATGCCGTTGACGATCGCGGCGATCACGGTCTTCGGTGTGGTCGCGATGGGGTTGCCGTTCGCGGCGGCGTTGCTGCTCGGCGCGATCCTCGCGCCGACCGACCCGGTGCTGGCCGGTGATGTGGGGCTCGGTCCGCCGGGCGGTGAGGATCAGGGCGAGCCGCGGCTCTCGTTGCATACCGAGGCCGGGATCAACGACGGGCTGGGATCGCCGTTCGTGCTGATCGGCCTGTTTGTCGCAACCCATTCGGGGACGGGCTGGATCGGGGATTGGGTGCTCTCAGACGTGCTCTATGCGGTCGTGGTCGCTGTGGTGATCGGCGTGGCAGGCGGGTGGCTGATCGCAGCCGCGATCGCGCGACTGCAGGCGCGGGATGTGTTCTCTCGTGATCTGGACGGGTTCTTCGCGCCGGCGACCGCACTAGTCGTCTACGGGGTCGCGGAGGCGCTCGGCAGCTACGGGCTGCTGGCAGTGTTCACGGCCGGGATCGCGTTCCGTCGCCACGAGTTCGACCATGCGATCAACACGAGGATCCATCACGGCGCCGAGACCGCGGGACGGCTGTTTGAGCTGATGGTCCTGCTGCTGCTCGGCTCCACGTTCACGATCGCCGGCCTGAAGCTTCCCGGGGCCGCGGGCTGGCTGCTCGCCCCTTTCCTGATTTTGATCGTCCGCCCGGTCCTGGTGCTGCTGGTCACCGGCCGGCGGTTCCTGGATCTCCGCGGCCGTCTGTTTCTCGGGTTCTTCGGTGTCCGCGGCGTCGCCGCGATCTACTACGCGACGATCGTCGCCGACACCGGCGACCTCTCGCGAGCCGCGACGAGCACTGTCGTGTGGACAACGGTGGTGTGCGTTGCGGTATCGATCACCGTTCACGGGATCACCGCGACGCCGCTGACCCGGCGACTGATCGACTAGGCGCGCTCGGCGCCGGGCGACCCGCTGCGTTCTGCTGGAGGTTGTCCCTGTCGTTCGTGTCGGCATAGTTTCTGGTCCCGACAGCTCGTTCGAGAGCCGGGGTTCGGCTCCGGCAGGAGGTTTGATGATGTCGGGAACGCGTCGCAAGCCGGGGCCGTTGGGCCCCTTCGTGGATGGGTATCGCGCCTGGTTGCTGGCGCGGGGGTACTCGCCGTCGGTGGCGATCCGCTCGCTGATCGCGCTGGGGCATCTGGGAAGGTGGTTGGAACGCGAGAAGCTCGCGGTCGATCAGCTCGACGCGACTGCGGTCGGGACCTTCCTGGCCGAGTACCGCCGCGATCGGGGGCGGCTGCCGACCGCGAGCGTGTGGCCGCTGCTTGAGCACCTGCGCGCCGAGGGTGTCGTTCCGTCCGAGCCGTCGGCGGCCGCGACGCCGGTCGATACGCTGCTCGGTGAGTACCGCGGCTGGATGTTGAACGACCGCGGGTTGGCAGCCGCCACCGTCCGCGGCAACGAGACGCTGGCGCGCCGGTTCCTGACAGAACGCGTTTCGCCGGGCGATCTTCGCGGCGTGCTCGGGATCACGGCCGGTGAGCTCAACGCGTTCCTGGTCCGCGAGTGCGGGCGGGTGAGTGCGCGGTCTGCGGGGTGCTGCACCTATCGGCTGCGGTCGCTGCTGCGCTACCTCGCGCTCCGCGGCCTCGCCGATCCCGGTCTGGCGCTGGCGGTCCCGCGGGTCGCGCGCTGGCGGGAGGCGACGATCCCGCAGTTTCCGACGCGGCCCGCGATCGATCGCATGCTCGGCTCCTGTGATCGCGAAAGCCCGTCCGGAGCTCGCGACTACGCGGTCCTTTTGCTGCTCGCGCGACTGGGCCTACGAGCAGTCGAGGTCTCGCGACTACGGCTCGAGGACATCGACTGGCGAGCCGGACAGATCACCATCGATGGGAAGGCCCACCGCCGTGACCAACTGCCGCTGCCCAGCGATGTCGGCGAGGGGATCGTGTCCCATCTGAAACACCGTGGCGACCAGTACGGGGAGCGGCGCGTGTTCCTGACGGTGCATGCGCCGATCCGGCCGCTCGAACCGAGCGGGGTGAGAACAATCGTGCGCAACGCGTGCCGGCGCGCACGGGTCGAGCGGGTGCCGGCTCACCGGCTGCGGCATGCTCTCGCGAGCGATCTCTTGCACGAGGGCGCGTCGATGATCGACATCAGCCAGGTGCTGCGCCACAAGCTGCTGGAGAGCACCGCGATCTACGCCAAGGTTGACATGGAACGCCTGCGCCTCGCCTCCTCCCCGTGGCCAGGAGCGGTCCGATGACCGCGTTCGTTGAACACGTCGAGGATTACCTGCGGCTGCGTCGCTCGCTCGGGTTCAAGCTCGAGGAACACGCCCGCCTGTTACGCAAGTTCGCCGCCCACATCGACGTGATCGGTGCCGACTGCGTGACCGTCGATCTCGCGGTCGATTGGGCGGTCGAGCCGAACGCGCCGGCAGGGAGTGTGGTTCCAGCGATGCGCCTTCTCGTCGCCCGCGGGTTCGCGCGCTACATGGCGGGGATCGACCCGCGGACAGAGATCCCTCCAACCGGACTGATCCGGCTGCGGCGCAACCGACGACAGCCGTTTATCGGCGCTTCTGACGTTTCCGTGGGCTTGGTGAGCGGCTGAGGAGAGGGCGCACGCCGCGCGCCGCCTAGCGTTTCCGGCTTCTCGACGGCTGGAAATCTCAGGAGGCGATACGACGTGCGCGGAATCA
>JAABUJ010001979.1_pt1 | contig 27229 bp, 20 predicted proteins | sample 5559131 | NCBI WGS metagenome assembly JAABUJ01 (sample SAMN10711875, study PRJNA513366) | rock metagenome | isolation source: Antarctica rocks | place: Antarctica: Victoria Land, Mt New Zealand nord | collected 2016-01-07
TCAACTGGTCGCGAAGGCTCTCCAAAGACTATGAGCTGCGCCATACCTCAGCGGAAACCATGATCCATATCGCCTTCGCACATCTGCTGCTGCGACGGCTTACTTAGTTTTTAGACAGATTCTTAGAGAGCTATTGCACCGAAATTCTTCTCTGATTGAGAGGCGGCACCCAACTCTCAACATAGGAACCGCGGCAGGACGCATGCTTACTCTCAAAGGAGCAACCCTGCTGCACGTAGCTGCCGAGTTCGGACAGGCTGAAATTGCAAGATGGTTGCTGGACACCGGTGCGGATGTGAACGCGCCTGCACTCATCGACTCAGACGGCTTAGGCGGCCAGACTCCGATCTTTCATGCTGCAACGCAAAACGGGAATCTCGGCATCGACGTGGTTCGGCTCCTCCTCTCCCGAGGAGCTGATCTGAACGTGCATTGCCGACTCCCAGGTCACTATGAAAATCCTGAGGAGAAGATATTTGAAGGGACTGTTCTTGAATACGCGAGTAGATTTCCTGGGACCGAAAACCAGACTGTAGAAGAGCTACGTTCGGCGCACTTCCATTGACCGAGATGGGTCATCACACCCACGCTTCTCTCAATGGATAGGTTTGAGGAATCTCTGCACAAGTCCATTTGTCCTAAAACAAGTGCTTTGCTTTCAAGGGTCAGAATCAGAGTCGTAAACACTTGTGCAGAGATTTCTTGAAGCGGAAGTAGGGTGTCGAAATCACCTGAGAGCCAGGGGGGAAAGGCCTCCTGCGACCTTTACTCCGTGGATTTGCGTTCCGCTCTTCCAGTTTGAACCGCTTCACCTTGCCACACGCAGCCGACGGTGTAGGCTTAAGTGTCAGCAACGAAGAGGTTTCATGGCAGACCTGATAGCAGCACTCCGCACAACCGCGCTCAATCTGATTCACCGCGCCCACAAGGCCAAGATGGTCGACTTTGGCGGCTGGGACATGCCCGTCGAGTACACCGGCTTGATCGCCGAGCACATGGCCGTCCGGACCGCCGTCGGCCTGTTCGACGTCTCCCACATGGGCGACATCCAGTTGCGCGGACCCGGCTCGCTAGCCGCCGTGCAGCGCCTGCTGATGAACGATGCGTCCAAGCTACAGGTTGGCCAGGCGCACTACTCGGCCATGCTCTACGAGGACGGAACCTTCGTCGACGATGTCGTCCTGCACAAGCTCTCCGACAACGACTACCTGATCGTGATCAACGCCGGCACGCGCGAAAAAGACGTCGCCTGGGTGCGCAAGCAGATCGGCGGCATGCCCGGCGTTCACATCAACGATTTTTCGGACTTCTACACACAGCTTGCCATCCAGGGACCGAAGGCTGAAGCCACGCTGCAGAAACTGACCAAGGTAGATCTCTCGCCTATCAAAAATTACTGGTTCACCTGGGGCGAGGTCGCCGGTTGCCACAACGTCATGATCGCCCGGACCGGCTACACCGGTGAGGACGGCTTTGAAATCTACATCCCGTCTGACGAACCCACCAGCAGCCGGGTCTGGGGCGAAGTGCTCGAGGCAGGTAAGGAGTTCGGGATTCTTCCCTGCGGGCTCGGCGCGCGCAACACGCTTCGACTTGAATCCGCGATGGCGCTCTACGGACATGAGATTTCGGACTCCATCAACGTGTTCGAGGCGGGCCTGGGCCGCTACTGCAAGCTCGACAAGGGCACAGATTTCGTCGGCTCCGACGCCCTGCGCAGGATTGAGACCGAAGGCGGCCCCACGCGTAAGCTCGTCGGCCTCGAAATGGTCGACCGCGGCATCGGACGCGACGGCTATCCCGTCCTGTCTGCCTCCGGAGAAAAGATCGGCGTAGTCACCAGCGGTTCACCCGCGCCGTTCCTCAAGAAGAACATTGCGCTCGCCTATGTGCCGGCAGCCTACGCGGCGGTCGGCGAAGAGCTAGCCGTCGAAATCCACAATCAGCCCGTCAAGGCGAAGGTCGTTCCGTTACCGTTCTACAAAAAGCCGAAGAAGACAGCCGCAGTCTAGCCGTCCCGCGCCCCTGCCAAGGTCTAAACTTTTAGAGGAGAGCCAGCATGCCCTATCCCGCGTCCATGAAGTACACCAAGACCCACGAGTGGCTCAAACCCGAAGGCAAGTCCGCCTCGGTCGGCATCACCGATTACGCCCAGCACTCGCTTGGCGATATCGTTTTCGTCGAACTGCCCAAAGTGGGCGATGAGCTTGAGGCAGGCAAGATCTTCGGCTCGGTCGAAAGTGTCAAGGCCGTCAGCGACCTCTACGCGCCCGTTTCGGGCACCGTGACCGAGATCAACGAGCAGCTGAATGCCACCCCCGAAACCATCAACTCCGACGCCAACAACACCTGGCTTTTCAAGTTGGACCTGAAGGACGCGAACGAACTGTCTTCGCTTTCGTCTCTCATCGATTCTTCCGCCTACGACACCTTCGTCGAAGAAGAAACAGGACACTAATTCCCATGCGCTACCTTCCCAAAAGCCCGGCCGACCGCGAGGCCATGCTGTCCGAGATCGGCGTCAACTCCATTGATGACCTTTTCAGTTCCATCCCCGCTGAGTACCGCCTGAGCGCCGACCTCGACGTTCCACGCCAGCACGGCGAGAGCGAAATCATTGAGCGCTTCCGCGCCTACGCGGACCAGAACGCCAACGGCTACGCGAGTTTACTGGGCGCCGGCGTCTACAAGCACTACAAGCCGGTCATCATCGATTCGCTCGTGCAGCGCGGCGAATTCCTGACCAGCTACACGCCCTATCAGCCCGAAATTGCACAAGGCACACTGCAGGCCATGTTCGAGTTCCAGACCATGATCTGCGAACTCACCGGGATGGAGATCGCCAACGCCAGCATGTACGACGGCTCGACCGGGGCGGCCGAAGCTATCATGATGGCCGTCCGGGTTACGGGCCGCAACTCCGCTGTCATCGCGCGCACTGTGCATCCCGAGTACCGCGAGGTCATCGGGACCTACGCGACCCACCAGGAGATTCCGCTTGCCGAAGTCGGCTACGCTTCAAACGGGCGCGTCGATATGGCAAAGCTCAGTGCCGCCATCACCGACGACACTGCCTGCGTTCTCATCCAGTCGCCCAACTTTTTCGGAACGATTGAAGATGTAGCCGCGATCGCAGAGCTTGCCCACTCCAAAGGCGCGCTGCTGATCGTCTCCATCGCCGAAGCCATCTCGCTGGGCATTGTTGCGCCGCCCAAAGAAGCTGATATTGTCTCGCTGGAAGCGCAGAGCTACGGTGTCGCGCTCGGGTACGGCGGCCCATACTGCGGCGTGATCGCCTGCAAGGAAAAATTCCTGCGCCAGATGCCCGGCCGCCTGATCGGCGAGACCAAAGATGTCAACGGCAAGCGAGGCTTCGTCCTCACCCTTTCGACCCGCGAACAGCACATCCGCCGCGAAAAGGCGACCTCGAACATCTGCACCAACCAGGCCCTGATGGCTCTGATGACGACCATCTTCCTGACCGTCTACGGCAAGGAAGGCATGCGCGAACTAGCCGAGCACAATCTCGCCAAAGCTGATTATCTGCGCAGCGTCCTGGCTGAAAGCGGCAAGATCCTGTTCGACGGCGCACCCCGCTTCCATGAGTTCGTGCTCGATACCCCGCAATCCGCCGAGGCAATGAACTCTGCCCTGCTCGAAAAGAAAATCATCGGCGGCCTGGCGTTAGCCCAGTGGTATCCCGAGCTGGGCGAAGGCGCCAGCGTCTGGTGCGCCACCGAAGTCACCAGACGCAAAGACATGGACGCCGCCGCAGAAGCGCTAAGTGCAGCAACTCAGCAGGAACTGACCGGTAGCAGAGCTTGAGATTTCGTTCGCGACACCAGGAGTAGGTGAAACATGTCAAATCTAGATTGGTCTGAGTGTTCCGCTGTAGAGAGTGTTCCCGGCAAGGTGAGTGGGGCCTGGGTTCTGAAAGGGACCCGAATGCCGGTCGCCACTATCTTTGAAAACATCGAAGCCGGTGCCAACATAGATGACATTATGGATTGGTTCGACGGACTCGATCGCGATCAGGTGAAGTCGGTTATAAGCTTCGCTGCTCGAAGCCTCGACAAACCGCCGACCTTCGCGCCGTGAAACGCATTCTCTTCGATCAGGGCACTCCCGTTCCACTGCGCCCCTTTCTTCCCGACTGCGAGGTTAGGACCGCAGCTCAGGAAGGCTGGAGCCGTCTGCAAAATGGCGAACTGATTCGAAGTGCGGAGCAAGCTGGATTCGACGTAATTCTCACGACCGACAAGAACATCAAGTATCAACAGAATCTCGCAGGTCGTCGCATTGCAATTGTTTTGCTCAGCAAACAACAATGGCCTCAGGTTCGTCCCTTCGCCTCGCTCGTTCTTGCGGCTGTGACGGATGCTTCGCCGGGAACCTATTCAGAAGTCGAGATCCCCTAATGTACAGTCACTCATCAGATTTCACGCGCATGCGGCGGAGGGCCAGCTAGTTCGATGGACATCTCCCACATCATCGGCGAACCGCTCAAATCCGTCTGCTTTGTCGAAGACTTCCTCGAGCTCTGCATTGGCGACGCCAAATGCACACTGTTCGCATGGCCGCACGTCCTGCTGCCAGATTTTTCGGTCGCCTTTGGCGAACCCGAGTACCGCAACGCACTTTGCGCGCAGATCGGCGAAGAGATCGCACAAGCCTCGCTCGAAGAAGGCTCCGCACTCACATTCGAGCTCACGAACGGTGTAGTCTTCGGTCTCAGTCTTCGCGAAGAAGACATCGACGTCCCGGTCTCAGGCAGCTACACGCCGTCCGGCGACCCCACAGAAGCGGAAGAGTTCTAACCAGCAAAGGAGCTTCACCATGGATCTCGAAATTGAAGAAATCGGAATGATCGCCCTCGTCGCGCTCGTGCTGCTTCCCGGAGTTCTGTGGATCGCGAAAGGCAAAGGTACACGCAGCACCATCTTCCGCGTCGCAACAGTGGGAGCCCTGCTGCTGGGTGCGGTCACGATTGAATCGTCCACGGATCAAGCCGCCGAAGAGCTCTAGTCTGCGCCTGCTGATCCGTTGTCATTCCGCAGCGAAGCGGAGGAATCTGCTCCTCGCAACCCGCTTTCAAAAACCAAAAGGTGCGCAAAGTTCGCAAATAAAGAACGCAAAGTTCGCAAAACTAGCAGCGTGCCCTGGATTCCGCATCCGTCTCATCCGATCGAGGAACAAAATGTCCGACACAAAATTTGTAGGTACGCCGAAGAAGGTCAGCACGCACGTCAACCAGAACGAAGGACTCATCTTCGAGAAATCGTCGCCGGGCAAAAAGGCCTATCGCCTCGCCGAACTAGACGTGCCTGCGGTCGATCCTAAAAAGCTGCTCGGGCCCGCCCTGCGTACCGACCTCGGCGTCATGCCCGAGCTCTCCGAGATCGAAATTATTCGCCACTTCACGCGCCTCTCTACCTGGAACTACGCCATCGACCTCGGCATGTACCCGCTCGGGTCCTGCACGATGAAGTACAACGGCCGCGTCAACGAGGCGGTTGCCCGTCTGGAAGGGATCGCCGAAGCGCATCCGTACCAGCCCATTTCGCTGTCACAGGGCTGCCTCCAGATCATGCAGACGCTCGAGCATGCGCTGATCGAAATCACCGGCATGGACGCGATCACCCTGCAGCCTGCCGCCGGCGCGCACGGCGAGTTCACCGGCATCCTCATGGTTCGCGCTTACCACGAGAGCAAGGGCAACGCACGCAGGAAGATCATCGTTCCCGACTCTGCCCACGGCACCAATCCCGCGACCGCTGCCGTCGTCGGCTATGAAGTTGCCAACCTGAAGTCGAATGCTCAGGGCATGGTCGATCTCGCTGAACTCGAACGCATGGTCGATGAAGACACCGCCGCCTTGATGCTCACCAACCCGAGCACCATCGGCGTGTTCGAATCCGACATCCACAAAATCGCCGACATCCTCCATGCCAAGGGCGCGCTGCTCTACATGGACGGGGCCAACATGAACGCGCTCGTCGGCAAGACGCGCCCCGGCGACTTCGGCGTAGACGTCATGCACCTGAACTTGCACAAGACCTTCTCGACCCCGCACGGCGGCGGAGGTCCGGGCTCCGGCCCGGTGGCGTGCAAGAAAATCCTGGAGCCGTTCCTGCCCAAACCCGTGGTTGTGCAGCAGCCTGACGGCACGCTCGCGCTCAACTACGATCGTCCGCAATCGGTTGGCCGCGTGCGCATGTTCTATGGCAACTTCGGCATGTTCGTCCGCGCCCTCGCCTACATTCTTGCCAACGGCCCCGACGGTCTGCGCCAGACGACAGAAGACGCGGTTCTGAACGCCAACTACATCCGCGCCAAGCTGCTGGATACGTTCGAACTGCCGTTCAAGGCTCCGTCAATGCACGAGGTCGTCTTCTCCGACAAACTACAGGCGAAAAATGGCGTCAAGACCGGCGACATGGGCAAGCGACTCATCGACTACGGCTTCCACGCCTACACGGTCAGCTTTCCGCTTGTGGTCTCCGGTGCCATGATGATTGAGCCTACCGAGAGCGAAAGCCGCGAAGAGCTCGACCTTTTGATCGATGCGCTCAAGCAGATCGCGCGCGAAGCGGCTGAAAATCCGGACCTGGTCAAAACAGCCCCGCACACCACCCGTCTCCAGCGCCTCGACGAAACCACCGCCGCCCGCAAGCCGATTCTGCGCTGGAAGGCACCTGCCGCCAGCGACTCCGTGGAGGTCGATTCAGCCGCCAGGGAGTGGTAAGTGACAGCCGACGAACTCAATGGAATGACTAAACGCATCCTTCACTGCTCATTCGCCGTTCACAATTACCTCGGTCCAGGTCTGCTGGAAAGCGCTTACCAGGCTTGTTTGTTGTATGAGCTAGGAAATCTCTGCACAAGTGTTTACGACTCTGATTCTGGCCTTTGAAAGCAAAGCACTTGTTTTAGGGCAAATGGACTTGTGCAGAGATTCCCTAAGGAAGGCTGGGCTGCACGTCGAAGAACAAGTTCCACTACAGGTCGTCTACGATGGCCGGAGACTTGCTGATGTGGGCTACAAAATGGATATGGTTGTCGAGAACGCTGTAGTTCTGGAGTTGAAGTCGCTCGAAGCAGTCGCGCCCGTCCACCGCGCACAGCTCCTTTCGTACCTTAAACTTTCCGGAAAGAGAGTAGGTCTGCTCATCAATTTCAACGTGGTTCGCCTCAAAGAAGGAATCGTACGACAGGTAAATGGCTTTCAAGACAAAACTTAAGCGCAGAGGACGCTGAGTTCTCGCAGAGACGCGCAGAGGGATGCTCTGTGACCTCTCTGCCGGTTCTCTCCGTCCTCTGCGCTTAAGTCTTGCACATGCATTCTTACGGTGTAGAAATCTTCACCGACTCATCCGTCTTCGCCCACCGGATATGCATCTTGGCCGAGTCTTTCTCCACGTGATCGAACGAGATGGACATCATCTCCTGCGGGGTGTCGATCCCGTCCTGGTCCATCTTCACGCGGCCCAGGTCTTCTGCGGGGTAATACTCGGTTCCCCACTGCTTGGTGTGCTTGTTGATAATCAGCATCCAGTGGTCTTTCTCGGGTAGCGTATACATCGTGTAGGTTCCGGCAGGCACCAATAGGTTGCCGATGTGCAGCGACACCGGCGTGACCAGCGTTGTCGCCGGATTGGCTCCCGTCCGCCAGACCTTCCCATAGGGCACCAGACCGCCGTAGATGTCACGTCCACGCATCGACGGCGAGTTATACATCACCTGCACGGTCTGGCCTTCGAGCGTCACGCTCGCCACCTGCGCCGGGCTCTCCAAAGGCTTCTGGACAGGTGGCTCCGCCACAGCCCTCTCCTGCGCATGCACGTTCGGAGGAATAGCTCCCCGCATCTGTGCAATTGCACCTGTACCAGCTAGCGTTCCAGCCAGCAAACCAATGATTCCCGCGCCAGACAATGTACCACGCTTCATAAGTGCCTCTCTCGTTCGATTCAATTCAGGGTGCTGCAAAGTAGGACGCGCTCTCCTCGGAGAGGTTGGCCCGCCTCATGATGTTCTCCGCGCCCGGTGCTACCATAGACCCTGCGCGCCCGTAGCTCAGCTGGATAGAGCGGCAGCCTCCGAAGCTGTAGGTCAGAAGTTCGAATCTTCTCGGGCGCACCACTTCCCTTCCAAATCACATCTTTTTCCCGCCTGCGCAGCGCGCTTGCAGAATCGTGCGTTTCCAAGCTAACCCTCCAGCGTCCCGCGCATCCAACCGAAAACGCAGCACAGGAGATAAGCATGGCCTTCCTCAACAACGACGCCGCAATCGACGACTTCCGCGAAATTGGCCCCGACAGCACCGCTCAGTTCGAGCGACCGGGCATGCCCGATAACCCTACCGAGCACGCCAGCAGCGACAACCTAGCCGCCGCTGCTGATCAAGACGAGGACGACCTCGACGAAGAAGACGATCTGGATGAGGACGAAGACGACGAGGAGGAAGAAGACCTCGACGGTGATGAAGAAGACGAGGACGATGAGGATGAGGAAGAGGACGAGCTAGAGGAAGATGATGAGGACGAAGACGACGAGGAAGAAGAGGACGAGGAAGAAGAGAAGTAGCGTCTTAGGCTAGCGCTCTACCCAAGCCACGGGCGCCGTGTCCAATGCTGCGCTCGGCTTGGAGTTGAAAGTTGCCGGTTAGACTGATGTGCTCCCACCCGAGTGGAGAGAGGTATTGAGCAACGCAGGGTCGAGGGTCCGGCTTCAATTCGTTCTGGCTCCGATGGCGCTGGTTGAAGGCAAAGGCAGAAAGCGCTCATGAACTATGGGAGAGTTGGGCCGCCCAAGCTAAGTGCCAGCCAGCTCACCGTCCACCTCCCAGACTCCGTTAAGACGGATGTCGTCTGAGGCCGAACCGACGCGGATGTCATAGTCGCTGGACTCAACGGTGAACCGATGTGCCGCGGGATCGTACCAGGTGAGCTGCGAGGCAGGCAGGCCAAAGATGATGTGCTTTGTCTCACCCGGGGCGAGCGTGACGCGCTCGAAGGCCCGCAGACTCTCGATCGGCTGCACGGCCCGTGAGCGCTGCTGATGCGTGTAGAGTTGCGCGACATCAGATCCGGCGCGGGAGCCGGTGTTGCGGAGATCAAAGGCGATCTCCAGTGTTGCGTTGTGGCCCGAGCCTGCGTGCGTGAGCTTCAGGTGCTCGTAGCGGAACTGGGTGTAGCTCAGCCCATGCCCAAAGCTGTAAAGTGGCACTCCCTTGAAGTACATGTAGGTGAAACCCCTGGAGACGTCGTACTCATTCGGGGGCGGAACTCCGTTCATGTCCGCATAGACGGTATAGGGCAGGTGACCGCCGGGGTCGTTATCGCCGAAGAGCGTGCTGGCGATGGCAGTTCCGGCCGCCTCACCGGGGTACCACGCGCTGAGAATGGCAGGCAGGTGATCGTTGGCCCAGGTGACCGCGAGCGGACCGGCGTTCATCAGCACCAGTACGGTTTTGGGATTAGCAGCATAGACGGCTTCGAGCAGCGCCTCCTGTGCGCCAGGCAGATTGAGATTGCGGCGGTCGCGGCCTTCGGCCTCGATCGAAAGGTTGGTGCCAAGAAATACCAGGGCAACTTCAGATCGGCGCGCGAGATCCGCGGCACGGGCGATGGCCGCGGTGTCGGCCACCTCATCGAAGCCAGTGCCCTTCTCATACTCGACCTTCGCGTTAGAGCCCAGCAGATTGCGGATGCCTTCGAACGGGCTGACCTTGCTCGTGGGCTTGCCGTAGTAATTGCCGGTCTCGTAAGAGGAGTCGCCTGCGGGGCCGATCACAGCGATGCGCTTCAGAGCGGAGCGATCGAGCGGAAGCATATTGCGATTATTCTTGAGCAGCGTCATCGATTCGAGCGCGACCCGTTCAGAAAGCTTTAGGTGTTCGGGAGAGCGGATCACCTCCGGACCGAGCTTCGCGTAGGGGTCGCTGGCGGGTGGGTCAAAGGCGCCCAGGCGAAAGCCGACGCGCAGCACGCGCGTCAAGGCACGATCAACATCGGCCATGGAGAGTCGGCCGCTCTTCACCGCGAGCGGGATGTTGGTCTGGTACTCCGTGTCGTCGGAGTCGCAGCCTGCCTGGATGGCGCGGGCGGTCGCCTCCACCGGATCTTCGGTCAGGTGGTGCTCGGTAACGAGGTGCTGGACGGCGCCGAGGTCATCCGTGACAAAGCCGTCAAAGCCCCATTGGCCGCGCAGAATATCCGTGAGCAGGTATTTGTTGACCGCGTTGGGAACGCCGTTGAGCGAGTTGTAGGAGGACATCACCGACTGCGCGTGCGCTTCGGTAAAGGCAGCCTTCCAGTGTGGCAGCCAGTACTCCATCAGGTTGCGCTCGTCGACCTCGGCGGAGAGCCGCTGACGGTTGGTTTCGACGTTGTTGACTACAAAATGCTTTAAGGTCGCCGCGATCTTGAGATGCTGAATGTCAGGCCCTTGCAGCCCTTCCACATACGCGACCGCCATGCGGCCAGTGAGGTACGGGTCTTCGCTGAAGACCTCCTGAATGCGGCCCCACAACGGATTGCGGCTGATGTTGATGACAGGCGAACGGTAGACCAAGCCGTGCTGCGAACGTGGACCCTGCGCGTGCGCGTTGTAGAGTGCGCGAGCCTCGTCGGACATCGCGTCCGCGACGCTGTGGATGAGCGCGGGGTCCCATGTGGCGCCCATGGCGATCGGGGCGGGAAAGAGCGTCGTAGGCTGCTTGGACCATACGCCATGCAGCGTCTGATTCCAGCCGCCCCACATGGGAATTTGAAGGCGCGGAATGCCGTTGTTGAGATGGTTGAGCTGCGTGGCCTTCTCTTCCAGCGTGAGCCGTGAGATGAGGTCGGCGATGCGCTGCTCTTGCGGCTTCGCGGGATCGAGGTAGACCGGAGTTGGCGTGGTCTGCGCCCACATGGTGGAGCCCAGAAGGGCAAAAGACAGCACGGTTTGGCAAATTCGCATACTTTGCTCCTGACTCGGTACAAACTTAAAGCTGATTCTGTAATGGTGTACAGCGTTGCGGCGTTCCCGAATACAGGGATCCTTCACTGCGTTCAGGATGACGACTCTACAGGAATTGGGTTTACAACAAGGTAGTAAGTAGATGTAAAAAAGGATATTCCGTGTTCTGGTTGTCATTCCCGAAGGGAATCTGCGTTTGTTCTTGCTCTACACCATCTGTAAATCCGCTTTAGCCCTGCTTCCAAACACCATCGATCCTGCGCCACATGGCAGGGTTGGGTGCCTGGTCGCGCAGCGCCGGCGGCAGACGGTCTTCACCAACGTTGTCATACGAGTGCAGCGCGGCGAAGCGCAGCATGGACGCTGGAATGCCTACCGCCGTGAAGCCGGGATGAGCGGTCGCGGGATAGGGGCCGCCGTGGTTCATCGCTGGGCTGAGCGCAACCCCGGTCGGCATTTTGTTGTTGAGCAGGCGGCCGACGCGGGGGCGGAGTTCAGCAGCAATCTCCGAATAAATTGTGTCGTCGCCTCCGGTCAAGCTCGTGTAGATGCTGCCGGTCAGGTTGCCTTCGAGCGCGTCGATCAGCGATTGCATCTCGGAGAGGTCACGCGCGGTAACCAGCATGGTGCTGTTGCCGAAGGCCTCGCGCTGCAGCTCCTGCGGGTGCACAAAGAAGGTGCGGGCATCCGTGCGCAGCAACGTATTGCGGAAGCGATAGCCTTCGCCGCCCGCGCGCTCGCCACCGGTGACGACCGTCGCCCCGGCGTCGACCAGCGACTGCACGCCTTGCTCCAGGACATCGAGTCCGCCTTTGGAGAGCAAGGGAGATGAGGGACGGCTGTCGAGCAGCGCAGCCAGGCGGCAGCTCAGGAGTTCTGCCTCGTCCCCGTCGATCGCAAAGATGAGATTGGGACTGGTGCAGAACTGTCCGGCGGCGGCTAGAGCGCTATCGGCGAGTTCGGTCGCGATCGCCTCGCCGCGTTCAGCGAGCGCGCCCGGAAGCAGAACGATGGGGTTGAGGCTCGAGAGCTCGAGGTACATCGGCTTGCCCGCGGCATCGGCGGCCGCCTTTAGCCGCAGGCCAGCGGCCCGGCTTCCGGTGAAGCTGCTCGCGCCCACGCGAGGGTCCGCCACCAGGCGCAAGCCATCCTCGTTGCGGATGTTGTAGAGCATCTGCACAGTCGTGAGCGGAAGGCCGGAGTTCGTCAGCGCGGCAAACGCACACTCCGCCAGCAGTCGGCTTGTGCCTGGATGCAGCGGATGGGCCTTGGCTATGACCGGGTTGCCTGCGGCAATAGCGGCGGTGAAGTCCCCGCCGGAGACGCCGTTGAAGGCAAAGGGAAAGTTGTTAGGGCCGAAGATGACGACCGGGCCGATAGGCGCCAGATGCGAGCGGATGTTGGCCTTGGTGTCGAGCGTGGCGTTGGCCCACGAACCTTCGCGTGCGGCAGCGGCTCCCTGGCGCAGCTGGGTGGTCGTCCGCGGCAGCTCGACCTCGCGGAGGCGTGGCGAAGCTGGCAGGCCCGTCTCGGCGTTTGCCATGGCGACCAGCTCATCCGATCGCTGCTCGATACACGTGGCGTATCTCTCCAGAAACCCGGCGATGGCGTCCGGCGGCACAGACCGCAGATCGCGCCTGGCAGCGGCGGCGGCGGTCAGGGCAGCATCGCAATCCTCCCAGCTGCTGGTGGGGTATGTGCCTTCGAGCGGTTCGCCCGTGGCGGGGTTCGTTGCCGAAAAGGTTGAGGTGGCCTGGGCCGGACGCCACTGGCCGGCGATCAGAACGGAGCTGATTTCTGCTGACATAACCTGGTTCCTGATGCTTTCTGCGGATGCGTTCTGCCTCCGCGAGTGATGCGTCTGCTTAGTCGCGGCCAGCCGAGCGCAGGGGCTCGATAACGGCGGCCATGTCTTTCTTTCCATAGCCCGCGCCGGCCGCCGATTCAAATAGATCGCGCGCCGTCGTTCCCGTGGTGAGGTCGACGCCGCAGGTCGATGCCGCGCGCAGGGCGTAGAGCAGGTCCTTGCTCATCAGCCGCAGCACAAAATTCACTTCGTAGTTGCGCGCGACCATGCGATCAGCGAGCCCGGCGAGCAGCGGACTTCCAGGCGCGCCGTTCTTCAGCACGGAGAGCGCCTTGTCGAGGTTGAGCCCGCTACGCTCGATCCAGGCGAGGCCCTCGGCGAGCGAAGCGGCCTGCACGCCGCATAGAAAGTTGTTGATGAGCTTCATCTTCGCGCCGCTGCCCACAGGACCGAGATAAACGATCTCCTTGCTCATGGCTTCGAGCACGGGCGTGGCGTGGGCGAGCGTGGCCTCTCCCCCGCCCACCAGAAACGTGAGCTGCCCGGCTGCGGCCTGCACGCGGCTGCCGGTGACGGGCGCATCCAGTAGATCGGCACCGTGCTCGCGCGCGAGACCGTCGAGCTCCGCGATCCATTCGGGCGTGACTGTGCTCGCCTCGACAAGAATCATGCCGGGCTTGACTGCACCAAGCGCGCCTTCGGAACAGCTCCACGCCTCGCGCGATGCATCGTCATCCGAGAGCATGGCGATGACCACATCGGCTCCGCTGGCCGCTTCGGCAGGTGTGCCAGCGACGGTCGCGCCCTGCTGGCGCAGCGGCTCAGTCTTGGCCGCTGTGCGGTTGTAGACCGAAAGCGGGAACCCTGCCTTGAGCAGGTTCGCCGCCATGCCGGAGCCCATCGTTCCCAGACCGAGTAGAGCTACCTTTTGCGTTGCCACAGTGTTCTCCTAGGTTTGCAAATTGATCTAAGCCATCGCGCGCACGCGAATCAGCTCCTCGTTGACGGAGCGGCCGCGGCGAATCACGTTGCGGAGCGGCCGGCCGAAGCCGTCAAAGCGGATCTCGACCCAATCGCTGTCTTGGAGCTCCACGCCGTCGCCGAAGCTAAGCGAGTGCGCGCCAAAGAAGTGAACGTGCGCTGAGCCGGGCTGTCGATGGCCGGCGAACTTGAAGTGATGATGCTCCAGATTCGCGAGGCTGTGACACATATTCTGTTCGCCCGTTTCGATATCTTTTTGCCAGATCACTTCGCCGCCGCGCTCGATGCGCACGTGTCCAGCGACCGTGCCGAACTCCGCGCCGACAACCAGTTCAGGGCCGAGCGAGCACGCGCGCAGCTTCGATCCGGCAAGGTTCAAGTAGTTGCGCTTCTCGAACGTATGGTCAGAGAACTCGTTGCCGGTCGCGATGCCGATGCGATGCGGCAAGCCATGCTCATCGACGATGTAAACGCCAGCGAGCTCCGCTTCTTCGCCGCCGTCTTCGGCAAACGGCGGTATGTCGAGCGCCTCCGATGGCCCGCGCAGAATCGAACCGTCGCCTTTGTAGAACCACTCCGGCGCGACGCCGACGCTGCCCTCCACCGGCCGGCCGCCTTCGACTCCCCAGCGAAACATGCGCATACTGTCGGTGAGGTCTTTCTCGGCCTCTGGCGCTGTGGCCAGGTGCATTGCCTGGCGGTCCTTGGCGCTGCCAAGGTGCGTCAAGCCCGTGCCAGCGACTAGCAGCCGAGACGGCGCTCCCGGCACATCGATGGGCGCGAGCAGACGCCATGGCGAGCGGCCAGAGTACACCTCCTCGTACAGGAGCTCTTCTCCCGTCAGCAGCGTGTGGGCGCAGTCGCTCAGTGGCGCACCACGCGAGAACGAAACCTGCGCCAGCGCGTAAACCGACTCGACACCTTCCAGGCAGCGCAGGTACGGCTCGGCAACTACGGCGACGCGGCGCATGTCTCCGTTTGCAATCTGAACCAGGTGCATCATCGGGTTTGCCTCTCCTCAGATTTACTCAATGATCTTGAAGCGTTTTAGCGATTCTTCGTTGACCGTCAGGCCGAGCCCAGGAAGTGAGTCGTCCAGATCGATGGAGCCGTGCTCCGGAACTGGCTCGCCGTCGAAGATGTACCAGAAGAGCTCGTTGCCGACCTCGACATCGACTTTTGGGAAGAACTCCGCAATTGGCGAGTTCAGGCTCGCCATCACGACGTGGTAGTTGTGCATTTGGCCGGCATGCGGAACGACGGGAATCTGGAAGCTCTCGGCCAGCGCGGTGATCTTGCGCGCCTGGCTGATGCCCCCGACCCTATTCGTGTCGAACTGAATGTAGTCAAGCGCGTTGCGCTCCAGCAGGTCGCGAAATCCGAAAATGGTGAACTCGTGCTCGCCACCGGCGATGGGCACACGTCCGTATGCCTTCAGCTCGCGGTAGCCGCGCGTGTCGTCGGGGATGACCGGCTCCTCCAACCAGCGCAGGCGAAACGGCTCCAGCAGCGGCAGCATGCGCTTTGCGTAGTCGAGCGACCAGCCCATGTAGGCGTCGGCCATAATGTCCACGTCATCACCCACGACCTCGCGCACGGTGCGTACGAGCTCCAGGTTACGCTGCATACCCGCCGGGCCATCGACCGGCCCCCAGCCGAAGCGCAGCTTCATCGCCGTGTAGCCCTCGTCCTTATAGCGCTGTGCCTCGCCGCGCAGCTCGTCGAGCGGCATGCTGTACAGGCGGCTGGCGTAGACCGGAATGCGCTGCTTGGTGCGGCCGCCGAGCAGGCGAAAAACCGGCTGCCCGGCGGATTTGCCCAGCAGATCCCAAAGTGCGATGTCGACCGCGCTGATGGCCGTCATGGCGACGCCTTTGCGCCCAAACGCCATCGTTCGGCGGTACATCTGCTGCCACAAAAACTCGGTATCCCAGGGATCGGCCCCGAGCAGGATGGGTTTGAGATAGCTGTCGATGCAGGCTTTGGTCAACAACGGAGAGAGCGCCGCATTGCCCAGCCCGAAATGGCCGGCATCGGTAAAGATCTCCACCAGCAACCAGCCGTGAAACGCGAAGTTGCCCATGGAGGCTTCGCGAAACATCACCAGATCCATGGGATTGGTACAGAAGTGTGGCGGCAGCGGCATAGTCTCGCCCTCCCACTGCACAACGCGCGTACGGACCTCGGTAATCTTCATGCGTTGCTCTCCGGTTGAAGTAAGTCTAGCAATGTGAGCGGTTGGATGTGGCCGCTGAATAACAGAATGGCCACAAAGCCAATCAGGTGAAAGGTGCCGGCAATCACAAACAGCGATCCGTAGGTGAAGCCATGACTGAGCAGGTATCCGGCGATGATGCCGAAGATCGCACCTCCAATCGCTCCGCCAAAACCGACAAACCCGGAGACGGTACCGACGGCCGAAAGAGGAAAGAGATCGGCCGGAAGCGTCATGACCAGGCCCGACCACGACTGCTGCGCGAAGAACGCAATGCTGAACAGCACCAGAGCCCAGCCCACCGCGACGTGCGGCACCAGCATGACCACCGGCATCAGAGCGGCGCTGAGGCCCAGCACTAGCTTGCGCGAAAGATCGAGCGAGTAGCCGCGCGTGAGCAGATAGCTCGAGAGCCAGCCGCCCAGAAAGCTGCCAACGCCTGAGGCGGCATACGGGATCCAGGCGTAGTAGCTAACCTGTTTGACGTCGAAGCCGCGCGCGTCGTAGAGGTATTTGGGCAGCCAGAAGAGATAAAAGTACCAAGCGGAGTCGCTCATGAACTTGGCAAAGACGATGGCCCGCACACGCGTCATCCCGGCAAGTTCTGCGAGGCTGAGTTGACGCGCCGCGGATCGCGCGTTCAGCGTATTTGAGGAGACCAGCGGTGCCGAGCGGTAGCTGACCGACCACCACACGACCCACGCGAGACCCGCGGCCCCAGAGGCGAAGAAGACCATGCGCCAGCCGCTGGTAAGCAGCACCAGCCCAATCAGCGGAGGAGCCAGCACCGAGCCAACGGCGGTGCCCCCATTGATGACGCCCATGGCGGTTGAGCGCCGCTCCGGGGGAATCCACTCCGCTACGACGCGCACCGCAGCGGGAAAGGCGCCGCCCTCGCCCATGCCCAGCAAAAAACGGGCACCAAGCAGCATGGCGAAGCTGGTGGCTAGCCCATGCAGAGCGCAGGCGAGCGACCACCACACCATGATCAAGATGAAGCCGCGCCGTGTGCCCATCACATCCAGCAGCCGGCCGCCGATCACGTAGAGCGACGCATAGGCGATCAGGAACGCGGTCTGCAGCCACGAGAACTGCTGATCGCCAATGGGTATGGAGTGCTGGATCGCCGCGATGGCCACTGGCAGCGTCTGCCGGTCGAAGTAGCTGATGGCGATCGCCACCGTGACCAGCGCGACGAAGTACCACTGCGGCTCAAGCCACGGCTTCTTCGCGATGCGCTCGGTGCCAATCCGCTGGGTCTGCACGCGTGGCCGCCTACCAGCTCAGGTGCATCAAGGAGACCGACTGGCGAGGCATCGTCACTGCAACGTTCATCGCGCCATCCTGGACGTCGAGCCACACGGGTGAGTCCAGCATTTGAAGCTGGCCGGCCGCATGCAGCGTGGAGAACTGCTCAGGCGAGGGCTTCTGCGGCGATCCCATGCCCTTCCATACCGTGTACGCGTTGCTGTGCGAGTCGTCGATGCGGTAGTGCTGGAGCAGCACGCGACTGACACCGGCGGGAATGCCGTTGACGTGCACCTTCACGAACGAGCCCTGCGCGGGCACGTCGTTGTCCTCGTAGTTCCACACCAGCACCGCGGCCTGCTTGCCGTCATGCGTGGCAAGCGCATCCACGTCCGGACTGCCCGTGACACTGGACTTCAGGATGTTATCGATGGCTATCTCGCCGGTGCTGGTGGTGACCACGCGGTCGCCAGACATCAGCCCGGCCATTCGGAACAGATTTAAAATCGGCTTGTCGACTCCATTGGTCGACAGCGACCGGAAGCCTTCAAAGAAGTCCTTGTCCTCGAACTCAAATGACCAGGAGAGCATGGAGATCAGATTGGTCCTGTGCCGGTCGTCCAGCTGAAACAGACCTTTTAGTGCGGCAGCGGTGTACGCAGGGTAAAGCGTGTCGTTGCGGTAGTTGTTCGACGGGTTCACCTTCGACGAGCAGGCGGCGCAGCCTTCTGGGTCGGCCTCACTCAAGATGATGGGCAGTTTCAGAAACTTGGGATACTTCGCCACTGCTGCAAAGCCCTTGTCGGCGCTGATCATCTCGCGGTCCAGGCCCATGCGGACATGCCCGTCAACGATCTTCGGCTGGCCCTTGACGTGAAACGAGATGAAGTCGATCGGAATCGTCTTGCCGTCAGCCGCGCTCTCCCCCGTGCTGACGTGCTCGAGAAAGTGATCGAGATACGCCTCGGCATGCGGATCGCCCGGCCCGGTTGTCGCCGGTCCGCCGACGCGTGCGCCTGGCAGCGCGGCGCGTACACCGGCGACGGCATAGTCGTAGAGCTTGAAGTAGTCCGCCTCGGAGGCGTGCCAGTAACCAATGTCTGGCTCGTTCCACACCTCGAAATACCACTGCAACACCTCGGATTTTCCATAGCGCTCGACCAGATGTTCGGTCACCTTGCGCACCAGCTCGCCCCAAATCGCGTAGTTCCTGGGCGGATTATTGGAAGCGCCCGAGATGGTGTCCTTCGGATAGTGCACCTGGTAAGGTTCCGTGCGGCCCGGCACCTCCGCCGCGAGATCCTTTGGCATAAAGCCGAGCTCCACCATCGGCCGCACGCCCGCTCTCTTCAAACTGTCGAACATCTTGTCCATTATGGCGAAGTTGTAGACCGGCTTTCCGCTCGCGTCCAAGGTGAAGACATTGGTTGAACTCCACTTCAGCTCCGGCTCGCCATTGCCCGAGGTCAGCAGGTGGTGAAACCGGATGTGGACCGGCACAGGGCTGAGATCATGCAGCTCCCTCAGTAGACGCTGCCCGTCCTTCATGGTGGTGTAGTTTCCCTCGTCGTAGCCAAACCAGCTATAGATAGGCTTGTACGAACCCACCGGCTTCGCAAGGTTGACATCGATCATCACCGGCTGCTGCGCCGGCGCCGCAAGCGCGGCCACGGCGGACAGCAAAAGAACAGCAAAAGAACGCATGGAACCCCCAGACTTTTTCATCAGAAGTTGTACTTGAGCGCGAACTGGATGTCGCGCGAAGGAACTGAGGTCGAAGTAATCCGCCCTCCGGAGGAGGCGTCGATCGTCGCATTTGGCTCGGAAAAGCTGGTGGTGTTCGACAGGTTGAAGAACTCCGCCCGGAACGATAGGACACTCTCACGCGGCAGATTGAAGTTCTTGAACACGGACGCGTCGAACTGCCGGTAGAGATCGCTGCGCAACGTGTTCGCCCGCACCTGGCCATAGGTGTAGACCGGCGCGACCGTGTACTGGCCGGTGTCAAACCACTTGCGCAACGAACGCCGGAATCCGGGCGTGCTGGTTCCGCTCAGGTTCGGCCGTTGTCCGCCGACGCCAGTATTCGCGCGGTCTCCGGAGACGACCGGGGTGTAGGGCGTGCCGCTGCGCAAGACGATGATGCTCTGCAGGTTCCAGCCGCCGAGTGTCGCATCCACAAAGCCGTTGTGAGACATGTATCGCCGGCCGCGCCCAAAGGGCAGCTGGTAAGTCTCACTCAGCGCCAGATTGTGTGGGGTGTCCGCGGAAGAGAGCGCGTACTCATATCCAAAGTTGCCGCCCAGCGCCGGAGACTGATTGAACTGCAGGAACTTGGAGTAGGTGTAGGCCACCAGACCCGTCAGGCCGTAGGAGGCGCGATGTTCATACTTCGCCTGAAGGGAGTTATAGGTGGTCGAGACATCCTGGGTGTTGTAGTTGATCCCGCCCCACGGCTGGTAGGGCCGTCGCGCCTGGATATTGCCCGGGCCTGGCAGCGGATCGTTCGCGTCGTTCGAACCGTTGAGGTGCACGCCGCGATTGCCTACATACGCAACTTCGAGAACGTCGTTGGTCGTCAGTTGCTGCTCCAGCGCCAGGCTGTAGTGCTCATTGCGTCCCACCTTCAGGTGAACGCGCGTGGGCGAGAGCGTCGGATTCGCGAGCGCGGACCCGAGCGGCGCGCCCTGAAAGTAATTCGAGAGCGTGCGCGTGGGAACGACGTTTTGCGTCTGGCTCACGCTCTCGGCCAAACGGTACGGCAGCGTATTCAGGTTTACGCGGCCGCTGGTGCCCTCGGGCTCATAGTAGATGCCGAAGCCAGTGCGGAGAATCGTGCTCTTGCTGAGGGCATAGGCGATGCCCAGCCGCGGCCCAAACTGCGTGGTATCCGTGTAGGTCAGGTTGGACGGCAGACCCGCTTGGCTGCTTGTCTGGATGTACTTGCCAAAGATCTGGTACGCCACCGGCGCCGCGGGTTGCGAGGTGAGATCGGGAACGGCACCTGATCCGGAGACGATGATCGGCTTCGCCAGCGACGGATCAAAGGTGCCGAGCTGGCCCTTGTAGCCGTTCAACCATGGCGAGTACTCATATCGGAGGCCGGCGTTGATCGTAAGCCGGTCGTTCACGCGAATGTCGTCCTGAAAGAAGAATTGCTTATATATCTGCTGGCCGCCAAAGTTGCCTGCGGGGTACGCGCGCGATACCTGCGAAGGATATCCAAGTAGGAAATCCGCGTAGGCGTCCCCAGCTGCATTGCCGTTGAAGTTGAACTGCCCGGCGTAGGTGCCGCTGTCATACCCAAGCCATTGGTAGTACCGCAAGAAGACGCCAAATTTAAGCGACTGCCGTCCTTTGAGGATGGTGAAGTTGTCGGTCCCCTCGACGGCTTTGCGATCCTGCGACTTCGGCCGCTGGTCAAACGCGGACCCCTGCAGCGAGCTGTAGCCGCTCCAGCTGTAATCCGGAAAAGAGCCACCCGTGCCGGACCGCAGCTGCGGCGTAAAGCCCGTAACACCGAACTGCGCGTTGAAGTCCGGCCCCGGCAGAAAGGCCGAGAGCCGAACATGGCTCGGCAGGTAATGCGCCCGTGCCTCGTTGATCTTGTTAGGGCCAAAGGTGGTAGTCAGACCGACGGCGATGTCCTGTCCAATCGACGTCAGCGACGCTGTTTGAAGCGCCGGCGCGTTGTTTGGATCGGACTCCCGGTTGGTGACGTAGATCCATCGGGCAAAGAGCCGGTTGTTCGCGTTGATCACGTTATCAAACCGGACGACATACTGGTCAAAGTCGATGGCCTGCGAGGGCACCGCGCTAAAGGTCCCTGCTGCCGTATTGGGCAGCGGCAAATAATTCTGAATCAGCAGCGCGGCGGGAGAGAGACGCGCCGCTGGAATGATGTTGTTTGCAAACGGCACACGCACTACCTTGCCGTTGACGGTGGTCGTCAGCAGCGGGTCGTAGATCGTTTTCTTGCCGAAGTTCCCGGCGCGTTGCGCGGCGCTGGGAACGATGGTGTTGACGATCAGACCCTGGCGCAGGCGCTGCCCTTCGTAGTTGACGAAGAAAAATGCGCGATCCCGGCCATTGTAGAGCCACGGGATCACTATGGGACCGCCCAGATCCGCGCCGAATTGGTTGCGCTTCAGGATCTGCCGCGTGAGCGCAAAGTAGTTGCGAGCGTCCAGCTTATCGTTGCGGATGTACTCGAACAGCACTCCATGAAATTGATTGGTTCCACTCTTGGTGGTCGCATTGAAGAAGGCGCCGCCACGGTTGTACTCCGCCGAGTACGGGCTCTGCTGAACGGAAAATTCCTGCAGCGCGTCGATCGAGGTCTGAATGAAGGTACCGCCCTGGTGCTGCTCGCTCACATCGACTCCGTCCAGCAGGAACGAAATCGCGCTGCCGCGGATGCCGCTGATCACGTTGCCGTCGACCACCTCCGGCCGGATGGCGAGCGAGTTACCCGTCGGCGGCAGCAGCGCAGCGCCCGGCGTTAGCTCGGCCAGCCGGAAGAAGCCGCGGCCGTTCAGTGGAAGGTCGGTCAGCTGCCTGTTCGTGATGACCGTGCCTATCGTTGCCGAGTCGGTGTTGAGCAGCGGCGTGGCGGTGGTGACCTGAACCGTTTCCGAGGTGGCGCCTATCCGGAGCTGGAGGTTCTCGCGAACGATCTGCCCGACCTGCACCACGATCGCGTTCGTCGTGGTGGTCTGAAACCCGGGCTCGGTAATGTTGAGCACGTAAGTTCCAGCGGCGACAGGCGTGATCACAAAGTTGCCGCTGCCATCCGTTACGGCATTCTGTGTGATGTTGGTGTCGGTGTTCCGGGCCGTCACGGCAGCCCCCGGAATTACAGCACCCTGTACGTCGGTGATACGTCCGACTAAACGGCCCGCCTCCACCTGTGCGCTACTCGGTTTGGGGAAAACAAAGGCGAAGAGAACGGTTAGGCTAAAAACAGCTGCGTGGAGACGCCCGGTGATCTTCATAGGATTGCCGCCTTTCCAATGCGCTTCAAACCCGAATGCGGGAACGGGTGAAAGGTAGTACCAAATCACCAGGGCTGTCAACCACAATCGCGAAGTTCTTTGCGATCAGATGTCACATGGCGCGCTTGCTCGTCAAGAGAACCCACAAATGCTTAGTTGACAAAGACTCAGCTCCTGCTCACCATTAGGGATGGACCGACCATCCAGAAAAGCAAACGCCGAACCGGAGCACATCCTGCGCAACAAGGATGATGTGACCCATCTGCTGATCCTGCGATTTCAGCAGCTTTTGAGCGATGGCCTGCTCTCGCCCGGCACCAAACTTCCCTCCGAGCGGGACCTGGCAGCGAGCTTCGGCGTGGCACGGTCCTCCTTGCGGCAGGCTCTCAAAGTACTGGAGATCATGGGCGTCATCACGCAAAAGGTGGGCGACGGCAGCTATCTCAACAAGGACGCCTCGTCCGTGCTGGCCGTCCCAATGGAGTTCCTCTTTCTGCTCGATGACACCTCGCTCGGCGAGCTGACCGAAGTTCGCCTAATGGTCGAACCAGCGCTGGCGGCCAAGGCCGCCGAACGCGCGACCTCGGATGACATCGCCGCGTTGCGTAAGTCCGTCAGCGCACTCGAGCATAGCCAGGGCGATCGCGTCCGGCTGGTGGCCGCGGATCTCATGTTTCACCGCGCCATCTTTCAGGCGTCCGGCAACCGGCTCACTGAGCGCCTCTTCCACGTCGTGCACAAGGCGATGCTCAACATGATGATGGTCACCTCGCAAATGGTGGATCTCGAGCACACGCTGCAGTTCCATCTTCCTATTTTGAAGGCCATAGAGCAGCGTAACCCCACGCTGGCGTCGAGCTTAATGTCGGAGCATTTGTGTGACGCGCGCAACCTGCTGCTGCACAGCCGGGAGCAGGAGATGGCTCGCCAGCTGCGCAAACACATTTTGAGCGCACCCCGGGTACGTCCTGAGATTTACGCCGTGGAAGCCGCGAAGGTCAGCCGAAGCAAGCACTCACGAGCGCGTCCCAACCCATCATGGACGGGGGAACTCTGAATTCTGGCAGCATTCCGCGGGTCAAAGCTTTGCTGGGCCGGAACCAGTACGGCAACCGAAAGTGCTGGTTGGCTGCGAACCATCCAATCAAAGAGCATTCGCAGGCTGCAGGCAACCCGTCAACCCCGAAAACGATGATCGCAGTGATCGTGCATATGCATTACAATCTCCCAGAACTACCATGCCCGCGAATGCTCTGGTACGGGCCGGGATGGTCTGCCTTGTTGGAGGCTGATCTACAACAGCTGACCATCCCTGGCGTTTGTACTGCCGGGCTCAAGGAAGAGGCCCGCAGGCGTATGGAGACGGTGTACGGAACACGAGAGCCACCTATGATCCGCTATCTCTGCCATCCTCTAACCAGAATCGCAGTGACGCTGCGGCGCTGTATCGGCTGCCTTAGTCTATTATTCCTCCTCACGCCGATTGCCCAAGCGGCTACAGGAACGCTGCTGCCACAGAGCGCCGGCTATCCCCGGCTTGTGCGCCTGGCACATGGGCCAGCCAGTTCGAACGGTTGGATCATTGCCAGCACGACACGCATGTTGTACCAGAGCAAGGACGATGGGAAGACCTTCATGCTCCTGGGGGAAGCGCCGGCACGACCTGGCAGTCGCATACGCTGCTGTGAGGCTCTCTATGAGGTGCCCCAGACAGTAGGCAAGCTTGCGGCGGGGACGCTGATCTACTCCGCTACCTATAGCGTGGGCGGCACGCCACCTCAGCCAAGGACAGCACCCGGCACGCAAGCGGGGACACGACGGGATGAGGGCCTCCCAGCCATTGAGATCTATACGAGCAGCGACCAGGGCGCACACTGGACCTATCGCTCGACTCCGGTAATTGGGAGGGGCGAGAAAGGCACAGGCGGGCTTTGGGAACCAGAGTTCTCAATAGCCGGAGACGGCGCCTTGGTCATGTTCTGGTCAGATGAAACCTATCTATGCTGCAGTCAAAAGCTTTCTAAGATTCGCACCTACGATGGTGTGACCTGGAAAGATTCTTCCGACGTTGTGGCCACCACCACCCAAGCTGATCGTCCTGGGATGCTCATCGTGAATCGATTGCCGAGCGGGGTCTATTTCATGACCTATGAAATCTGCGGCGATCCGATAGCGGGACCTAAGTGCGCAGCATACTATCGCATATCGAGGGACGGGTGGAATTATGGACCAGCCTCCAATCCCGGTAAAAGAATCGAAACGGTAGATGGACAATATTTCGAGCATGCGCCCGCGAACATCTGGAGTCCATCCCCGCTGTCTCCAAACGGAGTGATCCTTGTAGTAGGCCAGGTGTTGCATAATGCAGACGGCACGGTAGCCAAGCAGAACGGCCGAGTGCTCTTCTTGAATCCATTGCTGGACGGTTCAGGACCCTGGTCTGTCATCAAGGCACCCGTAGAAGTGCCTTACTCGTACGACAATCCTTGCCCGAACTACTCTTCGGCTCTGATGCCAGTGCAGAACGGGACCGCACTGCTAGAGTTCGCTTCGGATTACTTTGCGTTAAGGCAATGTGGGATGTACTTTAGGTCACAGTCGTGGGCCGAAATAATGCCGGGTACAAAATAACGCATTCAGTCAACTCTGAAGGCGACAGGAACCTTTAAAGCACTCGATCAAAGCCCGTGTCACCGGCCCGCGCTCGTTGTATCCACCCGCTCTGGTACATTCGGAGCCCCTGGTGTTGGCAGATTGACCCCAACCTGTGTTCCCGCAGCGTGCGCCCGGGTCAAAGCAGAGGTCAGGGTTAAACCCGTGCCCGCAACCTGACTGCCGGCACTGTGCCCCTGCTTCAAAGGAGCCGCAATCACGATCGCTGTCCCCTCAAACCGCCTGATAGACGTAATCGTCGCGGTTTCAGCGTCAGCCCCAACACCAACTGAGATCGTCTGCCCATTCTCAAACCCAAATGGATTCGTCACAGAAATCGTAGTGGCCCCGGCCGATACCTCCTTGCTCGTGGTTGTCGCCCCAGCCGTGCCTACGCTGGCGATTACGCCGCGCTCGCCGTCCGCTCCCGCGCCGATCATCACCTTGTCGCCTGAACGAAACCCGTCTACGCTGGAGACGTTGACAGTTCTGCTGCCCGCAGAGGACCCGAAGGGCAGCACGGAAGCTGGCGGTACAACGAAATCAGTGCAGTTGCTATCAGTGTCAGCTCCATCTGGAACCCGGCCGGCGCTCCGGTTGATCGCGAGCGCAGCGTTCCTTATCCCAGATCCACTGGGCTCCGGCGAGGCAACAAAGCATCCTTCTTCTCGTTCTCCTGCTTCTGCCTGGTAGCCCTTCGCTGCCCACGGGTCAGACAGACCGCCATAGTTCAGACTGTCCGCTACGACTCCGGAAGGGTCCCGCAACACCAGGCTGCCCTCGCGCAGCGGGATCATCCGGCCAAACAAAAGATATCGCGTCGTAAGCTCAGGACCGCCAAACCACTGGTCCGGCTTATGGCCGCCCTGGTAGCCGGCGCTGCTCACCTTCTCGTCACGAACCACCGAGTTGATCGCATGGCTCTTCGCCAGTGGCTGGTTCAGGGTTACTCCAGAGCCAAGAGCCTGAACCGGTTCATCGCTGACATGGACAAACTTCGTTGCAGGCTCGAATGAGATCCCAGTTCCCCGGTCGCTGAACGGCAGGTTCGCCGCATGACTGAAGCGCAGAGGGGCCGCCAGATCAACACCCGTTCCCGGAGCCACCACCCACTCATCGCGCCCGTGCTTCTTGGAAAGTCCCGGCGTGAGCGTGATCTCTGCGCCGTTGCGGCCTTCGCGCTCCACCGAGCTCACGGTGACCACTTCCTTGCTTGCAGGCGTACCAACGGTGATCTTGTCCCCTGCGGCAAACCCGTTGGACCTGCGAACCCGAATTCGGGTCGCCCCTGCATCGATGTCCTCTGTCAGGTTAGTTTGGCTCGTCTTAGTGCCAACACGCGTCACAGTCACCGTCTCGATCCCATGGCCGGAGCTGTCGATGTCCAACCGGATCTTATCGCCAACAGAGATATCCTCCACAGCCGTAACCTGGAGCATGGTGGCGCCGGCAGGCGCATCCGCCGCCAAGTACGCCTGCATCCCCGGCTTGCCCACCGCAGTCACCGTCGCCGTCTCATACTGCTCCATGCCGCCGCCCGCGAACGGCACAGCCAAACCGTACCCCAGGGCGATCTTCTCGCCGACCTTGAAGCCGGCAACACTCTGAACCGGAACATTGGTCGAACCCGGGGAAAGCGTAATCGCCCCGTCAGGCAAGGGCTGCCACAACGTCGTGTGATCACTGGCCGCCGTCCCCAGCGCCTTGATTTGGCGGCTTTCCGCATTCCTGCCGTTACCGATCTCAACCGTGTCCCCGGTAGACATCCCTTTCACTTCGCGAACGCTTATTGTCGCGTCTCCCGCCCGTGCCGGCACTACTAGCCCGGAGTTCGACAGGCCCAGGAGGTAGAAGCCCTTCGGCTTCAACTTCGCCCCAGCCGGGATCTGTATCGAGGAAAACGGCGTCTGCTGTGCGGGCCGCTCCGTCAGCTTCCAGTCGGAGAGGTCGATCTCGTTTGTGCCGGCGTTATACAGCTCGATGAAGGAGTCAGTCTCGTTGCCCCCCGAACCGGATCCGATGCGGAACTCGTTGATCCTCACAGGCGCCGTACTCCGCACCTTCTGCGCAATCAGGTCGGTTTGGTTCAAACCGTTTGCCGCGTTTGTCCAAGAGGCACCAGCAACTAGGTCGCCGTTGAATGCCTTTGGCCCCGGTGTCACCGTAAAGGTTGCACTCACGCTGGCATCCGGCGCCAGCGTTGCAGTAAAAGTCTTCGACTCTTCCGCCGTACCCTGAACAACGGCCGTCCACTGCTTATTGGGCAAGGTCAGCCCAAGCATCAACTTCTTCACTGGTGACCCGGTCGTATTAACAAACGTAACCGTGGTTTCCTTAGCCGCGCCGGGCGAGAACGTCTGAACGCCGGTG
>JAABUJ010001980.1_pt1 | contig 27218 bp, 23 predicted proteins | sample 5559131 | NCBI WGS metagenome assembly JAABUJ01 (sample SAMN10711875, study PRJNA513366) | rock metagenome | isolation source: Antarctica rocks | place: Antarctica: Victoria Land, Mt New Zealand nord | collected 2016-01-07
GGGTGGGGGTGAGAGCCAGGTCAGGAGCCCATGATGCCCTGAATCTCGGACGCGGCCTGAGCCGCCGCCTGCTTCGGGGTCTGCTGCTTGGTCAGGACGCGCTGGATCATGCTAGGAACCGTCTGGCTCCAGATCTGCGCCCCCTGGGCCACGAGCGGGACATTGACGCCATATTTCATCATCTCTAGCGTGATGCTGTTGAACAGCAGCAGCTTATCGCGCTGCTGCTGGGCCGCCGACTTGTACCCCTGGCGGTTCCCTGGGTTCGAGCCGAGTCCGGCCAGACGGGTGTTCCAGTTAGGCGACTCGTACGCCTTCATGAAGGCCAGCGCGGCGGCCAGGTTCTTGGTCCCTTTCTTGATGTGCAGATTGGACCCACCGAAGACCACGGCCCGGCGCACGGGACCTTTGGGCACGAGCGCCCCACCCAGGTTGATGTGCGGCGCTAATTGATGGACCTGCGCGGCGGCGCTGGGATGATCGATGATCATGGCGACCTTGCCGTCCAGGAAGAGGGTGTACATGTCGCTCTCCTGGTCGCTCAACGCCGAGGGTGGGACGCTCTTATCGACGTTGTACATGCGGTTGTACAATTCCAGCGCGGCAATGGTACCGGGAGAGTTGATGCCGACCGTGCGCCACGTTGGCTTGGCCTTCAACTCGTCGAAGATGCTGCCGCCGTAGGCCCACATCGCCGGACAGAAGCGGAAGGGGGTATTACCGCTATTGATCGCGGCGACGAGGCCGTAGCCGTATTTGCCCGTCTTGCTGTGGATCGTTTTCGAGTAGGCGGCCATGTCCTCCCAGGTGGCCGGCCCCTTGTTGGGGTCGAGACCCGCCTGGCGGAACAGATCCTTGTTGTAGATGAGCAGCATCGCCTCGTTATTGGTCGGCACGCCATAGAGTGGACCGTTGGGCTGGCCGGTCTTGCGGACCGTCTGCAACGCTTGCGGCCAGAAGTTCTCGATGGATAGGCCCATCTGCGACAACTGCGCGGGCGTAATGGGCTCGAATGCGTCCTCATTGACGAACTGCGGAGACCACGCGATCGCGGCGCGCGTGAGATCGGGTCCGCCCCCGCCCCGGAACGCCACGTCGAGCTTCGGCAAGAGATCGGTATAGCCGTAGATCGTATCGCTGAAATGCAACTGGGGATACTGCGTGGGAAACCACTTATAGAAGGCGCTCTGCTGCGCCTCGCCATACTTGTCGGGCGCGGGCGACCAGTCCCACGCCTCGAGGCTCCCCGTGATCGCCGCCTCGGCCCTGGTCGCGGCGAACCCGCGATAGGGCGCGAGAGTTCCCGCCGCCATTAACCCCGCGACGCCGGCGCCGCCAGTGCGCAGAAGCTGCCGTCGTGACATCTGTATCGTCATGACTACCTCCTTGTCATCAAAAACCTAGATAAATGAGAACCTGTTGCCGCGGCATCGCCCGCCCTACGTAGACGATCCTGCCGCGCGATTGACGAACACACCACTATGATAAACGCCCTCCTTCGCTACGCGGCCACGATCGCATCCTCCGGCGTCGCCAGGAGGGCGCTACACAGATTAGCACGGCTCTCCTCCATCGGTCAATTACGCCTATCGGCGGATTGGCGGCCCAGTGTCGCATGATTAACAGCCCCGACGAGCGCCATAATATATCCGGTCGCGTAGGCGCGCCCGCGATGCCCCCATTCCGTGTCGTCGACGACGTGCGGCACATGATCGTCGAGAAAGAAGCCGCTAAAGCCGACCTCTTTCAGCGCCTGCATGGCCGCGACGACATCGACGTTGCCCTCGCCGAGAAAGCACTCCTGGAAGCAGGGGACCGTCCCCTGTACGTCGCGGAAGTGGACGTAGAATATTTTGCCTTGAACGCCAAAGTAGCGAATCGCCTCGATGACACCGGGAGTCGTCCGCGGCCCCATCTCTGACCAGCAGCCCATACAGAAGTCGAGGCCATGGTTGGCGCTTGGCGCGATCTCCATCGCGCGCTTGAACCCCGCGAAGTCGCCGAAGATACGTGCGATGCCGCCGAGTGACGGCACGGGCGGGTCATCGGGATGGAGCGCGAGCTTGACGCCGGCCTCCTCAGCGACCGGGACGACGGCTCGGATGAAATACGTGTAGTTGTCCCACATCTCCTCCTCGCTGATGGTACGCCCGTTCAGGAGGGGATGTGCGGCGATTCCGCGAGCGGGCGGCTGGGTCCGCGCCAGGTCCATGTCAAAAGAGCTGACAAGGGCGCCTCCCCGCCCCGGAGTGGCGTACGAGGTGCGCCACACATGATTTGGCATCCAGTGGTAGCCCAGGATGGGAATACCGGCCCGACCCACGTTGCGGATGGTCGCTTGATAGTTTTCGATCTGCTCGTCACGTCCCGGCAAGCCAAGCATAGCCTTATCGAAGAAGCCGTTCGGGGTATTTTCGATGGCCTCGAGACGTAACCCGTAGCTGTCGCAGCGCGTGCACAGCCAGCGCAGGTCCGTCTCCTCCCAGCGCGTATCGCCGGGCAGGATGGGCGTGTTCAACTGCACTCCGCTCACTCCAAGTTGTTTGGCGAAGGTCAGGCGCTCATCGGTTAACTCCTTGAATTGTCCAAGCGCCACGCGCATTGTGTCAATCATGGCGATCATGCTCCCTCTCCGCCACGGCTGCCTCGCGCAGACCGGCCATATAGCCGATCGCATGCAGCCGCGCGAGGTTTGAATAGGCCGGATTGTCGTTCAAGTCGCCCTCGAGAGTCGGCACATGATCCGGGCGCATGACGCCGTCGAAGTCGATCTCGTGCCACGCTTTCATACATGCGAACATGTTGGTCTGGCCGTCATCGTGGAATGTCTCCACGAAGCGTTCGCGTGTTCCCCTCACGTCGCGGAAGTGGCCGAACGCGATGCGGCCTTGCCGGCCGAAGTAACGGATGATTCCCGGCAAGTCATCCGTCATCAACGTGAAGTTGCCCTGGCACAGCGTGATGGAGTTCGCCGGCGTGTCGATCGTATCGACAACGTGCTGGAAGGCCTCCACGCTGGTCATGATCCGCGCGATGCCGCGCAGCGGGGAGAGCGGTGGGTCGTCCGGGTGCAGGGCGAGTCGGACTTCGGCCTTCTCGGCAACCGGGGCGACGCGTCGGATGAAGTACTCGAAGGCGTCCCAGAGTTGCTCCTCGGTGACCTCGCCGGCCCAGGTGGGAGGCATATCCGTGAGAGCGGCGTTGTCGAAGCCCGTGACGAGCGCGCCGCCGCGGCCGTGCAGGGTCGTCGACGTGCGGAACCAGGGGATGACAGCCATCCAGTTGTAGCAGAGCATGGGGATGCCCGCCACGCCCATGCTCCGCACCAGCACGCAGAATTGCTCGATCTCCTCGTCGCGGCCCGTCAGGCCGAGGCGCGCGCGATCCAGCGGTGGGGAGTCCTCGATCCCGACGACGTGCAAGCCCAGGTCCTCGTAGCGTTTGACCAGCAGGCGCAGAGCGCCTTCCTTCCAGGGGAGGTCTATCGCGCGCTGCCCCCGCACGGTCAATGAATGATCAAGCCCGCTCACGACGCGCTCGACGCCAACCTGTCGTAAGGTTGTCCAAAAGGGCGTCGGGACTGGGCGCAAGTACTCCGCGAAGCGGATCGCGTTCACTACTCCTCCCTCTCACTAGCTCTTTCGCCACGACCATTATGCGCCCATGGCTATGCGCTCATAATGCCCTGGACCTCGGTCCCCGCCTGGGCGGCCGCCTGCCGCGGGGTCTGCTGCTTGGTCAGAACGCGCTGGATCATGCTCGGGATGGTCTGGCTCCAGATCTGCGCGCCTTGGGCCACGAGCGGGACATTGACGCCGTACGTCATCATCTCCAGCGTGATGCTGTTGAACAGCAGCATGCTATCGCGCTGTTTCTCGGCCTGCGTGTGGAATCCCTGGCGGTTCCCTGGGTTCGAGCCGAGGCCGGCCAGGCGGGTGTTCCAGTTAGGCGACTCGTACGCCTTCATGAAGGCCAGCGCGGCGGCCAGGTTCTTGGTCCCTTTCTTGATGTGCAGATTGGACCCACCGAAGACCACGGCCCGGCGCACGGGACCTTTGGGCACGAGCGCCCCGCCCATCTCGATATGCGGCGCCAATTGATGGACCTGGACGGCGTTATTGGGATGATTCTCCATCATAGCGACCCGGCCGTCCGCGAAGAGGGTCGACACGTCAGCGGACGCATCGCTTAAAGCCGAGGGTTGCACGCTCTTATCGACATTGTACATGCGGTTGTACAACTCCAGGGCGGCGACGGTCCCCGGCGAGTTGATGCCGATTTTGCGCCAGGTCGGGTGAGCTGTCAACTCGTCGAAAATGCTGCCGCCGTAGGCCCACATGATGGGGCAAAACCGGAACGGTGTATCTCCGTTGTTGAGGGCGCCAACCAGGCCCCACCCGTATTTGCCCGTCTTTTGATGGATGATTTTGGAGTAATTCGCGACGTCCTCCCAGGTGGCGGGCCCCTTGTTGGGGTCGAGACCCGCCTGGCGGAAGATGGCCTTGTTGTAGATGACGAGATGGGCTTCGTTATTGGTCGGCAGCCCATACAGCGGACCATTTATCTGGCCGGCCTTGCGCACCGTCTGCAGCGCTTGCGGCCAGAAGTCCTCGATAGACAAGCCCATCTGCGACAACTGCGCGGGCGTAATGGGCTCGAACATGTCCTCGTTGACGAACTGCGGAGACCACGCGATCGCGGCGCGCGTGAGATCGGGTCCGCCCCCGCCCCGGAACGCCACGTCGAGCTTCGGCAAGAGATCGGTATAGCCGTAGATCGTATCGCTGAAATGCAACTGGGGATACTGCGTGGGAAACCACTTATAGAAGGCGCTCTGCTGCGCCTCGCCATACTTGTCGGGCGCGGATGACCAGTCCCACGCCGTGAGGCTCCCCGTGATCGCCGCCTCGGCTTTGGTCGCGGCGAACCCGCGATAGGGCGCGAGAGTTCCCGCCGCCATTAACCCCGTGACGCCGGCGCCGCCAGTGCGCAGAAGCTGCCGTCGTGACATCTGTGTCGTCATGACTACCTCCTCGTCATCAAAAGCTCAGGATGAATAAGAGCCTGTTGTCGCGGCAGGGCCATCTTCCACGAGATGGTCTCGCCGCGTTAGTGACCAACACACCTCATATAACAAACGCCCTCCTTCGCTACATCACGACGGCCACGTCCTCCACCATCAGGCCGGAGGGGGCCACACAGAACAGTACGACGATACTGATAACTTTTTAATGGCGCCCAGACCCTAGACAACCGCCTCATACGCATCCCCAGCGACATCGCCGGCCTCATCGCGCTCCGCGGCGACGTCACCGCCCAGCGCCAGCGCCTCCGCCGCGCCGCCCAGATGCGTCGCCATCACCCGCCCTGCCTCCTCGGCGTCACCCCGCCGCATGGCCTCCACGAGAGCCTCGTGCGTCGCCTGCATATGATCCAGTTGGGCGTCGGTGCGCGGCAGGCGCAAGCCCTCACGGATCGTATCTTGCAACGCCGCGCGTAGCGACTCGACCAAATGATAGAGCATGTCGTTATGGCTGGCCGCCGCGATCGAGAGATGCAGGGCCACGTCAAGGTCGCCGTAGGCCTCCAGGTCCCGGAGCCGCGCGCGCATGGCCGCTGCTGTCCGCTCCAATTGAGCCACATCCTCCGCCGTACGCCGTGTCGCCGCCAACGTAGCGCACTCGACCTCGAGCCCGCGGCGCACCTCCATCAGTTCGAGAATCGCCTTACGCTGGATCCGCATCGCGCGCGCGAAGAATGTGTGCAACATAGCAGGATCGATCGGGCGAACCACCGCCCCTTTCCCATTGATGACCTCGACGACGCCCTGGCCCTGGAGCGACTTGACGGCCTCACGGATCACCGCGCGACTAACGCCGAGTTGCGTCATGAGCGACGTCTCCGACGGCAGCAAAGCTCCGGGCTGGAGATCCCGCGCCTGGATATAGTCCATCACGCTCGCCGCAGCGCGTTCAGCCAGGGTCTCACGCCGCAGTTTCTGGAGCATGCCCCCTCCCATCGACCCAACCGCGCCTGCCGCCGCAGCAGGCGCCGCCTCGTGATCCGTAAAGCCGCCTCATGATCATACAATGGCCTGTCCACCGTACCAACTTATCAACCTGTCAGATAGGTTCACGCTGATCCGCGAGATTATGCCTGTTATAACACGATCGCGGCCTGCCTGTCAACATATCAGCCTATATGATAGGATCATGATATTCTCAGGCTAACGTGTAGGGAGCGCATGCGCTAAGGAGGCAGGGCTGATGAAAATCACGGATGTCAAATGTACCGTCCTGGGGAATAATCCCGTGGTCCGCGTCGTGACCGACGAGGGCGTCAGCGGCTACGGGGAGGTGGAATCCTACAAGTCCTACCTCAAGCCGCAGGTGCTCCACTACAAGCCATACATCCTCGGCGAAGACCCGACGAACGTCGAGCGCGTGATGCTCAAGATTCGCCACAGAGGATCGTTCAAGCCCTGGGGCAGCGCCGTGAGCGCGATCGAGATGGCGCTGTGGGACATCGCGGGCAAGGCTGCGGGCCTGCCCGTCTACAAGTTGCTCGGGGGCAAGGTGCGCGACCGCGTGCGCGTCTACAACGGCGCGGTCCGCTTCCCTATGGCCGGTCACTCTCCCGCGGACTATGCTGACACGATGGCCAAGATGAAAGCCGCCAAAGAGGGCTTCACGATCATCAAGCAGGGCATTGGTTTCCACGGGCCGATGACGCGGCGCGTCCCCGATTTCTTCTACGGCGATCCGGGAGCCGGCGAACATGGAGACTATAACCGCGGCCTGCTCACCGAGCGCGGCCTGGCGCATGTCGTCGCCTGCGTCGAAGCGATGAAAGGGGTGTTGGGCGACGCGATCGGCCTCGCGTTGGATTGCGGTCCCGGTTGGACGGTTCCGGACGCGATTAGGTTGGCGCGGGCGCTGGAGCCGTTGAACGTCTTGTGGCTCGAGGACTTGATCACCGGCGACTATACACCGTACGTCAACGCGGATGTCTATCGAGAGGTAACGCGGAGTTCCTCGACGCCGATTCACACGGGCGAGCAGATTTACCTGCGCCAAAACTTCAAGGAGTTGATCGAGGGACACGCCGTGAACATTATCGGCCCCGACCCCTGCGACGTCGGCGGTATCGCCGAGTTGAAATGGGTAGCGGAATACGCGGACCTGCACGGCATCCTGATGGCGCCGCACGGGACCGGCGACGGGCTGCTCGGGCTCGCGGCCCTCGTGCAGGTCTGCGCGACGCTGCCACGGAACTACATCGCCTTCGAGTACCCCACGGGCCAGCCGGAGTGGTGGTACGATATCGTGGAGGGGCTGCCGGACCCGATCGTCAAGGATGGGTTCATCGATGTCTGGGATCGCCCTGGTATGGGCGTGGAGTTCAACGTCGGGGCGGCGCGCGCCTATCTGCCGGACGAAGACCGCGATTTCTTCGACTGAACCGCGCGGGTTTCGTCGAGGTCCGCTGATACGCCTGACATACGCGCGGTTTGGTAGCTATCAGATTGTCCTTCGGAATCTCTTGAGGTGGTGAAAGAGCACGATAACATCGCGGGTGGGTCGAGGCGCGCAGTGTGCGCGCCTCGACCCGTCTCATGGCCTATCTCACGGAGTACGTCGCCTTCGCTTACAGACCCTGACTTCGCGCTGTCGCGATATGCTGATTGACAAAGCATCCGGTCATGGTGTATTATCTTTTACAAAGTGAAAGATGCTTTCATGCCGTGGAGAGATTAGGCGCATGCTCAACGTTAAGAGGCACATGGCGTCGCCCGCGATGAAGCGGCCCGACCAGGATCGCTACAACATCCGGGTCCTGGACCGCGCGATCGATATCGTGACGCTCCTCGCCGACGGTGAGCGGCGGACGCTGACGGAGATCAGTGACGCCGTCCAGTTGAGTAGCAGCACGACCTATCGCCTGCTCGCGTCGCTGATCTCCCGCCATTTCGTCGAGCGTCACGAGGAGAGTAATAGCTATAAGCTCGGTCTCGCGTGCTTGGAGTTGGCATGGGCCTTTCGCGCTGGCGACCCTATTCGCCACATGGCCCTACCACACCTGCAGGCGTTACGCGACGCAACCGCCGAGACTGTCCATTTAGGTGTCTTACATCAGACCGATGTGGTCTACCTGGAGAAATTGCCGGGCCTCCACTCTGTCGGCATCATGTCCTCGCAGGTCGGCGCGCGCTTTCCCGCGTACTGCACGGGGCTGGGCAAAGCGCTGCTGGCGTTCACGCAGAGCGCCAAGGCGCGCAGCTATCTGGAGTGCAGTCCGTTCCCGCGGTTGACCGGCATGACAATGACGGATGCCGAGGAACTGCTGCGAGAACTGGATCGGGTGCGTGAGCGGGGCTATGCATTTGACCGAGGCGAGCGCGAACCGGAGGTTCGCTGCGTCGCCGCGCCGCTCTTTGGGCGGCAGGGGGAGTTGCTGGCGGCGGTCAGCGTGGCAGGGCCGGCCAACAGGATGGATCCGCTGGAGACGAATGAGCGGCTCATCGGCCAGGTGGTAGCGGCGGCGCGGTCTATTTCAGCTACACTCGGCTATCGGCATGAGCACTGGCCACCGCGGCAGGACGGCTAACGCTATGAACCGAGCGCCGCGAAGGAGGTGAACGGGGGGTACGGCGCTGTCGCGATCCGCGACACAGCGACGGAGGGAAACGCACTCATCGGGCTGTCCACGACGTTTTCACTGTTCGTCATCGACAGGGTTAGCAAAGGAGAAACCACCATGGCTGTTTCCTCGAATCGGCACATCGGGCATCCGGTGGACGAGACTGCCGCGTCCTCGGCGGCAACGGAGCCAGCGCAGAGCGCGCTCTCCCGGCGCACCTTCCTCAAGGCCGCCGCCGGCACGACGGCCACGCTTGCTGCCGGAGCGGCTTTGCCGCATGTGGCGCATGCCAGCACGCGTACCGCGCCGGCGCTGGTGCGGTTGAATGCGTCTATTCCATTGACGATGTGGCACGCAAAGCCCGAACTGCGGTCTAACTACCAGAAGGTGCTGGATGCCTTTCACGCGGACTTCCCGGACATCACCATCACACAGCAGCCCAAGCCCGCCGGCCCCAGCTACACGCAACTCGTCCACACGGCGATGGCCGGCGGCGAGCTGCCCGACCTGTTCGATGAGCCGGATACCGGCCCGACCTACGAGCTTGAGGCCAAAAGCGGCGAGTTTCTGAACTTGACCAGCAAGGCCCCCAATGCCAGGAATCTGGTGACGGTTGCGCTTCAGCAGGACTTCATCGGCAAGAACCTCTGGAAGGTAAGCTGGGGCCGCTACACCGTGGTCATGATGTATAACAAACGGTTGCTGCGGAAGTTTGGTCTGCAGCCGCCCTTGGATTGGGCTGATTGGCTCGCCCAATGCAAGAAGATTCTGGCTGCCGGGACCATCCCTATCTCTATGGCTGGCGACGGCACGATCGATGCCTTCTTTTTTACGGAGTTGGCCACCGCCGCGTTAGGGCGCCAAGGCTTTAACAGATTGGTGAAAGGCGCCGTCAAGTGGAACTCGGCGCCTATTCTCGACACCATGAATTTCCTGATCGAGCTGCAGCCCTATTACCAGCAGGGCTTCCTGGCAACGCGGTACGCCGACGCGAAGGCCCTCTTCGCTACCGAGCGGTGCGTCTATTTCGAGGCCGGATCGGCGGATGTCCCCGGCTTCCTAAACATCAACCCCCACCTGGAGATCGGCGTATTCCCCTTCCCTCCGCCCAAGAAGGGCGGAACGCAGGTGACCCTCTCCGGCCTGGACGAAACGATGGCCGGGAACCCCAAGACGAAGTATCCCGACGCCGTGGGCGCGTTCATGAACTGGTGCGCTTCACCCAAGGGCGGCACGCTGTGTAGCGCCGCAATCAACCTCTCCCCCGTGGTGAGGGGTGTGAATCCGCCAGCCTCGCTTCCGCAGTTGGCCGAGATTGCCAAGTTTTCACAAAACGACTTTCCCGTCTGGTACGCGGTCGACTCGATAGCGGACGGCTTCAATATCTGGGCGACGCAGGGCCAGGGGCTATTCACCAAGCGCCTGACGCCCACGCAGTTAGCGAATCTGCTTCAACAAGCAGCGGATAAGGCCATGAAGGCCTCAAGGTAAGCCCTCCCCTGGTCGGCTTCCAGCCTGGATGCGGGGCAGCACCCCGCATCCAGGCTGGAAGCCACGACGCATGCGACGCACGAGACGTCGAGTGACGGCAGGAGGGGTCTATGGCAACGGGAAGGACAGCATGAGCCAGGAAGCGGACAAGGTAACAATCCGGGACCGCCACACCGTGACCCCCGTGGCCCTCACGTCCGCTCGCCGGGCGGAGAACGATCGACAGGGCGTGGTCCGTGGGCGGCGCGTCCCCGCGTACGTGTGGTTCATGCTGCCCGGCCTCATCCTGTACGTCATGTTTTTCATTGGACCGATGTTCGCCGCCTTTCGGCTCAGCTTCACAGATTGGCCTGGTGTGGGCAACACGATGCACTTTATTGGTCTGCGGAACTTCGCCGACGCCTTTACCGATCCACAATTGGCGACGGCGCTGTGGCATAACCTGCAATTTTTCATCATCGTGTTCATCCTGCAGAATACGATTGGTCTGGGGCTGGCCCTCCTGCTCAATGCACGGCTGCCGGGACATCAGGTCCATCGTACCGTCCTGTACCTTCCGTCAATCCTGTCGCTGATCGTCACGGGGTTCATCTGGGAGTTGATGCTGAACCCGCAGATCGGCCTGATCAATCCGCTTTTGCAGGGGATGGGTCTCGGCGGGCTACAACGAGCGTGGCTGGGCGATCCCTCCATCACCTTGATTGTGGTGGTGCTGGTTCAGGCGTGGCAATGGATGGGCTTGCCGATGGTGGTCTACCTGGCCGGATTGCAATCGATCCCGCGCGAACTGATCGAGGCGGCCATCGTCGACGGCGCCTCTGCACGGCAGGTGCTGCTGCGGATCACCTTTCCCTTGCTGGCCGCGCCATTTACGATCCTCACCGTGTTCTGTTTCATCGCCATGTTCCGGGTCTTCGACATCGTCTACGTGCTGGGGGGACCGCTGGGAGAACCCGACGGATCGACGACGACGCTGGGGACGCTGATCATCCAATACGCCTTCGGCGGCCTGGGCGGCGCGGCGAGTACGATGCCAGAGATGAGCTATGCTATGGCCATTGGCGTGCTCAGTTACATTTTCTTGGGCCTCATCGCCGGCGGGATGATGCTGGTGCTGCGACGGCGCGAGGTCGCGTTCAGCTAGGAAGGGACGAGATGAAATCGATTCGCTGGCGGCTACCGATCGGGTCGGTGGCGCAATGGCTCCTGCTGTCGATCGTCTCTGTGGTGACGGTCATACCCATAGCCGTGACCTTCTACTCCTCCTTTAAGTCCAACACGGACTTTTTCTATAACACCTGGAGTCTGCCGACAACCTGGCACGTCGAGAACTACGTCGATGCCTGGACGCGTGGCAATATGGGCCGCTACTTTATCAACAGCATCGTGATCACGGCGGGCGGGGTGGCGGTCAACCTGCTGGGCGCGACGCCGCTGGCCTACGCCCTGGCCCGTTATCGGTTCCGCCTCAATGGTGTCGTCTTTTTCTTCGTGGTGGGCGGATTGATCGCTCCCACGCAGCTTGTGGGCATCTCCCTGCTGCAATGGGTCAAGGCGTTGGGGCTCTTCAATAGCTACTGGTCACTGATCTTGCCCTACGCCGCCTTCGGCATGCCGGTGGCCACCCTGATCTTGACGGGGTTCTTCCGGCAACTGCCGCGCGAGTTGGAAGACGCCGGCTATATCGACGGGGCCAACTCCTGGCAAGTCTTTCTGCTGATCCTCCTGCCGCTGATCCGGCCGGCCGTCGCCACCGTGATCATCTTCAACGGCATTGGCATCTGGAACGACTTCTTTCTGCCGCTGGTGCTGGCCTACTCGCCAGACATCCAGACCTTGCCCTTAGGGCTCTACACCCTGTTCGGCGCCTATTCAACAGACTGGGGCACCGTGTTCGCCGCCGTGATGATCGCCTCCGTGCCGGCGATGGTCGCGTACTTCTTCCTGACCAAACAGTTCATCGCCGGCCTGAGCGCGGGCGCTGTCAAAGGATAAGCCGCATAAGGATTAAGCCGCATGAAGATCACCAAGCTGGAAAGCCTGTTCGTCACACCGCGCTGGCATTTTCTGAAGGTCCACACGGACGAGGGGATCGTGGGGCTGGGCGAGCCGATCGTCGAGGGCCGTGCGCGCACCGTCGCCATGGCCGTGCGTGAGCTGGAATCCTACCTGATCGGCCAGGACCCGCGCCACATCGAGCGGCACTGGCAAACGATGTATCGGGGCACGTTCTACCGCGGTGGTCCCGTCCTGCTCAGCGCCATCAGCGGCATCGAGCAGGCGCTCTGGGACATCCTGGGCCAGTCACTGGGCGTGCCCGTGTACCACCTCCTGGGCGGCGCGGTGCGCGATCGCATTCGCGTCTACGCCCATTGCGGGGGAGATAGCCCCGAGGAGGCGGCCCACAGCGCCCGCGAGCGCGTCGCACAGGGGTACACGGCGCTCAAGACGGCGCTCGACGCGCCGGTGCGCCTCATCGATACCAAGGCCTATGTCGCGCGCCAGGTCGGACGCATCCAGGCGATGCGCGCGGCGATCCCGGACACGGTTGATCTCGCCGTCGACTTTCACGGGCGGGTCAGCCCCGCCATGGCCATTCGTTTGTGCAAGGAGCTTGAGGACTGCAGCCTGCTGTTCGTGGAGGAGCCGGTGCTGCCGGAGAACGTGGACGCTTTGGTCGCGGTGGCTCGCGCGACCACGATCCCGATCGCGACGGGCGAACGCCTCTACACGCGGTGGGGCTTCCGCGAGGTGTTGGAGAAGCAGGCCGCGCGCGTGCTCCAGCCCGACCTCTGCCACGCCGGCGGGATTGGCGAGGTGCGCAAGATCGCCGCGATGGCCGAGGTGTACTACGCGGCCATCGCTCCCCACAATCCGCTCGGGCCCATCTCGCTGGCTGCGGGCCTACACGTCGATGCATGCAGCCCGAACTTCCTGTGCCAGGAGCAGGTTTCGCTCGGCGAGGGCTACCTGACGCAGCCCTTTGTGGTGCGGGATGGATACATCGATCTACCAACGGCGCCCGGCCTGGGGATACAACTCGACGACGACGCAGTGGCGGCACGCCTCTACGACGGGAGTTGGGAAACGCCGCGGGTCGCTCACCCCGATGACGGGTCGTTCGCCGATTGGTAGTGATGGTAGCGATCGTGTCCTGCACTCCGACGCTGCCCACCCGGCGAGGAGCGTACGGCACGTATCATGGAAGGAAGCAGAGCGTCATGAGTGCGGTGAGGGCGTCGGCCAGACGGACGCACAGTGACGTGGTACAGGCTGTGCGTCGGACGCGCGTCGCGGGCGGGGACCTCGCGCTGTGGCCCATCGGCGGCGCTGGGTACATCGTCAAAAGCGCCGCGGCCCTCATCATGATTGATCCATTCACTGGACCGTCCAACCCACCTCGCTGGATACGAGCGATCCCACCGGCGTTTGACCCCGTGCGCCTAGCGGGAGTTGACGCTGTCGTCCTGACGCACGAGCACGATGACCATACCGACCCGACAACGCTCACGGCGTTGCTGGCGCACACGCAAACCCTGGTTATTGGGTCGGCCGCCTGCGTCGCGGTTGCCCACGGCATCGGCTATCCGCCAGAGCGCTGCCGCGTGCTGAGACACGAGCAGGCGCTTGCCGTCAAAGACGTGCATCTGACGGCCGTCGCCATGCATGACCCCGGTGCGCAAAACTGTAACGGCTACGTCGTCGAGACACCAGACGTTGCCATCCTGCACTGTGGCGACAGCCTGTATTTTGACGGCTTTCGCGCGCTTGCCCGTCGCTGGACGTTGGACGCCATCCTTGTGAGTGTCGGGGTGAGTCCGCCCGGCGAGACACTCTATATGGATGAGGCTGATGCGGCGCGGGCGGCGCGTGACAGCGGCGCGCAGACCCTCATCCCACAGCACTTTGATCTCTGGCAGAGCACGGCGATGGATCCGCGCCGCGTCGTGACCGTCGCCGGCTGGTATTGCCCGCGTACAGCGGTCATCCCCGCCTACGTGAAGCGGCGCATAACCATCTCCGCACACTAGGGCGGTACGGGAGGACACGATGGATCGTTACAGCACAACGCATCAGACAGCAGCTGCCCTGGGAGTGGGTCGCGTGGATCGTGGCGCCGCGTCGAGAGGCGACGGAGACATCATAGTCCTGCTGGGAGCGGAGACCGGGCCGCTGTCGCTAGAGAGGAGATTGCTTTGCGTTACGGCCAGCGGCTGGCCTATCCGCGATTGGTCCGCTCCCCACGGGCGCGACGCGACCTGCACGGCATGCTCGAGATGGAGGCGCACGAGCCGTGAGCGGTGAGTCACACGTACACGTCGCTAGCGCGCGAACGGGTGAGAGGCGTCCGTGCGACATCGCGACCCTGGGCGAGACCATGGTGTTGCTCTGGCCGACCGGAGACGCGACCCTGGAAGACGCTACGACGTACGAGCGCTCGCTCGGCGGCGCGGAGAGTAACCTGGCGATCGCGCTGGCCCGTCTCGGGCTGCGGCCGCGCTGGATCAGCCGGCTGGGCGACGACCCGTTCGGGCGCTATACGCGCGCGACGCTGGAGCGGGAGGGCGTGGTCGTCGACGCTCCTGTCGATACGGACGCGTCCACGGCTGTCTTTTTCAAGGAACGTATTGCGCATGGCCCACGTCGCGTCTACTATTATCGTCGTGGCTCGGCAGCGAGTCGTATGGAACCGACGGACCTGACCCCTGCCCAGTTCGCGGGGGCGCGCCTGCTGCACGTCACGGGTATCACCCCCGCGCTCTCGCCGGAGTGCGCCGCGACCGTGGACCGCGCGATCACGCTCGCGCGCGCGGCGGGGGCGCGTGTGTGCGTCGATCCCAACGTACGGCCGCAACTCTGGCCGGAGCCTGCGGCAGGGGTTGCCGCCCTACACGCGCTGATGGCGCGCGCCGACGTCGTCCTCCTTGGCGACGAAGACGCCGCCTACCTGTTCCCCGGCCTGTCCGAAACAGCCGTTCTGGGCGCGACCCGCGCGCTGGGTCCGCGCGCGGTCGTGCTCAAATTGGGGGCGCGCGGCGCGCGGGCCGTGGTGGATGGAGAGGATGTTAGCGTCGAGCCCTACCCCGTCGCCGTCGTCGACAGCGTAGGCGCCGGCGACGGCTTCAACGCGGGGTTCATCGTAGGGCTCTTGCGCGGCGATTCGCTCTCGCGCTGTCTCGCGCTTGGCGCGCGCATCGGCGCGGCGGCGGTCGCGACGACCGGCGATTGGGAGGGCTATCCGACGAGCCATGAGCTTGGCTCCGACTGGCGCGTAACAACCGACGACTGACGACTAAGGAGATGACGATGCTCGATCACGATGAATTACTGGAGCGCACCCTGGAGGATCGTCTGGTGGCGATCATCCGACTACGTCATGAGGCGCCGCTGGCGCGGGTGGCCGAGGCCCTGGTCGCGGGTGGCATCCGCGCGCTGGAGTTTACCTTGACCTCACCCGGCGCGGTCCCGGCCATCACGGCGTGCCGGGCGCGGTTTGGCGATGACGTCATCGTAGGCGCCGGGACGGTGCTCGACGCGGAGGAGGCGCGGCGCTGTCTCGACGCGGGCGCGCAGTTCCTGGTCTCGCCCGGCTTTGACCCGGCGGTCGTCGCGCTGGCGCGTGAGCGTGGCGCGCTAGCGATGCCCGGCGCCTTGACGCCGACGGAGATCGTGACGGCGTGGCGCGCCGGCGCCGACGTGGTCAAGGTCTTCCCGGCGCGCGCGTTTGGCCCGCGCTACATCGCCGATCTCCTGGCGCCCTTGCCACAGGTCCCGCTCATGCCGACGGGCGGCGTGGACGAGACGAACGCGGCCGACTATCTGCGGGCCGGCGCCGTCGGCGTCGCGGTCGGCGGGAAATTGGTGGCCGAGGATGCCGTTGGGCGTGCCGACTGGGACGCGCTGACCGCACGCGCGCGGGTCCTCGTCGTGGCCGTCCGACAAGTAGGCGACCAGCCGTGACAGCATGCACGGCGCGCCAATGGGCGTCCGTGCCGCGACGCGCCTGTGACGCTCGCACATCGGAACACGTGTGTCGTGTGCGCAGGTGCGCCTTACACAGGTGCGCACCCTTGCCATACTCCGCGCGTACGCCTGGAAGAGGTCGTACTACAGGGTGCGGGCCAGGCGACACCGCAGCGTGTGAGGAACGTCAGGGTTTGGCGTGCAAGGGGCAGGCCCGTGCTGAGGCTATCGTTGCTGTGTCGCTGATCGCTCGGGTGGCAATCAGTCGCCATAAGCGCGGATCCGCCACTGACCTGGCGCCTGATACCAGGCAGGTTATCTCCTGCCTCCAGCGTCACCGTCGGCGCTCCCAATCATGCGCCGACGAGACGATTCCACGCGCTTACACCTCATCCCGCAGGCCCGACTCCTGGCCGTCGCCCGATCGGTTGTGCGCTTTGACGGTGTCGCGCAGGTGCAGATCCTTGAACTGGGGAAGTTCCGCCAGCGCGTCGTCCTGGGGCGCGTAGCCGACCAGGGTGCGCGCGTCCGAGATGTCGAGCCGCTTGAAACGATTATCGCTGAGCCCGTGCAGGACGGCGAAGCGGATGTCCTCGACATCGATGCAGCGCGTGATGAGTTGGTGTAGGTCACGCTGCGAGACGAAGGCATCGAGATACGGCAGGCCGCTCTCCCGCTGAACGGTTTCCAATGGCTGGAACGCACCGATCCGCAGGGCAATGACCGACAGTCCCTCCTGTTCGGCCATGTAGCGTCCCAGCGCCTCGCCGAAACACTTGGAGACGCCATAGAGGTCACCCGGGTTGACGGGATCGCCGGTCTTGACCTGCACGTCGACGGGATAGCCCGAAACGGCATGGATCGAGGAGGCGTACACGACGCGCCGGCACCCCGCGCTCTTGGCCGCCACGAAGGTATGATACGTCCCGATGATGTTGGTCGGGAGCAGGCGGTGCCAGGTAGCGGCGGAGTTTGGGTCACCGGCCAGATGCACGACGGTATCGATGCCCTGGCAGAGGTCCTTCAGCCGCTCCAGGTCGCCCAGATCGGCCACGACGACCTCTCCATGCTCCGCAATCGCCGCGCCCTGCGCCGCGTCCTGGACCATCAGGCGGAGGCGGTAGGTGTCAGGCGCATGGGCGGCAAAATAGGAGCCAATGCGACCGGCGGCGCCGGTGACCAGGACGCGCCGCGCGCGGTCATCGGTGCACGCTCGCAAGCCAGCCGTGGTGGATGATTTCATCAAAGCGTTCTCCTTGTCCTCTCGTTCACCAACGACCATCGGTGCAAAGGATGTGCCCAGCCGTGACATAGCCCCCTATATACTGCATCTGCATCCAATGATCTTGGGGGAACACGCAACGATCACCCGTCCGCGTCAGTCGCGCGCCGCCTCGGCGCGCACGGTCGAGCGAGCCCGCATCAGCGGGCTCGCCGCCCAGGGGTGGCGTGTCCCCGCCATCGCCGCCGAACGTCACCGGCACGAGCGGACGGTCCGCACCGGGCTCAAGCGGTTCAATACGGCAGGGCTCGACGGCCTGCTGACGTCCCGCGTCCGCGCTGTCCGCCCACCAACAGCCGTGCGGAGGTTGGCGAGGTGATCGCCGCCGCCTTGACCAACCTCTGTCACTTGGGCGTACCCGTCGCGTCCTGGGCACTCGACCGTTGATCGCATACGTGCCCCCGACCAATACCTTGACTTCCTCGCGCGGTCGGCCCAGGTGTCACAGATAAGGCGTCCAGCCTTCGAGCGACCACCCGAGGTGCGCGAGGTCGTACGTTCTTTTTATCGTTTCCCTTCGAGGCTTGCCACCCTCCTGATGGTCGTGTCCGCGCCGATCGTTGGCACGCCGACCACCTCTGCCTTTCCTTTCACCTCTCTCCACCCTTATGGATACGCAGGCGTCCCATCCGGCGTGCGTGTTTGCGTCCAGTCGATCGTCTCATTCGCGCATGGATAGCGGGCCGCTTCCCGTTCATCGAGATCAATGCCCAGGCCGGGGCGGTCGTTCGGGTACATATAGCCCGCCCGTACGTCGGGACACCCCGGAAATATCGCCTGCTCCTCATCCGTGAAAGGCATCCATTCCTGGACGCCGAAGTTCGGACACGAGAGGTCGAGGTGGAGGTTCGCCGCGTGGCCGACCGGCGAGACATCCGCCGGGCCATGCCAGGCCGTGCGCACGCCGAACGCTTCGCACACCGCGGCCAGCTTGCGCGCCGGTGTCACGCCCCCGATGGCGCTGATATGCACGCGGATGAAGTCGATGAGGCGCTCCGTGATCAGCGGCATCCACTCCGTCGGGGTGACGAACAACTCGCCCATGGCGAGGGGGACGGCGCACTGCTGGCGGATGGCCTGGAACCAGGCGATCTGTTCCGGCGGCAACGGATCTTCCAGGAAGAACAGCCGGTAGGGCTCGAGCGCCTTGGCCAGACGCACCGCCTCGATCGGCGCGAGGCGCTCGTGGATGTCGTGCAGCAGTTCGACCTCCTCTCCGACCTGCGCGCGGACGTGCGCGAAGAGGCGCGGGACGCTACGGGCGTAGCTCTCAGGATCGAAGTAGACACCCCGAACGGCTCCGTCCGGCGTGTGGCGCGTCGGGGCCGACCCGCCATATCCACCCATCTGGCAGCGGATGTAGTGGTACCCCTCGTCCATGAGCGCCCGCACTTTCTCCGCGACCTCCGAGGGGTCGCGGCCGTCGGTATGGCGGTAGACGGCCGCGGCCTCACGACATTTTCCGCCCAACAATTGGTAGACCGGGAGGCCGGCCAGCTTCCCCTTGATATCCCATAGGGCCATATCGACGCCGGACAGGGCGTTGTTGAGCACGGGCCCGTTGCGCCAGTAGGAATTGACGTGCATGGTCTGCCAGATATCCTCAATGCGCTGCGGATCGCGCCCGGTGAGGAGGGGCGCGAGGTAATCATCGATGGCCGCGCGCACGGCGAGATGGCGTTGGGTGAACGTGGCGCAGCCCAGGCCGTAGAGCCCCGGCTCGGAGGTCTCGACTTTGACGACGACGAGGCGGAGGCCCCGGGGCGCCGTCATGATGGTGCGTATGGCGCGGATAGTGAGCGTGGACATGAATACCTCGTCTCTTCCTCAATCTTGTCCCTAGCGTCTGGCCGGGCGTGACTCACCCGGTCGGGATCGACCGGCGGCCCTGCTACGCCGTCGCCTCATGACCCAAACCAGGCGCGGTCGTCTGTTCCGTGAAGGCGTCTTGCCAGGAGTGCTGTGGGCGATAACCAAGCACCGCGCGCGCGCGCGCTCCATCAAGCAGAGACCACCGCGCGTGGGCCATGGCGCTATCAGACGCAGGCGTGTGTCGCGCGACGTTAGGGAAATAGCGTGCCAGCAAGGTGTCCGTCGGCACATCCGCTGTCGTATCGTCCGCCGTGATGAACAGGGGGTGGTGGCCATCGAAGGGCGCGGTGAGGGCGAGCAGACAGGCCTGAACGGCGTCGCGCAGGTCGACGTAGCTCCATAGGAGGTGCGCTGATGCCCCTGGGTCGCGCCGCACGCCGGCGATGAACCGCTGATAGGTGTCCTCGGTCAGGATCGTCGAGAAGCGCAGGCTAGCCGCGCTGCCCGCCCCGCGCCGACAATAGGCGGCCGCGATCTCTTCGCCGACCGCCTTGGACAGGCCGTAGGCGTCCTGCGGGAGAAGCGGATGCCCTTCGTCGATGGGCACGTCGCGCGGCTCTGACCACCGATGTTGATAGGGAAACCCCAGGGCTGAGACACTCGAGGCGCTCACGACGCGGCGCACGCCGAGCGTCGCCGCCGCCTCGCACACGTTGAATTGCGCGAGCACGTTGTTGCGGAAGACGACCTCGGGCGGATGGCTGAGCGGACTCGGGATGGCACCGAGGTGGATCGCGGCATCGGCTCCGGCCAGCGCCCCATAGACCTGACCAAGATCGTCCAGATCCACGCGGTGACACCGACGCTCTCCCTCTCGTTGCGGCCCCTTGTCGACGCCCAGGACATCGATGTCCCGCTCCTCCAGCGCGCTAACGACAGCGCGCCCAAGCTTGCCACAAGCACCGGTGACGACGACACGCATGACTTACCCCTTCTTTTTTTGTGCTATACACATGACCATACGTTCGGCACGTTTGTACGCCCGCATCACGCTCAACAGACCAGGCCAGACGTCTGGTGACCCGCGTCGCGTGCGAGCAAGGGGATACCAGTTGCCCGACACCCACACCTCCGCACGGGATACCCCCTAACCGGATGGGTACACTCTCCTCACTTGATGGCGCCAGCCGTGGCTCCTTCCATGAAGTACCGTTGCAGGAACACGAAGAGAACGATCAAGGGCGCGGCCACGATGAGCACGGCCGCGGCCAGGACGGTCCAGTCGTTCCCGTACTGACCGTAGAAGGTGAACAGCCCCAGCGACACGGGGGAGTATGACGGCGACGATAGATAGATGGTCGGCAAGATGATGTCGTTCCACACGCCGATAGCCTGGAGCAGGGCCGCCGTCACCAAGATCGGTTTGATCAAGGGCGTCACGATCATCGCGAGATAGCGCGCGTACCCGCACCCGTCGATACTCGCCGCCTCGTCCAGCTCGCGCGGGATCGAACGCAGATAGCCCGCGATCATAAACGGGCCAATCCCCAGCCCCGACGACAACAGGATGTAGCCGATCTGGGTGTTGTAAAGGTGCAGGTGCAACATCAATTGGAACTGCGGGATCAACGCCCCCGGCAGGAAGATCGACACCACGAAGAAAGTGTACCAGGCGCCGCTCCACTTGACGTAGCCGCGCGCGATGGGGAAGGCGACCAGGAGCGAGCAGGTCACGCCAATGGCGGTCGCGGCCACCGTATAGAGGATGGTGTTACCGAAATAGTGTGCGAAGTTCCCGCGAACCCAGGCGTCGCCGAAGTTGGACAGATCCAGACTCGTGGTCATGCCGGTCGGGTCGAGGAGATACGCCTGCGGCGTCTTCAGCGCGATGTTGACCAGGTAGAGTAACGGGAAGAGGTAGATGGCGGCAACGACGAGCAGCGCGCCATACAGCGCCGCGCGCGCGACGCCGCCCCGCCAGCGGAGACGGACACGCGCGCGCGCGGCGCCGACCGGACGCGCGCGCTCCGGCGCGTTGCGTGTCAGGACATCGGACCCTTTCACATCTGCACCTCTCGGCGATGGAGATAGACCTGGAACACCAGGGCGACGACGAGCACGATGGCGAATTGAACCATGGTCAGGCTGGCAGCGTAGCCCTGGCGCAGGGTTCCGGTGAAGCCGGTCTGGAAGATCGACAGGCCCAGTACACTCGTGTTCTGCTGCCCATTGGTCAGGATGTAGATGATCTGCCACGTCTGCAACGAGCCGATGAGGGCCAGCAGCACGTTCACAGTCACGGTCGGCGCCAGCAGGGGGAAGATGACCGACCGATACGTCTGCCACGCGGTCGCGCCGTCGACCTTGGCCGCCTCGCGCAGATCGGTGGGGATGGTCTGCAAGCCCGCCAGGTAGATGATGGTGGAGAAGCCCAGCGCCGACCAGATCTGGATGGCGATGACCAGCGGGAAGGCCCAGGTGTAATCGCCGAGGAACGACGACGAGCCGCCGACCAGGCTGAGGAGTTTCTCGGCTGGGCCGCCAAGCGGGTTGAGGACCAGCGTCCACATCAAGCCGATCACCGTCACCCCGAGGACGATGGGCATGAAGACGAGCGCGCGCACAAACAGACGACCGCGGATGCGGGTATTGAGCAGGCTCGCGACCAGCAGTGAGAGCGCGTTCTGGATGCCGGTGACCGCGGCGGCGAAGATCAGCGTGCGTTGTAACGCCCCCAGCGCGTCACTGTCGGGCAACGCCAGCGAGTCGAAGAATTCCTTGTAGTTGGCCAGCCCGATGAAGGACCACGCGGCGCCAGGGACGCCCGAGATGTTCGTGAACGAGAAACCCACGGTCGCCAGTGAGGGACCGAACCCAAAGACGATGAACAAGAGCATGCCCGCAGCCATGCCCACGTAGGGCGCCGCGCGCGCCCACCCCCGGCCGAATGGATACGTCGTCATAACTCAGTGTCCTCTCCCCATGAGCGAGGGCCGGGGCGCGATCTGTATCGCGCCCCGCGTCCCACCCTCTGCTATGCTCCGCGACAGCCCCACGCGGATGCGGCGGCCGCAATCATGAACCGATCTCGCCGCCGGATGGACCCGCCGGACACACTGCCCGCACGTGGCGTGGTGGCTAGCGTTTCTGCAGCCGGACCGCCGCGTTCCAGTCGGTCTGGGTCTTACCTGCCAGGGCCGCCGGCGAGGCGACCGGGCCGGCCGGCGCCAGGTAGACGACGGATGTGAAGAACCCGCTATAGTTGCCGATCTTATTCGGCGCGTGCAGCACCTGATCGGGGGCCAGTTTGAGATGCGCGGCGGCGGGCGCGATGCCCTTCAGGATGGGGTCCGTCAACGCGATATCGGGTTGCGCGGGGATGATGCCGACCGCATTGACGTACTGGGCGTAGACGGATGGCTGCGAGAAGAACGACAGCCATTTCAAGGCCGCGTCCTTGTACTGTGAGTGGTTGGCCACGAACCAGGCCAGGTCATACTTGCCGGACAATTGCGTGTTGTCGCGCGGGTTATTGCTGCCCGGCGTCTGGAAGTACCCGAACTGGAGGGAGGGATTCGCGGTTTCGATGGCTGGTCCGTCCCAGGTGCCGGTGGGGAACATCGCGGCGCGACCGGCGGCGAATTGGCTCACGGCGCCCAGATAGTCGACCCCCATGAAGCCGGGCTCTATGTATTTGAAGATCTGCTGTGACTTGGCGAACACGTCGCGGCCCGTGGGATCGGTGTACTTCATCGTCCCGGTCCACAGCCCCTTGTCCAGCGCGGTGATGTTGGGGTAGAGCGTGCTCATGATGCCCTGGGTCGCCACGCCCAGCGGCCAGCCCGTCTTGCCGCCGGCGATGAACGGCGCGACGCCATGCGACTGCAACGTCGCGCTGACGCGCATCAACTGATCCCACGTCGTGGGAATCGACAGGTGGTATTGTTTGAAGATTGTCTTGTTGTAGAACATGCCGCTGTAGGCATAGCTGCCGGTCGTGACGGCGTAGACCTTGCCGTTATATGATGACGCGCTCTTGAGCGCTTGCGGAAAGTAGCGTTTGAGGAAGGGCTGGTTGGTGAGATTCATGAAGAGGCCAGCATCGGCGAACTGCTGCCACTGCGGTTTGAGCAGGCCGGGCGTCCAGGAGGCCGGCTGGCCCACCAACGCCTGCTGGGCCAGGATATCGACATCTTTGGCCGACAAGCGGGTCGTCAACAACTGCGCATACTGGGGGGTTGGGACGCTGGTGACTTGGACGGTGATGTTGGGGTACTGCTTCTCAAAGGCCGCGTCGATTTTGGCGATAGCCGCGACGGCCGGCGGATTGTTCCACTGAATGAGCTTGAGCGTGATCGGCCCTTGGGTGGCGTGGGCGGCGGGCGCCATCGCACCCGCGAGGGTGAGCGCCGCCGTCACCGGGAGGGCGAGGAGCGCGGAGCGCTGCTTGGATAATCCCGATATAAAACGTGTCATAGATGGCCTCCATGGGACGAGAAGTGGTCTGGACGTAGAAGTGGTCGTCGCGACAACGGTCCGCGTCGTCGCGCGTCTAATGTCTGTACGATGTGTGCCGGTCGCGTGTCATGGCGCGCCCTGTCGCTGTAATCATGCCGTCGATAACGGTCAGCGCGGGGTGGGCGACGCTCTACGACGCTGCATCACCCCCTTTCGTTTGCGCCCCCCGCGCGCCACACGATTGCCGCACGACGAGGCGCGACTGCAAGGACACATGCCGGATGGGCAAGTCGGGCTGCTCGATGTGGTCGATCAGCAGATCGGCGGCCAGGCGCCCCTGCTCCTCCTTCGGCTGCGCGACGGTCGTTAGCGGCACGCTGAGCCAGGCGGCCAGGGGAATGGTGTCGAATCCTACAACGGCCATCTCATCCGGCACGCGCCGGCCGCGCTCAGCCAGCGCCTGCAACACAGCCATGGCGAACTCGTCGTTGACGGCGAAGAGCGCGGTCGGCGGATGCGCCAGATCCAGGAGACCATGGACCGCCTCACGGACCGCGTCGAGGCCCGATAGGTCTTCGATCACAAGCGTTGGGTCAACGGGAACGTTGGCTCGTTCGTGAGCACGCAGATAGCCGCCGAGGCGATCCCGACAGGCCGAGATGGTACGCGCCCCGCCGATATAGCCGACGCGGCGGTGGTTCAGGCCGAGCAAGTGGCGCGTGGCCAGCGCGCCGCCGCGCATGTTATCGGTGCCGATGGTGGACACCATCTCGTCGCCCTCGTTCGCGTTCAGCAACACGGCCTGTACACCAGTTTGTCGGATGGCGACAAGCTCATCCTCCACGCCGTGGATGAGCACGATCAGGACGCCGTCGACGCGCCGCTCGACCAGCATCGACAAGCACTCCTGATCACTGACAGCAGCGACAGCATAGCGCAGCAGCAGGAGTGCTTGTCGCTGCTGTCAGTGATGAGGACGTTGTAGCCCCGCGCGCGCCGCCGCCGTTTCCATACCTTGCGCTAAGAGGGCGAAGAACGGGTTATGCAGGTTGTGCAGGACTAGGCCGAGCGTGTACGTGCGGCCGGTGACGAAGGCGCGCGCCACCCCATTAGGGCTATAGCCCATGTCGCGCATCGCCGCCTCCACGCGGGTACGCGTCTCCGGATGTACGCGCGGATGCCCCGTCACGACGCGGGACACGGTCGATTTCCCGACGCCCGCGCGCTTCGCCACGTCGACGATCGAAACGCCCATACTTCCCTTTACCCCCCCCATTATCATGGGAACATTCCCACGTAAAGGTGAGTTTACTAGCATGAGATCGTATGTCTGTCAAGGTGTTTCGCGCTCATGTGTTTCGCGCTCATTAAGGGAGTATGCGTCCAAATCCCCTGTTCAGATTCGGTTATCCCGCCCGCCCGCCTTGCCCCGCTTGCTGGAGATACGTTCCCATGAATAAGATATCGACGTAGAGAGTAAAGGCATGTTGCGCCGTGGATAGATCAGGCGCTTTGTGCAGGCACTTGCCCAACACAAATCACGATATATGAGGGGAGTATGTCGAGATTCGGCACAAAGAGAGGCGAGTAGGTCCGGGGCAGGGCTCAAGGTGTCATTGATCGCTTTGTTTTCTCCCGTAAATAGGCCGTCAGATGAGATCCAACTGTATTTTCATCAGCATGTATGTCCTGACGGACATGAAGCTTTCCAGGTAGTGGACCCCGCGGCGCGCCACGACCATCCCGCGTGAAAATAGGGGCGCGCCGCGACCATCCCCGGTGAAAATGGGGCACAGTGCGCTATGGTAGAGGAGGGGCGGGGCGCAGAACTGGTCGGCGTTTGCTTGGTGCTGCGAGCCCGTCAGGTAGTGTGACCGCGGTCGCGTGGAGTACCATCACCTGTGCCACGAGCACGTAGACGAGACTTCGTTCTTGCGCGCGACCGGCGTCCCCGCCCCCTCTACAATTGAAAGGGGAACGACCGATGGAACGCCTGTACGAGACCTGCTGCGGGAACGACATCCACAAACAGACAGCGGTAGCCTGCTTGATCACGACCGGATCTAAGGGCCAGCGGACCCGAGAGACACGGACCTTCGCCACGACGACGGAGGCGCTGGGCGAGCTGCGCGACTGGCTGCGCGCGGCCGGCTGCACGCACGTCGCCATCGAGAGTACTGGGGTGTACTGGAAACCGGCGTTCAACGTGCTGGAGGAGCACTGCACGGTGATCGTGGTCAACGCCGCGCACATGAAGGCCGTCCCCGGCCGCAAGACCGACGTTGCCGACGCCCGTTGGATCGCCGACCTCTTGCAGCATGGGTTGTTACGCGCGAGCTTCATCCCCAGCCGGGCACAGCGGGAACTGCGCGACCTGACGCGCACGCGCACCAGCCTGATCGACGAGCGCTCGGCCAGCGTCAACCGCGTCCAGAAGGTGCTCGAAGACGCCAACATCAAGGTGGCGGGGGCCGGCGTGGTGACCGACATCATGGGCACGTCGGGGCGCGATATGCTGGCGGCGCTGATCGAGGGGGCGATGAGCCCGGCCGAGATGGCCGCGCTAGCGCGCGGGCGGATGCGCCGCAAGCGAGAGGCCTTGGAGAAGGCGCTGCAGGGACGGATGAACGCCCACCACCGCATGCTGATCGCCCTGCATCTGGAGCACATCGACCTGCTGGACGAGCAGATCGAGCGACTGAGCGCGGAGATCGCCGCGCGGCTGCACCCCTACGAGGCGGAGTTGCTGCGGCTGGAGACGATCCCCGGCGTGGGGCGACACAGCGCGGAGATCCTGGCTGCGGAAATGGGCCTGCACAGGGAGCAGTTCCCCAGCGCGGGCCATCTGGCCTCATGGGCAGGCATGTGCCCAGGAAATCACGAGAGCGCGGGCAAGCGCAAGAAGGGGCCGCTGCGCAAGGGCAACCAGGCCTTGCGCCGCGCACTTAACGAGGCGGCGCAGGCGGCGGCGCGGACCAAGAAGCCGGGCCGCACGTATTTACGCGGGCAGTACCGGCGACTAGTGGTGCGGTGTGGCAAGAAGAAAGCGGCGGTGGCGGTCGGGCACACCATCCTCCGCATCGCGTATCATCTCCTCAAAGAACAGGAGACCTACCACGAGGGGGTGCTGGTGCAGCTCGACGAGCGCCGGCGGGCGCGGGTCCAGCAACGCGCGCTCGACCAACTCAGGGCGCTCGGCTACGAGGTGATCATCACGCCCAAGGAGCCGGCGGCGTAGCCGTAGCGCGCCGGACCGCGAAACGTCGTGTCGTGGGCGCGACCGTAGGGGATTTTCAGACGAGGGGTCCCCGCGCTGCGGCGCGACCAGCGGCCATGAAAAAGGTGGCGTGCGCTATCGTATAGGTGGGGCGGGCGCGCAGGAGGGGTCGGGTTCTGTGTGGTGCTATGAGTCCGTAGACGAGGGTGACCTCAGGCGCGTGGAGCACTAGAGCGCCATTCAAGTAATCATCCCCCTAAAAATTAGGCCGCGCGGGGGACAGCAACGACAGCGGGGAGGCGTTGGGCAATATGCAAGTTCTCGACAGCGGCCATGCGGCGCGTATCGAGCAGG
>JAABUJ010001982.1_pt1 | contig 27159 bp, 30 predicted proteins | sample 5559131 | NCBI WGS metagenome assembly JAABUJ01 (sample SAMN10711875, study PRJNA513366) | rock metagenome | isolation source: Antarctica rocks | place: Antarctica: Victoria Land, Mt New Zealand nord | collected 2016-01-07
ATTCTTTCAACATGTCTAATAGTTACACTCTGATTACTGTACATTACAAAAGAAATTTAACTAATTAATAAATACTCTATGCTGTTATATCTATTCATATTTAATTTATTGAGTTTCATTCTTCTTTGTTAAAAGGTGGCACCACACTAATAGCATAGCTATCGTGGGTTATATATCTAACACTCCCCCTAACCCGCGATCGGCCCGCAACTGACCCGCAGGTGTAAAGGGTGCGCGCAGACGGCGGTTCGAACTCGCGACCTTTTGGACTTACTCCCTCACCATGGACTTGAACCACCGGCAGAGGTGGCCTAGGCGCCACTTTACGCAAGTTATCACGCACTAACCCGGGCTCATAACCTGTTAAAAGGTGGCACCACACTAATAGCATAGCTATTGTGAGTTATATATCTAACATTCTTAAATATTTAGTTAAATTTAATTCATTAAATCATTACTTACTATCAAATTATTCAGTTTCTTCTCTATTCTTAAGAACTGCTTCTGCACAGAATTCTTACTTTAATTTATTTGTATTTAAAGAGTTTTTATTTGTTAAATTACATTCAACATCTTTTTCTGTTGTTAACTTATTTCTTTAAACTTTAAGAAATCATCTGCAAATTCATTAAGTTTATTAATTAAAATATATCAATCAGCATTGATAAGTTCAATAATAATTTATTGTTTTTTACTCTTTTGCTGTTGAGATTTAAGTGTAATTAACAGTTAAACAGAGTTCTCATAATCTTTTCTGTATTGTCTTAGTACTGTTTATGCAATTCATCATTAATGCAATGATAAGTAGATAAAATGTGCAGTTTAAAGCTGTATTTGCAATCTATTTAACTGTTTAAGCTGTGTGTAGAAAGTATTGCTGCTGTTGTGATCAATAGTTATTATATAAAAATGTCATGAAATCTACAATGATCTTGAGATAACAATGGCATTGATATTAATGCTGTAATAATACAGAGTATTTAAACAGATAGTTACACAGAGTTACTGTAAATTACATTAGATTACAGTATATAGATTACATTACAGCACACAATATTCAGTATTATATTTACATTATTATGTCTTCACATCATCACACACACACTCAATATTTAGTTCAGTATTTAGTTCAGAGTTCAGTTCAGAGTTTAGTTGAGAGGTCAGTGAGTAAGATTAAGTATGATAGTGAAAGTGTAAAAGTATAAGGTTTTTTGTATATACACACTCACTTAAGACCTTAGACATTATACTAACTTGAATTCTATTACAGTTTTAAATTTCAAACTGTAATAGAATTGAAACAGTATTATGAAACAAAACTGCTTGAAAATAAAACTGTAATATTACAATATTCTGTGTATTACAGTACTGTGAGTGTTACAGATTTATGTAGATGACAGTATTCACATCATGACAGTCTCAAGACAGTAATATATTAAATAAACAGTTAGCTTACTAGATAAAAAATTATTACAGTTATAAGACCATATTACATACTCATAGAAGGCCTGTAAGGTAGGAACCGCCATAGCCTTATAGGCTGCATGCGATGTATGAAGCAAACAAACAAACAAACAAACTGTCACAAAATCTCTTTAAACACAGAAGTTCTGCTCAGCAGGCACTCAAGGTCTCTTTAGGCACCGAAGCCCTGCACAGCAGGCACTGATGGTCTCTTCAGGCATGAGATGCTCTGCATGGCAGGCAAGCGCCCTGCATGGCGGGCACATTCAACTTTGGCCAAGCACTCTTTCCGCTTTTACCCACAATCGTATGAATGAGAGGTTTGCGGGTTCAATGAGACTATGGAAGGCCTGACTGGATTAGGGGGGAGAGGCTAGACTCATGGGATATGCAGTCACTGGCTATACTCACTGGCTATACTCCGTGAGGGGGTGTGTCAGACGTAGGGCACTTTGCATACCTGTCAAGTGGCATAGATCTAAACGGGCACACATTCAAGTCACTCCATATCGCAGTCTCTAGGCTCATACTTATTCTCAAAACAAATTCACTATTTAGCTTGGGAAAGACAGTATAGCACTCAACAAATGGTTGCACCTGCAATGGAAGACTGAAAGAAAGCGACTCTTGAAGAATTGATGCAACACATTTCAGAGCCACACGCAATCATTATCCTCTTCAGCCAAAAGGCTCTTCCTTGATGCTTGATCTCAAGAAGAGCATCTGACTGTCTGCGAAGAAGCGGGTCCACAGCCAACGCCAGTGGCAGCCTACCCAAGCAAGTCAGTCAGCCAACACAGCACACCAAAAGGAGGCTTTCTTACCGCGGTGTCAAGAGTATCACAGCAATAGATGTGATTTGGATCGCAGGTACCCCCACTCTGGTTATTGACATCTAGAATAATCTCAGGTGAGCCAAAACTGCTTTGGGGGAAGAGCAAAGACAACATACAGGCCTCGCAACCAGACTTGGTGCTGAAACTGTTGAATGCAGTGTCACTGCAGCATGCGAGCTGAGTCGAGGCACTCTGACAATAGTATTGCACACAAGTGGACTGGGTTGGTGTGCCGAACACCGTTGCAGATGCTGCAGCGAAGAGAATTACCAGTGATGAGAGGTGCATGATGATATATGTTGGTGATGAAGAATTGGATCGAATTGTCTGTCTGTTCGAACTTCAGAAAGAAGACTTGGTATGCAAGCGGGCGAAGTTGTGAGTGATGAAGAGCTGGGAGCTCGAGCAGGTCTTATTTATATATTTGAAGGTGGTGCTGCAACAGTCTTGCTTCACGCAGTCGGAATTCTGGTCGTCCTGCAGGTGATCCGCAACTTCAGACACCCATAACAACCTATGGAACCTCTGGACGTGGTTGTTGCAATGGAAAGTATGGTGATTCCAGATACCGACAGTGCGCAGCTCTTTCCGGACCACATCTGTGGAGGTACATCTGGCGAAAGCACGAAAAGTAGTGCATTGCTTGATTGGAGCTCCTGGTAACATCCAGACCACTCTGTCCGTCACAATGAAATTTTTGAAGCTTGCTGATCTGCAGATCAGGCCCACATAGTCAGCCGTGTTGATCTACCTTTGTGATCCGTGCCTATCGTCGGACGCATTTAGTGATCCGAGCAAGTAGACGACCATTGATTGCCTATGCTCAGTGGTCATGACACAAAAGTAGTGATGTCAGGCACCTCTATGCCTGCCAGCAGGCCACCATCACACTCAAGCCCGCTTCCATCACTGCCGAATCTGCCAGACCTAGAACATTCTCTGACTGAAATAGAAGCTCATCCTGCGATCGGCGTGGGCCGCTCAGGTTACGGATATACACATGGTTGAAGATGTCAAGACGTGCTTGAGAAGAATGCGACATGAGGGAGGATGTAACCCACCTTTCTCGCGAATCGGCTGTGGAAGAGACAACTTGATCCCGCCCAGCTAAGCTTGCAATGCCATCCAAAGTTGCGGATTCGTCCTTTTTGAAAAGAGGGATCCTCGAATGGCTGCTGTGGTAGTCCGTTCTCAAACTCAACGTGCATTAACAATGGCCACGATCTGCTGAGTTTCGACAGGTTCGTTCAACAAGATGTCCTTTTCTTGCCAGAGCCTAGCCCTGCCGACTTTGACGCCATCGCGGTCCATTCCGGGTATGGCTAACCTTCGGGCGACTTTCTTCACTTCTACGCCCCTAAGTGGACCTATGTTGATTAGTGCCACGCGAAGAATCACGGATGCAAGATTTGTAGGTGAGTGGTTGGAAGCCGGTTCCCGGTCTCATGTTTGAGGGTCATGAGTGGCCATCGAACTGTACCCTCGGAAGCCCAAGTTTTGGGTCTTCAGCAGTAGGGCGAGTAGGTAGGCAAAGTGGCGGGTCACCTCACAGATGTGAGATATAGATAATTGGTCTTGGAGGAGGATCATATCAAATCTCAAGTAAGGTACGCTGACAGGGGGTGTAGTGCCTAACCCAAGGCTTGAAATGATGAAGATCTACTCTGATCTTACATAAGACTCTTTTCTCTTGCTGAGACACATACGGTGAGCGTATTGTTGTAGCTTAGGATTGAAGCGGAAACCACACCTACGCTAGAAAACATGATACATTACCTTAGACAATTAATCCATGAAGCCGTCTGTGCTTCATAATTATCAATGCTGTCGTGGGCGATCTGTTGGAGCACAGTTGACCCAAAGTTGTCCCGCCCCTGCGTTCAACGTTGTGTAACGGTAGTACTATGAAGTAATAACAATACTAACAACAACAATAACAACAATCTTGAAGTTATCAATTACATCACTACACATTTATCATAGTCTTCACCGTACCGGTCAATCCCTGAGGCTCGCTCGTTGATCTTCTGCTTCTCTTTGACCTCCTTCGGGAAGTATTGGGTAAGAAAGTTCATCAGCGCTGGGTCCAGATTGCCTGCTCAGCAGTCAGTACTGTACATACCTACCGTGTTTCGGGTCTGCTTGTCAACGCACCGCTATCTGCTTGCATAACCACACACCCCCGACACAGAGGACAATGATCATCACTTGCGCGTTGCATCACTATGAGACATCGAATACAGAAGATGTGTCCACATCTTAGCCGAATCGGCTTGAAAGCGAGATTGAAGCAGACCGGGCATAGGTAATCGTTGAGCCGTGGCACGATCGCCAGCAGTTCCTGAGAAAGCTTGAAGCAGACCGCTTTGGCTATGGGTTGCGCAAGGAAGGAGTCCGTTGCGACCATCTCCGGAAAAACGCTTTTTGCACCAAGGGCGGTCCGCTTATCAAACTCTAGAACACAGAGTCAGCTTCAGCTTTGATACACTCGGGTTCAGGACTCCTACTTTTTAGGATCTTCGCCATTGCTGTTTGATTAATCTCCTGAAACTTGAGGTTACGCAGCAGGTCGACGTTGATGCATAAAAATTGGCCCAGAGCGATGCGGCTCTCTTTTCTCTTCAATCTCTTCAAGCTTTCCTGGCGGTCGAGACTATTCATGAAACTTTGTAGCTGTGTTTGTGCCACTGTTGAGTCTCTCGGACCGCCGTCGTGCTCGTTGGTCGAGAAGAAGATTCCGGACTCGATATACATTTCGAAAACATCCCGCCACGCATAGAGATCAGGGCTTTTCAGTGGGTTGGCTGCTTTAGCAATTTCCTGCGCCAAAGAGTCAATACCCCTGGTCATCTGAACTCGCTCGTTGGCCTGTAGTGTCCCAATACTCGATAGCTCTTGCTGCAGCATTTGAAAGAATTCCGAATCTGACTGCAGTGGCACCTCGACTTTGTGATAGGCCTCTGGGGTTCTACCCTGGGGGACATTGTGCGGCCCGGACGGCAGAGCACGTGCTGGCTCTTCAGCAATCTCTGTAATGCGTGGACCAGTTTGGTGCTGTTTCCTCGTCAGATTCTGGAGGTACTGTCGGGTCTCCGGTGACAAAGCAACATCTACGGGAGCGCCATCCTTCGGGTCAACAAGAAAGACCAATTTGGGTCGGAATGTAGTGAGATCACCTATGACGGCAGTTAGCAGCAGAAACTACATGGAACAAATGCAATACCTGCTGACCGGCAAACGAGTACAGAAAAGGTGGATTGGAGCTACTTGACCCCAAACGTACACGTCCATCAAACGATTGCCATAATTGACTCAGCGTGTCGGAATCAAGCCCTAAACCAGAGAGTTCCCGCTGTACTTTCTTGATGCATTTCTTCAGCTGCCGATATGAAATAGCAGTGCGCACCCAATGGGCCGGATAGTCGTCCCTCTTCAAGGCTTCTTCAAACTCATGTGCGAATTTCATGCTTGCTATAGCCCGTTGACACCATGTCCGGTCCAGAATAAGTTGTTACCAGGAGTTCGGCCAGGAACCGCGGTTGATTGAAGGCCAGTGATGATCATATTCCTGCTTTTGGGCGGTTCCCTCCACACAAGAAACGTCCAACCGTCCCAGCTCGAAATATATATTGCTTGTCAAATGGACCGACGACGACAGGTTGCCTCAACAGAAACCGGCGATGATGGTACCTGGACGAGTAAGAGACTGCCTTGCTGCATGCTAAATGTAGTATGGTAGCGAGCTGTTAGTGAAGGGACTTAACCACGGGCTGAGGTGAAATTCTCGGTCAAAGCTTCCTATTTACCTAGATTAAATAATTCATTATTTCACTCTGTCAAACTCACCTCGGTCACTTTATCCTGATTACGTAAACCTACTCCATTCGATCTAGAACATTCCTATCGATCACAATTTCAAAGGTGGCTTAGATGGGTGCCAAGCAATCTTCCAACGGAGCTGGAGGTGCTTCGCATGGTCCGGCAACAGGTGGTCCGGCAGAATTAAGATCTTGCTACTACGAGCTTCTCGGCGTCGACCGGCAGGCTACGGATGACGAGTGAGCAAGTTTCGACGACACTCAATGATTTTCACCATTTCTGACTGTATCACAGCATCAAAAGAGCCTATCGAAAGAAAGCCCTCGAGCTGCATCCGGATCGGAATTATGGCAGCGTGGAGGACACGACCAAGCTCTTCGCCGAGATTCAGGCTGCGTATGAAGTGTTATCAGATCCACAGGAACGAGCCTGGTATGATACGCATAGGGATGTGATACTGCGCGGCACTCCGGAGCATCCGAATGATCATTACGAGCACGATCTACGGATGACTACCGCGAATGACATTATGAGGTTGTTCACGAAATTCAATGGACCGATAGAATTCTCGGATTCCCCATCTGGTTTCTATGGGCTGCTGCGGGACATGTTCGACGTACTTGCTCGAGAGGAAGACGCAGCTTGCGAGTGGAGGGGACTTGAACCTGTGGATTACCCTTCGTTTGGCCGTGCGAACGAGGATTATGAGCATGTTGTGAAATCATTCTACGCTGCCTGGAGCGGCTTCGCTACAAGTAAGAGTTTCTCCTGGAAAGACGCGTTTCGTTATTCGGATGCTCCGGACAGGCGTGTTAGGCGGATGATGGAGAAGGAAAACAAGCGGCTGAGGGACGAAGGTATCCGGGAGTACAACGATGCCGTAAGATCTATGGTGGCTTTTGTTCGCAAACGGGATCCTCGGTACATACCTAACTCTCAGAGCGAGGCTGAACGGCAGAAAGTCCTCAGAGACGCTGCTTCTGTGCAAGCGGCTCGGTCACGAGCAGCAAATCAGGCTAAGCTAGACGAATATGTGCGTCCCGAGTGGACCAGGACAGAAGCCTCGGGCATCAGCGGGGATAGCGAGAATGAAGAAGCAGAAGAGGGACGTATAGAAGAGCATTATGAATGTGTGGCTTGTGGAAAGACATTCAAAAGCGAGAAGCAATTCGAGGTACACGAGAAAAGTAAAAAGCATATGAAAGCGGTCCGTCAGCTTCGGAAGACGATGCAGAACGATCAGGAAGTATTGCAGCTTGATGATTCTGTACGCGGTGACATGGCCTCGCCATCTACGAAGGTCCAATCAGAGCCCCAGATATGTGGTTCGGAAACTGATATCGAGCTACCGAGCTTGAGGGAAGAAGGCTTATCACCCTCTATTCTTGATACGACCAACAATGGGATCGACTTGGCTGCCAGATCACATAGTTCATCGTCTCCCAGCAGCATTGTTTCACGAAGCAAGACTGCTTACTTACCCAAGGACTTAGACTTCGATAGAGACGAGTTTTCTTCTAGAGAGAATTTCGAGAGCCGAGTATCTGATGAAACCGATGCTTCAAACTGTTGTGCAGAGGATGAGAATGAGCATATAGATGGGATACGAGGAGTTAGTGCTCTATCTATAGAGGATGGCAGTGCCCTCCCAAATCTCAAGTCAAGTAAGGCCAAGTCGAAAAGGGCAAGAAGAAATGCTCGAAAAGAGGGCATTCAGCGAGATGGCGCAGAGGTAGGGAGTACCCCTTTCCTATCAGACTTACGTACCTATACTTGACTTGTTGGGTAGTTCACCTGCTCCACTTGCAATGAGGGTTTCTCATCGAAGACGAAGCTTTTCAAGCACATTGCCGCTTCGGAGCACGCTCGGCCTTTGCCCGATCTGCTACAGCCCAGGAAATGGAAGAAGCGATGAGTACCACTTGTAGCTCACAGTCATCTTGAACGTAGAGCAAAACCTCTCTGCTGCAAGAATGCGACGGCAGTGACGCTGAGAAACGAAGTTGAATCCGCGAAGGGGTCTGAGTATGAACGGCGAAAGCAACACTCCCGTTTCGATGTGAAACCGAACACAATGTAGGGTACGACAAATTCATTGGTCTAGGTCACAGAAATATCGATGCCCAACCTCAGGTGGATTGTGATATAAAATGTTCTGGGTATATCAAGGGCCCAGGGTGATAAATCATGATCTCAAAAGGACCTCAAGAATATCGTAGAGTAACTCAGCTCAAACTATTCTTCAATGATATATGTTTATCACTTATAGAAACATCAGTACATGAAATTTTCCAAACATATTATCATCTCAAGATGATCTTGAATCTGAAATATGATAGGCAAAATCATAGGCTCAATACACTTGCCAGCTACTCGGAGTCCGAGCATATATAAAATTGACTTCATAATTTAGTTGGTTTATAACCGTAAATGCATATCTTAAGACTGAAGTTCAAAGATGATCATGACTAGAAGCTATCTTAGATCAATAGAGTCTCAAAGATCATATCAAGATCATTACAATTTGCAGATATGGCATGATTTCAAGACTTGTAGGACCATGATGTTGTAAGCTTACTTGTTTTCGGAGAGATTTTATATTACTAATAGACCTGCTAAGTTTCTGTTAAGTGTATGTGCAATAACCCCTTGGCTTCTTGAGTCTTAAAGCTAGTTATGTCATTTGATGGCATACAGCCATTCTTAGCGAAGGTCAGCCAAGAGGCTCTGAGGTAATCAATATGCTCTACCGAAACGTCTTACCAATGCTGCTGCCAATCCAGGACTCTCAAATATCAGACAGCAAAGACCCCCACTGCTGAAGACTTTGAAGGTACTAGCGTAAACCCGCCTTGCTAGTCTTGACCACGTGCAGTACAGGTTGCAAAATGCCCTTGTTGTTAGATGCTCCAAGCGCCGTACCAGTACTCCATCCCATCTTCTCAAGCATAGCCCGGCCCTTGTTCTCCGCACCCAGCTCGGGGGCCGCCGCTCCTACTACTTCCCCATCTTGATAAGAGAAAGCCGCGCCAGCAGGAGCGGCACTCCCTCCTGCTCCCCTCCTGGGAGCGACAACACCTCGCTTCGCACGTTTGTCCATGCGTGTCATGAAGGCTCTTCGGCTGAGTCGAGATTCGATAGCCTTGAGTGATTCTGTGCTCAAGTTGCCGGTTCGGGAGGTTTTGTACAGCACGGGATATCGAGACCTTCCCCCTCCAACCGATTTGGACTGTAGACTAAATGCGTTGGCGATTTCGTGCACCATTTTGCGGTCTTTCTTGTCCATAGGCGGAAGAGGCAAACTTGTAGCGTTAGCTCAGACACGCAGGAACAAACAAGATAGTCAGGTAAGAGTACCTTTCATTAGTGGAAAAAATGAATCCTCTGATCTCATCTTTGATCTGGTCAATGGTCATACCGTCCAAGTATTTCGCCTGCAAATCCGCTTTCTTCTTGTTCTTCTTGCCCAACAAGCCTTGAGCGCGAAGTTTCTCGCGTTCTTGTTTCTTTGCTTGTTTCTTCAGGCGATCCTTATACCATGCAGATGAGAGCGATAGTTGCAGTTCCGTATCGAAAGGCTCCGAACGCTGTGGTCTCGTGGTTCGTGTCTTTACGCTCGGCCGATCATGATCCATGACGTCGAAACCACCATAACTGTCTTGATCTAGCAAATTCGCGAGTGCGGCGGCTTGGTGAAAGGCACCCTTGGAGCGCTTGCCCCCGATCTTTTGATGATGGATCGAACTAGAATATTTTCGAGTGGAAAAGACATGTTCGGTGCCGATGTTGTCGCTGTCGTTGACATCATCAGCGAAGTGATCGTCAAACAACATGACCTCACTCGAGCCCATGCCCATCTCTTCCTGCGTAGCGAGCATTCTCGCTATCTTCTCGTCTGTTAGTCTATCAATTCTCCTTCGGAGTAAGTCCTCTTCGTCTCTCAGCGCTTCGCGCTCGTCATCAGTATCGGATTCCTCGCCTCTCTCCGAACCCGACAGTGTACTTGTATCACTGTCACCAGCAGAACAACGGATTTGCAGCTGCTTCTCTGCATCGTAAAGCCGGATTTGTTTGAGGGCGCTCTGGCTTTCCAAAGACGTGTGACGAATCCACCTTGCATCATCTACCGTAGCACCTTCAAAAACCACAAGATACTGCAATCCAGATGGTCTTTCTCGTTTTGAGATTACATTTTGTACGTCGCCAAAATCGTCGCTCGAGGTACTCAAGCCCTGGAGGTCCTCAATGTCTGACATATTCCACCCAGAACTTAGAGTAGAGATGTTTTTCGCCCGGCCCTTGGAGACTGATGAATAAGTTTTACTACGACCTTTATCAGTACCCGTAGCAGATATGCCCTGTCCAGGGGAAGACGTGGCGGCAGATGAGGTGTTTTCTTGCGCAGCATCGGATGTATTTGCAATGTAATCAGCGAAGCTCGCGTCTTCAGTCGCTTTCTTCAGCCTCATCATACTTGTTGGCCTCTTAGCCCTTTTCTTCCGGTTTCCGTTGTTGTGAGTTTGCTCAAGCCGGGTATGGACCGCTGCAGGCTGGCTTGAGATAACGTTGTCCTCCAAGGAGTGTATGGAAAGCGCTGTTACTCTGACCGTGGCGGAAGTCAATGGACTGAGCTTCGTGGTCCTGTCTTCAGTGGGTTGAGAATTGACAGAAACGTTCCCATGCGTATCCGGATCTGTCGCAGACCCCACCACTGACTTGACCTGCGAAGCTCTCCTACTCTTAATTCGACTTCTTCCGGTAAAGATAACCACCTCGTCACATGAACTGGAACCCGAAGGGCCCGAAGGGGAAAAGGACCGGAGCACTGGCGGCATCATTCCTGTGTCGATTGTCGCTCCAGAGCCGACGGTGTCAGTCAGATATCCGGGTTCACGTGGGACCGCTGGGAATGTACGCTCCAGAGACTTGCTCGATTCGTCAAGGAGAAATTCAACGTCTGATCCCCCATCTCTGCCAGGATCTCGAATGCCACAATCTTCTGGGCTCCTTTGCGTGCTTGTATACGTGGTGTTCGGATGCACCGAGGGATATGAGTTGGCACACTTGGCTAGATTTCCCATTTGACCGTCATCATCCCGTGATTCTATTAGGTCATTTGGTTTGAGGTTCTCCGCCCGGACAAAATTGACTTGAGTGTGCCGTAAGTGGCCGTTAGAGCTCCACAATGAGCGACGCTCAGTGTTTCGAGCTTCGTCCCGGAGTGACAGGGGTGATGGACTCAGAGCTGTACTTATACGTTAGCAGGCAATACCATTGCGGCCTGGGAGCGAGACTGCACCATGCTGCGATTCCGCAAAGGGAGGTTCGTGTCTTGGGGAATCAGTCCGAATGCCGTTGTTACCTGCAAAAGAGACGAATGATTCATACAGATTAATATTGTCTTGACGACCACGGACTTTATGTCTCGATGTCGTCCAAGAAGCTCCCTTCTTCCCTGCCATCAATCCACTCAGAGGTCCGACCAACTGTTGACCCACTTACCTAGAAGCATTGAAGTCTTTCAACCTAAACATATGACGCCCGATAATTAGATACCTACGGTACGGTACTAGTAACCTAACTTATTCGTGAGTTACAAAGTAACGGTAAGCGATAAGCGATAAGCGATAAGCGGTAAGCGGTAAGCGGTAAGCGGTAAGCGATAAGCGGTAAGCGGTAAGCGGATGACTGACTAAGGTACCTAATGCCCGTATAAGAAAGTCCAAGTGATCAATGACTACGGAGGTACAAGTAAGTATATTGTGCCTACCTACCTTAGGTATCTGACTCGAGCAACAGCTTTCTTAGAAGACGACGTATGCGGCAACATCGATGGTCTCCCTGTAAGTGCCGCGTGCTCTGCATTCCACCGCTCTACTCCAAGACACCCAAAGAAGTGTTCTGATCGTTCTGGAACCCCGCCAGCGAGATCATAACCCCTCACCCATCGATTCCCAGACATGACAAATGTAGACTTCGCGCGATATAAACGGATAGTACAGTACTTCTGGGACCCTGAGCCGAAGAATGACGATATCTCCAAGGCTCCCATATGGTGTTTAGGGCTGCAGTACGCTGCTATTGCCGATCTCCCATCTTCGCCGTCCTCAAAGTCCCCATGGGCCGGTGAAGCTCACCCAGAAACCGGAGCCTCAACACCGGCCCTCATCAAAAAGTTGCCTGACGATGGTTCCAGCAGCGTGAGCGACAAGGCTGTGGCAAATGGTGACAGTACAGGAGACACGCACGTGTTGGGGACATGGCCAACTGCTTTTCTGGACGACTTCGAATCCAAGGTCTGGCTGACATACCGCTCAAACTTCCCGCCCATCGCAAGGTCCTCGAGGTCCGATGCGCCCACGACAAGCTTCTCTGGGCGGCTGAAGAGCCAGCTGGTTGATCAAGCAGGTTTCACCACTGATGCAGGTTGGGGATGCATGATACGATCTGGACAAAGTTTACTTGCCAACGCGCTGATTCTATTGAGGCTCGGGAGAGGTACGCCAAAACCGGACTGAGGAATCTAGTGACAGATGCAAGCTGACTTTTGGGGCAGGCTGGAGAAGGGGATCCAACGCAGACGAGGAACGTCACTTGCTGTCGTTGTTCGCCGATGATCCTGAGGCGCCACTTTCAATACACCGTTTTGTGCGCCATGGTGCATCAGCCTGCGCGAAGCATCCTGGCGAGTGGTTCGGCCCATCGGCGGCGGCACGATGTATACAGTCAGTGATCGCCAACCATGCCTTACTTTTCAGCTGATTTCATCAGGGTCTTGACGAACGACTATCACATGACGGGTATGAATGTCTATGTGACCGGTGATGGGTCCGACGTGTATGAAGATACCTTCATGGAGATAGCGAGGGGCGAACAAAATCAGGTCTTTCAGCCAACCCTCGTCCTTGTGGGGATTCGGCTAGGTATCGACCGGGTCACACCGGTCTACTGGGATTCCCTAAAGTCTTCTCTACAGCTGACCCAGTCTGTTGGCATTGCTGGGTATGACTTACAGAATTCGTACGCTATACCTCCGAGTAGAACTGACCGAGAGAGTCAGGGGTCGTCCCTCATCATCGCACTATTTTGTTGGAGTACAAGGTCATCACTTTTTCTACCTTGATCCGCATCACACACGCCCTGCCCTCCCCTTGCATGGCAGGCCTGAGGCCTATTCCACGGAAGACATCGACTCATGTCATACGCGAAGATTACGGAGACTGCATATCAAGGACATGGATCCTAGCATGCTGATTGCCTTTCTCATCCGAGACGAGGAAGACTGGAGAGTCTGGAGGCGAAGTGTGAGCCAAGTGCCAGGCAAGGCCATCATTAATGTGGTAGATAAAGCACCCCCGCTCCACGGCCACGGATCGGAAAGAGAGGGGGCGATTGAGGAGGTCGAGGCCTTTGATGATGAAGAAGAAGATGATGATGATCAAATTGTTATTGTTGACGACAGTAATTTGACCGGGGTATCGGTAACTTGACCAGGGCTATGCTTTTGTGGTGTTCTCCGGAAAGTATAGCTCAGCAGTTTCTCTGTCCGGTAGGCTGGCGCGGATGTACCAAGACATTTGGGTGTTGTCTTTATGGTTTGGAAACGGGCGTCATGTCAGGTACCAGTATTGATAAGTCGGACCTTGCAGAGGACGTTATCTTGTCAGTGCTTTTTTGCATTCTCTCCTCGGCCCCTATAAGCTATGTTAGTCTTCCACGCTACCCTTCGTCCCCCTGGCAGAACTTGGAAGGAAACTGCAGTTGCGCACTGGTGGGCAGCCCTATTTCGAGACCTAAGTCTTCCCTTCCAAGGACAAGGGCATGCATTGCGTCAAAGAGTAGCAATTGATGGTAGCAGGGAATGTCTCCATTGGTTCCGTAAGATCTGTACTGTACACCCTATTGACCCTCTGCGCAAGCAGACCGTAAAGACATGTGGCCTGGAATATGAAAGCCTGCCCGTAACGCATTAAACAAGGACCGAAAACACCCTAAGAACCCGCCATCTCGCTCCTCCCAAGCACCGTCAGACCAAGCCCAACAAGGCCCGACCGCAGAGAGAAACGTTGGACGGCAGTAAGAAGACGCTCATTTGGTGGATGATGAGTACTTGGTAACAGCCTTGGTACCTTCCGACACCGCATGCTTCGCGAGTTCACCTGGTAGGATGAGTCGAACACTGCATATCAAATGTCAGTAAAAGTTCCAAGATGAGTACCGCGCATTGTACATACGAGGTTTGAATCTCTCGGGACGATATGGTCGACTTCTTATTGTAGGCAGCGAGTTTGGAGGCTTCAGTCGCGACGCGCTCGAAGATGTCTAAGGACGGCATTTAATATGGGAATTCATTCCTCTGAAGAACTTACTTACCATTGACGAAAGAGTTCAGGATGGACATGGCGCGGTTGGAGATACCAGTATCGGGGTGGACCTGTTTGAGAACTGAAGTACTTAAGTCAGCGGCGAAGTTGACACAAAAAGTGCGATTTATAACGCGACCTGAAGCCAACACCGACTGTGCCAAAGAGCAAGCTCCGAATATGAAAGGATATGACGCGACCGGGAACAGAGTAATGCGCGATGCATACCTTTGTAGATGTAGGACGAGTAGGTCTCCTTTCGGGTCTTGGTCCTCTTCTTCTTGTCACCCGACGCGGCGGCGGTCTTCTTGCCAGCTTCGGCCTTCTTCTCGGCGGGCGCTTTTCCTGCTGGAGCCTTACCGGCGGTGGACGGCTTCTTCTCGGCAGCTTTGGGAGGCATTTTCGATGATTTGGTTGAGAGGGTCTTGAAAGACGGGTGAGTTTGATCGGGTCTGGATGTTGAAAGCTTCGTAAGTGATACGGAGGAAGTGTATTGGTGTGTAGAGATGGGTTCACCAGCAGTTTCGTCGATTCTGTCAAGTTCAAGAGAGATAAACGGATGAAGAAGACTTTGGCGGGTGGGATTGCTCTTTATAGGGTGTGGGTACGAGTACATTCACACCCAGATCAACTTTCTCTACGGTCGCCCTTTCCAGCAACTTACGCGCGCCCCGCTTCACCTTACTGTAACTACGGAACACCTTACCTACCTTAGGTTAGATACCCCATAACACAAGGAATGGATTTTGACGCTAAATAGAATTACCAGGGTTAGGTGCGTGATCCGGAAAGAGAAGGAAGCGAGTGGGAAGCACAGAGGCAGAAGAGTTCAAATAGCATTGACCACCAACATTGTTCTCAGTCTTCTATTTCTCTCTCTTCATCTTCCTCCATCGCCCATCAACAACGTACTTCTCGGATAACCTTGCGTCGCGCATCCAAACCACGTCTATTCAGTCTCATCAACCCAGCTAAATTAGAGTCTAACACATCCTCAAAATCCATCAAAATGACTGGAGGTAAATCTGGAGGCAAGGCCAGCGGCAGCAAGAATGCGCAATCGTGAGTTGAAATGTTTCCGCGTTGCTGTTCAACATCGCCTCATCTGGACTGTTATGTTGTTTTGGTCTGTTGTGTCCAATATGTCTCTAGATTCTAATGAAGGTGAATTCAATAGCCGTTCATCCAAGGCCGGTCTGGCGTTCCCCGTCGGTCGCGTGCATCGTCTCTTGAGAAAGGGCAACTACGCTCAGCGTGTCGGTGCCGGTAAGCTTATCCGTGCTCTTCCGAAATGACGCGTCTCTGACGTGCCATCTCTCTTCAAGGTGCTCCGGTCTACCTCGCTGCCGTACTAGAGTACCTCGCCGCCGAAATCCTTGAGTTGGCTGGAAACGCCGCGCGCGACAACAAGAAGACCCGTATCATCCCTCGTCATCTCCAACTCGCCATCCGCAATGACGAAGAGTTGAACAAGCTTTTGGGGCATGTGACTATCGCTCAAGGCGGCGTTCTACCAAACATCCACCAAAGTACGTCATGTCCGATTGATCGATCCACTCACGAAATACTATACTAACAGCCTTTCAATAGACCTTCTCCCGAAGAAAACGACCAAAAGTGGCAAGACTGCCAGTCAGGAACTATAAGCGGCTTTCTATTGCTTCCGGCGCGGGCTTCTGGTGCTTTTCCTTTGCGATAGGGGGTCTCGGTTGGGAACCGGGTTTATGGGTTTTATCACGCGCTGGGGCTGTACATTATGTCGATGGCACCGGGATACCTAAGGATATGATAGCAAGTCATCTCACCCCTTGAGTCAGTGTACCTCTCACGAGTGCAGTCATCATTGCATGCAGCCTTACTCTTGACCTGGACCATAAATGATGTTGTAGGACACAATGGGCAAGTATGATATCTGATCCACCGACGTAGATACAGGTAAGGTATGTAGTACCAATATTGGTTCATGCATAAGGTAGCTTTCTAAGTCTGATACACTCCTCTCGTCTCTAGCCCTGTACTGCTGAAATCGATTGCCTCAACGGTGCTGGACTGATGAAGACTGGTACTGAACGAAACCGGTGGCTAGAGGTCCTTGCAGGAAAGACGCGAAGACTCATGCCTGACTGCCGGGACTTGTATCCACGAACGTCGTACATGGTAGCTAATTGGTGTCACCTTCGAAGGTGTACTTCAGGGACAGTCATGTTTTCGTGATACGACGATTATATGGCTCTGCCTACTCCTATGGAAGCGTTCCTAGCATCATCCATGCTAAGCCCAGGCTCGAAGTATTTCATATAATTCAAATCCCCCGCTACTAAACGCTTTAGAGTGTCATGCGAGGGGGAGCTTTGTTGTCTGTCAGCAGAGGATCAGATTTCGACGAGTCGATAATGAATACATACGGTCAAGTATTGGAGCAGGAATATTCCTTTCATATTTGGAGCCTAGGTCTCATCAGATGCGCCGGTCATGCCAAAGTTAAGGATCAGCAAATACCTCCGGGTGCAGTCGGTGGGCGGTACGGATCGGGATGCTTCCATTTCTCCAACAGGTCCTCAGCTTCTTGAAACAGAATCTACCGGCGATGGCAGATTAGCAAGGCGAAGAGCTGTGTTCGGGCAGCATGACCCACCCTCTGCTGCCGCGGGTCTCGCACGTCTTTTTTCGATTCAAACAAGGATCTGATATATACGGCCTGTCCACGCCACAGATATCGATGAACGGCCCAATCCAGTGCCAGCTTGAGGCTTCTTCGGTACAAGGAGCTGGGGACATTCTTCATCAGTTCCCGTCGGCAAGTGCTTCGAGCGACTGTACGAACCAGACTGCCTGTTTACTTGCCATAGCGGGAAGCTTGACAGCGCGGGGCTTACTGCTTCGTCTATGTGTTGGAGTGACCCTACCAACGATTTGACGCCGATGCTAGGTCCGGCACTCTCAAAGCGTCATGCCCATCTTTTGCAGGTCGTGAAAGAGTTGACAAGGAAAGCGGATATGCTTTGGAAGTTACAGAGTTGGTAAGGTACCAGGTACGGAGTAGTTCTATGCACAAACTGCCGGCTCCCTCGTTCTAGTGTACAAACCCCGTGATTATTACGTGTCGGTTACGTGTAATTTAACCAATCCTGGTTTACCCACCTACCGTGCTTCAACATTTTATACCACACCGCGGCTCTAGGACCAGACCTCAATTCGAGCTTGACCATGGCAAGCCACCTTTGTCTTCGCCGGGCTATGTCTACCAACTCACTCTCACGGTCAAGGTCAATGCCTCAAGCTCTACGATCCAGCTCCCAGCGGACCTGGCAGTTAAAATTGCTAAGCCAGCGGAGTCTCCTTCACAGCCGGACGCCAGTGTTGTCAGCTATTTCAGTAACCTATCCTAGGTATACCGGATTAAGATTGTTGCAGATAAACACTACGGCGCAAGTTGCTGACGTACATAGGAACGAATGGCCTTGTTCCAGAGCTGTAGGGGTGAGCTTCATGCAGCAACGCTCTTACGGTGTCTACCCTCGAGAGATGTCAGTATATAGCACGAAATACTAACAAGCGCCCAGCGGACAAAATTGTCAAGGTACCACCGATGGCCGAATCGATATCAGAAGGAACCCTAAAGCAATGGTCAAAACGTAAGGGGCCCTCTGGCGTCTTCCCATAACACGCCGGCATATTTGGTCCTTCCCGATGGCTAATTCCTTCCTCCAGAAATTGGGGACTTTGTCGAACAGGATGAGGAGCTTGCAACCATTGAGACAGATAAGGTATGATCGGACATAGTCAGTCGAAATCTCCTAATTGATATCAACTTCTCTCCCAGATAGATGTTGCAGTCAATGCGCCGGAGGCTGGCACAGTCAAAGAATTTTTAGTGAATGAGGAAGACACCGTAACAGTCGGGCAGGATCTGCTGAAGATGGAGCTGGGCGGTGCACCGCAGGGTGGGGAGAAGCAAGAAGCTGGTTCAGAGCCCAAAGCCCCTGCGTCTAAAGGTCAGCCCACTGCATCCGATCCCGAGCCTTCGAAGGCAGAAAGCAGGCCCCAACAGGAGCGCCCATCGTCTACGCAACCTCTTTCTTCCCCACAGCAGAACGAGCCACAATCGACAAAACAGGACCCTCCGAAGCAGGACCCTCCGAAGCAGGCCCCTCCGAAGCACGAGTCTCCAAAGCAGGAAGCTCCGAAGAAAGCATCGTCTGCAGCAAAGGCCACCGAGCCCAAGAAGTCTGAAGCACCATTCGGTAATAGGGAGGAACGACGCGTATGATCTTGAGTCAATCGACGTTATCATGTACGCCGAGTTTGCTGATTACTGTCCTCAGGTCAAAATGAACAGGATGCGCCTACGGATAGCAGAGCGTCTGAAGCAATCCCAAAATACCGCAGCCTCACTGACGACCTTCAACGAAGTTGACATGTCCTCCTTGATGGAGTTCAGAAGACGATATAAGGACGAGGTGCTTAAGAAGACCGGCGTCAAGCTGGGGTTCATGAGCGCGTTCTCACGTGCTTGTGTATTGGCAATGAAGGAGATTCCGGCGGTCAATGCTTCGATAGAAGGACCCAACGGTGGTGACACTATCGTATATAGAGACTACGTCGACATCAGTGTTGCGGTAGCTACGGAGAAGGGCTTGGTGACACCAGTGGTACGGAATGCAGAATCGTTGGACATGGTCGGCATCGAACAAGCTATTACGGAATTAGGGAAGAAGGTGACTCGATCCGCGCAACAGGATAACGAATTCAGAGCTTACCACTTCCCGTAGGCTCGTGACAACAAATTGACGATCGAAGACATGGCTGGCGGCACATTCACAATTAGCAATGTGAGTTATGGCCATTACCTCTCCACCCTATTTCAGAAATCAAGTATTGATTTGTTCTAGGGAGGAGTCTTTGGATCACTGATGGGTACTCCGATCATCAATCTACCACAAACAGGTGAGAGACCCGATTCGAGGACTGGGATGTTTGCTTATCTTCCTTAGGCGTGTTAGGATTGCATGCGATAAAAGATAAGCCTGTAGCGATCAATGGGAAGGTGGAGATCAGGCCGGTAGGCTGCCCGGCACTCTATACATTCGGCTTGCTCACCACTCATGTAGATGATGTACCTTGCCCTTACTTACGATCATCGTCTCCTTGATGGCAGGGAGGCTGTGACGTTCCTGGTCAAGGTAGGGTTTCTACCCCTTCTAATTTAGTGTATCGCTAACCACGATATTGCAATTCAGGTCAAGCAGTATATCGAAGACCCGCAGCGAATGCTTCTCGGGTAGCGCTTGTGATGCTCTCAGTCCGACAACAAGCGCGCCCGACTCAAATCGGTAACACTTGAGGAATTTGCGCCGTTCATATATATATGTGTGTGTGTGTGTGTGTGTGTGTGTGTGTGTGTGTGTGTTGTACTATTAGTTGAAGATGAAACGATTGACCATTGAGAGGACTACCTGAGTGTAACCAGTAAGTCACAACATCTATGAACGCAACGGACTTCAGGGCGTCCGTAGACGTCGACATGCCTAAGTATGTAGCAATGCACTGAGTTACCTTGGCCAAAACGGATCCATAACAGTGATGCTGATCAAAGGGCGGAGGACTGAGTACAGTCAACTCCACTAGAGGCACAAGTCAGTAATGCTGATCCTCAAAGTTGGTATTTTGTGGGCGCACTTGAAACACCTCGAAAATTCTAGGAAATGTAAAAAGTCTGGTGGGGAGAGGATTCGAACTTGGTTTCAAAAGAAACAAAATGGCAATTTTCCTGAAGGATCTCAGGGGTGTGTTTCCAAAGAGTAATAACGGAGTTTTCATGGGACAAATTATGGCCATCTCTGGTAAAAGGCAAGAAATGGATTCTAAGCTAACTTGTTCCCACTCCATTTCATCACACTTGTTATACAGATATATATATTAATTCCAAACCCCTGAGAGGTCCACCTTCACCTTTTTCGCCGGCGAGGGGTTAAACAACACCAAGGACGTCCTAAACTATGTTTCTCCGGCATTGATCTCAAGACATCATTTTCGACAATCACAATGGCTACCTGTATATTCTGTAAAATCATCAAAGGTACTTACATAGAAGCCGCGTTGCTGAAACACGATACTGCTGCTCACATGTTCCTGTCAAGGGGATATACCGTCCCTCAAACTCTTCGAGAGCGAACGGATACTCGCATTTCTCGACATTCAGCCCCTCAGCAGAGGACACGCGGTTCGTGGCACGGGTCTATGGATTGCTATACGTTACTGATACGCCGCCGGTGTAGTTGGTCGTCCCCAAGCACCATGGCATCAAGCTGACGGACATACCTGACGATCAATTGGCCGAGGTCCTGGTGAGGGGAAAGCCTTAGTCGGAAGCAAGTGGCGAGAGCAGTCGAACGCTGATGCATTAACGCAAAGCCGGTCGCAAAGAAACTTGCTGCAGCTGTCGGTGCACAGAATTACAACGTCTTACAGAACAATGGCCGGCTCGCACATCAGGAGGTAGACCACGTACGTCAGGCCCCGTCACTCTCTGTACGTGTACAATGCTGATTCCGAACGAGTAGGTTCACTTTCACATGGTATGCGATAATCCACACATCATGGCATGACGAGAATTTGAATCCGTTGATCGTTTGGTAGATTCCCAAACCAAATGAATATGAAGGACTTGGCATCGGTTGGCCGGCTACCAAGACGGACATGGACGAATTGAAGAAGTTGCTGACAGAGATAAAGGCAAAGATGTAGACTCATGGAGTCGATGGGAGTTTGTTTGTTGAGAGGTCATATGACTTCATTTGATCTCGATATTACTTGGAATCGAACCACTAATTTCTCACATTTGCTATTCTCATTGCTCGACATTCACGCTTTGCGGGAACCGACTAAGATACGGGCCCAAATCACAAGGTAGTTTAATATTATAACCAATAACCCTATGTCATAGATTTGTTGAACGCTTTCGCAAAAGCAGTCACATTCAACGACGGTGCTCGTGCACAATAGTCGGCTTCCCCGCCATAGTACCTTGAAGTAGCAGCTGAGACTCAATCGACATCATCTGCGTGGGGTTCTGGGCGAGGTATACCGCTAGATGATGACAAGTGTGTTGAACCCTCCAAGTTCCGATAACTCATAGGATAAAAATCTAGTAGACCTCCTTCCTTTATCATGCCGTTACGCTCGTAGATCGTCCGGGCTCGGATGTAAGGATCGAGTTTCCAATAATCACTCCTCAGGCTCGCTGCTAGTCCCTCTCTGCGTTCCCATACAGTTCGCCGCTCATCCGCTGCTGTATTGGTTGATACCCATGCCAGTGTAGCTCTCTCAAAGTCCTTCACGATAGACTCCCGCTCGCCGAGGAGACGCGATCTCGCAGCATCGTCAAGCATGCGAGTGTTTTCGTCCGGTTGCGGCTCGATATACTCATACGTCCAGTCCTCATCTCCCCCGAGCTCCTTGGGAATATGGTTTCGGGTAACGAATTGTTCAAGCTCTTCTACACTTTTGGTGAAATGGACTTTACCAGCAACAACCGGATCCAGCCATCCTTTGATGATGTTCCAGATTCCTAATACTGCCTTAAGCGTTGCGTGAGAGTCAAGAGTTAAGGCTGTTTGAGAACATACCATGAAATACCCAGGGCGACTTGTGGACGAGGACGACTCCCAAGCTCTCGGGATAGTTGGCCTCAAAGCATTTGATCATAAATTTGACGGGCCCATAGTCCTGGATCACGAACTTAGAGATTCATAGTGCTCTCATTGAAACAAAATACCACTTACCATATTTGCCATCGAGAAGTTGGTCATGTCAAAGATCACGGCCTGGGTCTTGTCAGAAGGAACAACGGGGGCTGTACAGATCCACACTTACAGCAGTCTCGACAGGTGGAGCTAAGAGCATTCGCGCTGTCTCGATCACGAAGACTGTATATCTCTCTAAGCTTGCCTCGCTCTGTTCCCCTTGCCTATGTAATCGGACCCTGACGAAGCACATGGGTCTCCCTTCCCTATCGGTGCCATGAAGAAAGCTTTTACCCATCCGTAGCTGGGCTAGAAAATCTTCTGCTGCTTTTCTGGTCGCAGGATTGGCGCTTTTCGTAGCTTCGATCGCCCCGCCTTCCCCGCTTTTAATGACATCGTCGTCGACGTGCATCTCTTGCATTCGCCAATGCATCGTCGATATTAGCATCACCAACGCTTTCTCCACATCCCATTTCCTCGCCCGGAGGAAGCGAAGGAGCAGACCGTCGGGATGATCATGCTTGACCATAGACCAGAAAGCACGGCGCAGGTTCGCAGGAGACTGGCTAGCGAGAGCATGCGCAAAGTCCTTGTTTTGACCATATTTGTCATCGGCCTCCGATACAGATGTGCCGTCGCTGGGAAGAACGGTGTGACCTCCGTCCGATATCAAATCATCACCGTCAGGGGCATCGGCCCGTTGCTTTCTTCCGAAGAGATGTATTCGCTTCTTGCTCTTCTTGTTCGAACTAAGGGTATCGGTCCGTGGTCTGTGCGTGTTCTGGGTTTCATCCCTGGTTCCAGCAGTATCACTCAGGTTGTTCAATTCAAGTTCATCAGAAACCCCAAAGACTTTGAGAGTCGCGAGCCACATGTCCTGGAGCCGTGCATTTTGCTCAGCTGTCAGGCTTCCGAGGCGGCCTGAAACAGCAGTCGCTGACATGCCTACGGTGCCACGACAGTCAGGAGAGTTGGCTTCTAGTTCCGAGCTACGGTCAGTTGCTAGACGAGAGGCTGAAACGATGTCCCGGGTAGTTGATGTTGCTGTCAAGGGACTCGAGAGAGCGTGTAAGATTAGAGGACAGCTCAGAACGCAACCCAATCCTAGCGCGACTCTGAACAAGTTGCCTCGGCGGCCCGGCTTGAAGTAGGAGCTGTTGGCAGCCTTGTGAAGAGTATAATAACACCTTGGTGATCTATATCCCACGGAACAACTATTCTTCGGGCTATGTTTTATAGGTAACAGACACGGTCTAGGGCTAGTTTTCCCGCAAGCTCTCCCTCCGGCGCGAAAGCGCATTAACATGTAAAATATGCCCTCTCAACGGTGCAAGAACGCAGGCGATGCTCGTATGGAAGACACGATGTTGTCGAACGTACTGCGGGGAGGGCTGGAGGTAAGCAGCCAGTCAGCAATGACATGGATATGGTAAGGTAAGGTACTTCGCTGGCTTACCTAAACGCATCAATGCAAAAGTACCCTGCAGTCGCAGTGCCTTTAGATGTAGATCCGTAGATCCTCGACAGCTCTTGATGATGAGGTCTTTGAGAGAAATGGGTACTCTGTTCGCTGTGAAAGGACGTATTTACTTATGTACAAATGCGAGTAGTGATGATGCAGGATGTTGTTGTTCACACAACCGATATGGTTCACCTACGGTATAGGTACGGTACGAAGTACGGAGTACATGGGCAATCTCAAGATGAGAGCTGCATTTACGAATTACAGGGTTATCTGTGCGTCATTAAGGTAAGGTACCCATATACCGTCACTTCGAGTGTAATCCAGTGTTCAGGTGCTGTGAACCACGCTGAGCATTGAACATTATTCGGATCGCTGCATACGAGGAGGTAAGGCAATATATATCCCTTCTACCCTCGAATCAGCCTTACCTACGTCAACTTCTTTCCGTCACACGTGAAAGCAGCAGGGTGACCCGCAACGAAAAGTCAAGGCACCAGTCCGAGGCTTGATAGTGTGAAAGATTGTAAAATCAAATCCCCGGACCGGACACCTCTTACGGACCCATTGCAATGGCCGACGGCTCCGTCAAACGGTCAACATCACGCAACCAAGTACCTTCTTCCCGGCCAACAACTCCCTTGAGACCTAACTCTCGAACCTCCTTCCACGATGGCCGGGGCATTCGCGCTATTTTTGGCGGGTCCTCGACCTCTCCGCTCGAGACGATAGAACCAGCCTTTGCAGAACTCTCGGACTCGATGGCCGACCTGGAAGCGAACTTCATGCACCTGCAGCTTATGCATGAGAGCCTGTCCCGGTTCAGCGAGAGTTTCGCGAGCTTTTTGTATGGACTGAACATGAATGCGTTTTGTGTGGATTTTCCTGAGGTATTACTCAGCCATCACAGTGATGTGTTCGGTACGGACTGATGTGTTCAGGCGCCAACAACAGACTCTTTCAAGAGGGCGCAGCAGAAGATGGAGCGTACAGGTCCGTATAAATCTGCGGGAGTTCTCATCATGTATCGTACCTAATCAGTCAGCTACAGAGCCGTCTACGGACTTCGCCAGCAGCCGTCCAGATTTCGATGGGGAGACCACATTTATGTGAGTAAAGCAGCGCAGAAGATTCTGCTGTGCGGAGGCATTCCGATGCCCCTATGAACGGACCTTGACAGTCTCACGACTCCTAGGACGAACGACACGATGTTCTTAGACAACCCTCCGACATCGTCAAAAGGGTCGCTTAAATCTGCGACTCGTGTACCGCCGCCAGGGACTGCGACTTCTTCCAGCAGAGGAAGTGTGGCAGGTAAGAGCGGCACGACGCGGGGCTCAGGGCGGAAGACTAGGGGCAGTGGACTACCCACTGCCAGGAATCGTTCCTTTAAGTAAGGACTTGGCCCGCACGAGCTCCAACCTAAGTGATCATTGTTCCGTATCAGCCGTGCTAGTCCAAGCCTCGGAACCATATCTGGCAGCTCCCCGGCACTCTGGTCTTTGGGCGGACACTGGATCTAGTCTCTTAACACGGACCTACCGTTCCAATGGTACCAGCCGTCCCTGGCTCGCCGCATATGCCATGAACAGGAAGACACATAACATGCAGTGGTCAAAGGTTCCATCAAACTGTTCACTGCGCTAAGAGATCTGCATCTTTACTAGTACACTATAGGTGGCGAGCAAGAAGGTTGCCTACCTACCTAGGTAGGTAGTCCCTTAAGGAGCTAAGGGCTTGGGAAATCATATTGACACACTTTTGAGGGGATCTTAGAATCAACTAAATCCCAATGAAAGTGGGTACTAGTATGCAGGCCTGATGCCACAAGTCTTGTGAGTATGAAGTAAGAGCATCTGCTATAACGTTACGTGAAAGCAACAAATCCACCCAGTTTGCAGTCATTCTTAGATCTCAAAGGTGGTTGGTTTGTTTGTGATTGAGAGAATCTCCTGATGCTGTTACTGCGGCATCCTGGAGACAATACCTGGGTGAGCTCTTGGCCTAAGCCCTGAGGTACCTACCTACCTTACCTACTACAATACCCTCACTCCACGAGAATAAGACCACTTCAGAACTTGGCCAGACGGTAAGCTCATGAAAAGAATCTATAAGTAGGTACCTTAGTTCTCGATATGGAACATCTCCTGTCTTTGAATGCCTCAACAACGATGTCGAAGTCTCAAACCCAAGGTGTTTGTACCTAAGGTAGTGATACACTGTTATCTACCTACCTTAGGTAAGGCCTCGAGCTTGTAAAGTACCTAAGGTACTTAAGGTAAGCTTGGTGGCGGGCGGGAGATCGTCGTACCAGCTTACCTAGGCCCTTATCGGGACCTACCTTACAGTACCTTACCTTTTGTCAAACATAGGAGGAGTGGCTAGTGAAAATGAACATGTAATCATAAGTGTCTAGCTACTCTATGGAAATGTGACCCTATAAGAAGATCTTCAATCAATGAAAGAAAAAACTTTTATCTATAGCAAACTGTTTGTTCTAGCAAACTCTGCATGTTTCTAAAATCTCTGTAGAGCTTTAAAATCACTAAGATAACAAAATAAAACTGAAAGTTTGATACATTCTCTCAGTTTATTTTGACAACAGTGAGATAAGATAAAAAACAAAATCTTATAGCATCTTATTAACTTTAAAAGTCAATAAGACAATATTGAAATGTCTTTAACTCAATTTAAATGAGTATTTTTGAGATGTTGAAATCTCAATTATTTTATCACTAGATCATAGAGTCTTTGTCAGTGATTGATTAAATTGATAAGATTGATAAAATAAGTGAATTTCAGTATTAAAAGTGACTTTGTAAGTCTGTTAATAATTATGTTGCTTATAAAAATGTAATTAAGATAAATAAGTCTGCAGAATTCAACTTCTCTTATAAAGTAATAATATATATTAATGTGTTTTGTTCTAACATGAAACTCAGAGTTTTTAATTAAAGCAATAACTTTTTAATTGTTTATTTAAATCATAACTGTTTTAAATCTCTTTAGTTCTAGCTCTTTAAGTAATTTCTTCATTTAAATTGCTTTCTTTGTAGTCTCTGTTAAGATCATATATTTCACTTTATAAAAAAATAAAATAACAATTTTCTAATGTTTTAAACTTCAGAATACTGATTCATTAACTATCTTAAATATATATCTTAATGTAAATCTTCTTAATTTAAGATCTTTCTCTCAGTCTGAGTTTAAATACTTTAGTAATTTGAGTTATTCATTTAATTTATATTTAAGAACAATATCTAAAGTCTTCTGCATATATTGAAATATCTGTTTTAAAGTCTTTCAATGTGTATTGTTAAAGTTATGTGTAAATTAACTAAGAGTTGACACTGTATATGTGATGTTGAATTACATTTATGTCATAATATATATAAGAAATTCTATAATCTTTTAATATTAAATTATTAGCTCTGATTCAGCTATTTTAATAGTCTTTATTAGGCTGGGTG
>JAABUJ010001983.1_pt1 | contig 27157 bp, 26 predicted proteins | sample 5559131 | NCBI WGS metagenome assembly JAABUJ01 (sample SAMN10711875, study PRJNA513366) | rock metagenome | isolation source: Antarctica rocks | place: Antarctica: Victoria Land, Mt New Zealand nord | collected 2016-01-07
GAGGCGACCAGCCCAGCAGTGCACGACCCGCACGACAGGGACGGCGAGCACGGGCGGCGAGTCCCCTGCGCAACTCCCTGCCAGGAACGGACAAAGCGGGGCGTTGGTGCGGTCAATAGGTCGTGAGAAAGTGTTTTCACGGCGGCCGCGTCATCGATGTCGGTCCGCACCCTGACGGTCCGCCGGGCGTAGTCGGTCAGGCCGTTCGCCGTCCCGCAGTCACCGCGCTGCAATGCGAAACCGTACGCAGTGACCTGTTCGGCCAGCGCCTGCCACAGCCCATCGGGTGCCTGCCCGGCGAGCAGCTGCGGCATCGGGCGTTCGGGCAACGGCTCACCACTGGTCTGTAAAATGTCGAACACGTGCACCACCCGCCACCCGGCGACCCGCCCGGGTTCGGCGATCGGTTCCGCATCGCTGCTGGGCGAAGCGGACCTGCTGTCCCGCCTGGTGTCGGTGTTGTGGCTGGTGCCGCCCGGGCTGGTATCGGAAGGCGCGGGTCGGCGAACCATCGGGGCAAGGATCTGGATGCCCCGCTCACCTTTGTTCACCTGGCGTCCCAGCGCCTGCCATGCCCCGAACCCTGCAACTGCGGTCGCGGGCGGCCGCCCGGCGGTGCTGCACGCGGCGGCGATGAGGATCACGTTGTTGAACGAGTAGTTGTGGAAGCGGGCGGCGACCCTCAGCCAGTTCTGCCAGTCCTGGCCGTTGCGTAGCGCCGTGATCTGTTGGGTCAGGGTGGTGTGCAGGGCGTCGAGCTTGGCGTCGCGCGCGGCGTCACGGGCTCCGATCTCGGCCGGGTTCACGGCCGGCTTGAACCGGGTCATCACCGGCCGCCTGGGTGGAAGGACCCATCGCTGTCCGGTGCGGTGTCGGTGCCGCCGAGCAGGCGTTGCAGTGTCTGCTGCTGGGCTGTGACGACCTCGGTGAGGTCGTCGAGCTGCTGCTGGTGTGCAGCCAGTACGGCCATCACGTCCAAGACCGGCTGGCCGGCGGTCGTCATCGCGCCCTGCTGGAGGCCCGAGCGGCGGTGGCCAGACTGTTGGCGCGCACCGCGGCAGGACCTGTCCTGTCCGGCGTCTTGGGCTTGACCCGGCCAGCGGCCAGCACCTCACCGGTCAGGGGCTCGGGGTAGCCATCCTTGGCGACCTGCGGCGCGGTACGTGAGGTCGCCAACGTCAGCCCCGGTGAGGGTGGACCGGCCACAGTGCTGGTGGTCTGCAGTTCCTCGGCGCGGCGTTCTTGTGACCGTCGCCTCGGTGGGATGGGACGCGGGGCGCGCCGTCGCGGCGCGCTGGTTGTCGACGGTTGCCGCGGTTTCTGCGGCGCCGGCTAACGAGGTGTCTTCGCCGTCGGCGTCCAGGTAGCGACCGGTGTCGATGAAGTGCTGCCGGCTGGCGCTGCTCTGGGTGTCCAGCGGCGTCCGCGCGGCTTGCTCACCCGGCCGAGCAGCCGGGCGGTCCATGAACGGGGCGACGCGGCGCATCGCCTCGACGGGTTCCACGCCGTCGGCGGTGAGCCGGTCGTAGCGGTCCATCACGTCCGGTCGCAGCTCCCGCAGCCGCTCGGTGGCGCGTTCGCTAGCCAGCGCGGCCTCCGGATCGACCTCTCGCCAACCCTGGGCGACCGCCCACGCCAACCCGGCGTCGACGACCCCGGTCCGCGCCCGAAGCCGGCTGTCGAGCACGGGCGCCCATTGCACGCGGGCCGCAGCGAGCGAAGCCTTCCGCTGCGCCCGGAGCGCTGCTGCGGTGCGTTCATCGGTAGCAGCGACGATGGCGATCCGCTGCTGACGGACCTGCGCGATCGCCTCTGCGGCCATGGTGGCCAGCGTTACGTACTGCACGATCTTGCTGCTGGCGTGCCCGACCGGGTCTTCGGCGTGCTCGTTCATGTGGCCTCCCACGGGGACGGCCCGCGGCGGCAGGCCTCTCACCTGATGTAGGTGCGATCCAGGCCTGTGTTGTGACAGGGCGATCTTGACTTGTTCGATCCGAAAGCACTGGCGCTCACACCTCATCGGTGCATGTCCGGGTGGTTGCTCTACAGGTCCTCGAAGTAGTGCTCAGGTGGCAGCTCGGTGCGCAGCGCTTTGACGGGGGAGTGCCGGTCGTCGGTGCACTGCGCGAACGGTCCGGTCGCAGCGGTGAGGACGACCAGCTGGGGGTCGAGGTAGTCGCGTAACCAGCTGGCAATGCCTAGGCGCGGTTCGAGGCGGTAAAGCTCCCACGTGCGCCAGAGCGCTTCGAGCCGGTAGATCGCTTCGGCGTGGTCCCACCAGCGGGCGCACCACCGCATGGTGGGGCTCAGTGCCCGGCAATAGACCGGCGCGAAGCCTTCCTGGACGAACTCGAGCAGCGAGCCGTAGAACGGCGCCACCGGTTCCTGCTCGCCGTTCGCCTCAGCGGCGCTTCCGCCGTGGGCGGTGGGGGGCGCGGGTGGGGTCGGTGGACCGGTGGCGCCGGGAAGTTGCCCGGGCTTGTTCGCGGTGTCGGTCAGGACGCCCCAGTACTCGACATCTATCTCGAGTGCCTTTACCCGCGCCTCCAGGTCGGCCAGCGCGGCCGGGCCGTTCACCGCACTGTCCCTGTCAGGCCGGGCGCTGCCGTCGCGTCGGTGGCGCGGGCTGTCAGGCTGGCCTCGGCTGCGGTGACGTGGGCGGCGAGCTCGGTGGCCCGCGGGCCGGTGTACCAGGGCAGGGTGGTGATCATCGCGACCTTCGCGCCGGTCAGCCAGACCAGCGCTTGGCCCTTGGGCAGGGCCCGGATCGCGGCGGCGGGCAGGATGCGCTGCTGCCGGACCGAGCGGGACCGGCTGGTGCGGCCGTCGCCGGTGCTGATGGTCACGGTGGTGACGTCGTGGTCACCGATCAGCCTGGACAGGTCCTCGGCGAAGCTGGCGTCGTCGATGCCGGAGCCGACGAGTTTGACGGTGGCGGCCCCGAGTAACGCCCGCATCCCGTTCTCGCCCCACACTCCGACGCCCTGGGCGTGGGACTGCAAGATCGTCAGCGGGATGACGCCGCGCGAGCCGAGGTGGGAGTACAGCTGCGGGAGGTCGGCGATCCGGCAGATGTTCGCTGCCTCGTCCAACACCACGACCATCGGCGGATCAAGCCGTCCGCCGACGCGTTCCGCGGCGAGGGTCGCGGCCCGCATGACCCGGTCGGTGAGGGCGGCGACGAGCGGGGCGGCGCTGCCGCCGCCGTCCTTGCTCAGCAAGTACAGGGTCTGTCTAGAGGTTGGGAAGGCCGCAGCGTCGAACTGTTCCACCCGGACTCCCGAGCCGTCGGGGCCGGTCACGACCGGCGTGACCGGAGGCGTGATCCAGGCGGTGATGTCGGGGTTGCGCAGGCATTTCGCGGCGACCCGGGCGGTGAAGTACACGCTGCCGCGGGTTTCGGGCGGGCTTCCTTGAGTGCCGGCCAGGGACGCGGCGATCCCGCGATACCCGGCGCCCCGTAGCGTCTCGACCGGGGCCGGATTGGCCTCGTCGTTGAGCCAGTCGTACACGTCGTGCATGGTCCCGCCGCAGGCCTTCGCTGCGAGCAACAGCGCCGCGAGCAGTTCCTGGGCGGCCGGTCCCCAGATGTCTTTGCTGCGTTCGTCGTCGACGGTCAGTACGAAGTGGCCGGCGAGGCGCTCGGCCTCCTCCACGTTGGACAGGTCGGCGAGCGGGTCCCACCACCAGGTCCGGGGCGCCCAGGCAATGTGTTGCGGGTCGAAGGTCCAGACCCGTTGAGAAGTCTCGGCGGCGCGGATAGCGGCGGTCGCCGCCCACACGTCGGCCTTGTTGGAGGTAGCCACGGCCGCCCCCGGCGCGGACAGCACAGCCGGTATCGCAAGTGCCGTGGACTTGCCGGAGCGGGGCGCCATGTAGGCCAGCACGACGTCTTCCCAGCTGCTGTACAGCACCCGACCCTTGTCCTTTCTGACCTTCTGCGAGCGGACCGACGTGCCCGAGACCCTTGACGTGCCGGTCTGCAGCCGACCGAGCGCCAGGCCCACATCGGCTGGGTCGATGTCTTCGGGCTTGATGGTCGCAAGTGAGGGCCGCAGGCGGGTAGCGCCGCGGGCTGCCGCGGGCAGCGTCAGGTGCGCGACGTCACGGCGCCGGGCCATGGACGGGCGGGGGTCATCAGCGCGCGGCCGCCGCGCCGACCACACCAACGCGGCGAGTAGGATCGGGCCGGCAGTCAGGATTCCCAATCCAGCAGTGAGTGACCAGATCAGGGCGGCCGAGACCCCCGGCCAGCGGCTCTCGGTGCCGTCCCGGAGAACCTGGATCACCAGCAGCAGGCTGAACGGTGGCCGCCCGACCCGGTCGCCCTGCGCCGCCGTGGCCAGGCGGGCGCCGGTCCAGAGCGCGGCGCTGGCCAGCAGCAGCGCCGCGCCGACGGCAGGGACCGCCCAGGCGACGGTGTTGCCGCCTCCCGGTCCGCCGGTACCGGGCAGCACCGGCCGGCTCACCGGGTGCTCGCAGGATCGTGGGCGGGCGCGATCGTCCCGCCAGCATCTCCCGCGGCGGGCTGGGAGCTGGGGCGTCCTGTGCTGGCCCAGCGCTTGTTGGTGTCGTGCACCGCGGCGTCGAGTTCGGCTCGGGTCAGGTCGATGTGGACCGGGATCCCCGGGCGCTGCCCGCTCTTGATCAGGAACTTCCCGACCCCAGGCGGCAGGCTCGCGACGTCCCAGCCAGGTGGCGTCGACCAGCTGCTCACCTGCCGCCGTTCGGCCCGGCTGAACGCGACGATCTCCGACAGCTCGTCGACCTCCTGGGCGGGCAGTCCGCCGCAGACGACCAGCCCGGCGCGTTCGATGAAGCCCTTGGCCTTGTCCCGGTCTTCGGGGTTGCGAAGGGCACGAAGGTCCGCCATCGAGTGCGTGATCATCGCCTGGCCGACGCCACTGTTGCGGTTCAGTCGGGTCAGCTCGTCGACCTTGTCGACCATCCCCTCCCCGGAGCGCAGCACCCGCCACAGTTCGTCCAGGACGATGAAGAACCGCCGCTGCGGAGCCAGACCGGCATCGGCCAGGGCGTTGGCGGCCTCGACAGCAGCGAAACCCTCTGACCAGCACGCCAGCAGCACGGCGGCCTGAAGGGACACATCCCCGGCGCTGATCCCGGAAACGTCGACGCACACCGCAGTCGCGTCCAAGGCGATCCGCTGGCTGGTCGGTCGGGCGAAGACAGTCCCGAGCGGGCCGTCGAGCAGGCTGAGCAGTGAGCGCTGTAGCGGATCGACGACAGCACGGTATGCCTGGACGTCGCCACGATCAAGGGTCGGAAGCCGGACCTGTTCGGGGGCTTGCTCCAGCAGCCGGACCACATCGCCGAGCAGTGGCGCGGGAGCGCCGGGATCACCGGTCCGCAGTGCGGCGTGCCGCTGTGCGAGGACCCTCAGCGCGGCCGAGATCACGGTCCGTTCGGTGTCGCCCGGTCGGGTCCCGCGGACCAGCGTAATCAGGGCCTCGACCATCGCGGCCCGCCGACCATGGGCCGCTTCCCGCAGCGCCGCCGCGTCGTCGGGCAGGCCAGCGGCGGCGAGTTGCTCGGCGGCTTCATCCAGAGCCCCGACGTCCAGCACGTTGAGCGAACCCAGGCCGCGGCCGAGCCGGACGACCTGCCCACCAAGGGCGCGGACCGTGTCGACGTAGTCCGGCTTCAGGTCACCCAGGACCAACGGTATGGTTCCGCCACCGGCCAGCCCGATGACCATCCGCCGTACCAGCGTGGACTTCCCCGACGCCGGCAAACCGAGCAGGAACATGCTCGGATTCCCGATCAGCTTGGCGCGCTGGAACCAGGCCAACGGATCGCAGCAGACGGTCGCGCCGGTGAGCAGGTTGCGTCCCAGCGGCACGCCAATGGTCGGGCTCCCACCGCCGATGGCGAACGGGAACAACCCGCAGACCTGCACGGTGGTGCCACGCCATTCCGGCGGGGCCTCGACGTAGGACACCCGGCCGCGACCTGGGCCACGCAAGCCACGCGGCCCAGGCCCGGCAGCGGAACTCGGGGCGTGTAAGGCGGTGAGTGTCGGGCGGCGACCCATGACGGGCTCCTCGATGAGGTCAGCGAGATGGCAGGGGCAGAGGGGGCTGGTGGACGGCGTCAGAGGTTGTCGCGGATGACGTCGGGGACCGCGACGTGCTTGGGGAGCACCACCCCGACCCCGAGGGCGGCGGTGAACGCCGCGGCCTGACTGAAGTAGCAGCGCCGCAGCCGGATCTGGCAGGCCGGGCCCAGCTGGTCGATGACCTCGGCGGCCGCAGCGAGCTTGCTGGGGTCATCGACGGTCGCGGTGATCAGCATCGAAAACCGCACCAGGCCCGCTCCGACTGCCTGCTCGGCGGCGGACTGCCGGGCCGAGGCGAGGGAGAGGCTTTCCACCGCCCGACCCTCGCCCTGACGCAAGCTGGCCCGGCCGACCGCGGTGCGCACGTCGGCGTCGGCGACGCGGGCAGCACTCGCCGGGTCGTGCGGCCGGTAGATCAGGGTGACCCGTTTGCGTGCCAGGTGCTCATCGGCTTCCAGCAGCTGTTCCAGGACGCCGGACGTCACTGCGCCGTGCGGTACGTCCACCATCTGCCAGGTGATAGACGCGCCGCTGTCGTGCCGCAGGTGATCCCACGCCTCCACCTGCGCGACCGGGCCCGCGTCCTCCCACGCCACCAGCGGCCGATTCTCTGAGGTGCCCGGCGGCGTCTCGGCGTGGGCCCGGTCCAGCAGCGCCGCGGCGGCCGGGTCGTAGGCAACCCGGACGGTCTCGGCCACCTCCCCGACGGTCATCGCTCGACCGGTGCCGGCTCCGGCGCTGCGCAGCTGGTGCAGCAGCAGTGGCAGTCGCCTGCCGATCTGTGCGGCCATCTCCTTCGGGCTGCGGACCCCTGCAGCATGTTTCGGTGACCTGGCCGCGGCAGGCGTGTCAGCTGGATGCCCGCCGGCTTTGGCTGGGCGGCTCAGCATTCCTTCGGCTTCGGTGTGGGAGATCCGGCGGGCAGAGAACGTCAACGTGACGTATGCGGTGACCGTGGCCGCGCCGTGCGGGTAGCTGGCGGCGGCCTCGGTCAGCATCGCCCGGCTCAACGCCGGGGCATCGGCGGTTAACAGCTGATCGACCTCTGCGGCCAGCCGCGACCCCGGGTCCGGGGCGGTCTCGACCGTGACGGTGACGGCCTCCAGGTTCGCCTCATGGCCGAGCTTGGCCAGCCACCCTCCCCAGCACGCCACCCACTCATCGACGGTCTCCACGTCGACGAGCTGGGAGCCTTCCGGGTCGCAGCTGATCAGCACCGCGTACTGCTTGCTGCTGGGCAGGTGGATCAACGCGAACTGCTCGCCGTGCGCGGTCACCGCCGACAACAGGTGGGTGTTGGCGAGCAGCCCGGGCAGTCGGGCAGCACCGAAGCTGACCGCCCCGGTCAGCGCGGAGGTGTACAGGTGCTGGCGACGGCGGCGGCCGACCCGCCAACTGGCCTTCGCGAGCAACACCTGCCAGCCGTTGCGGTCCGCGCGGTTGCGCCACACCAACGGGACCAGCCCGGCCACCACCACCAGCGCTGTCACCCCGGCCGGGAGCAACCCGGCGATGACCTGCACAACCATGACGACCACCAGCGCGCCAAGCGCGGCGGCGGTCCCGAGCAACCCGAGCCGTGGCAGGCCCGGGCTGGTGGGTTTGCGCCAGTTGCCGTAGGTCCGCGGACCGCCCGTGCTCGACGCGACGCTGACCGTGCTCGGCGGGCTCATCAGGTGGCGCCCGGTGCGGTGCTTGGGGTGCCGGGCGGGGGGCCGTCCAGGCCGGCGGTGTGGTTGCTCGCGGCGCTACGGGCGGCCGCGGCAGCTGCCTGCGCGACCTGAACGCCGGCCTGCACCGCCGGGCCGGCGCCGACCGCAGCCCCACCGCCGGCGCCGGACGGGCCAGACCGCGGACCGCCGCGCGCCCCAGTCGAGCCGCCGGACGATCCGGAGCCACCCGGCAGCAGCCCGGGCGGCTGGCTGCCAACTGTCGGCGGGCCGGGCCGACCCGCCGAAGCGCCGCCGCTCATCCGCGCGCCGGTGGCCAGCACCATGCCGGCAGCAGCCATGCCGCCGCCCGCACCGGCACCGGCGGCGACTGCGGCACCGACCATCGGGGTGACCAAGCGCAGCATCGCGGGCAGCGCCACGATGGACAGCACCAGCATGAACAGCCCAGACAGCACGCTGGTGGCGTCCTTGCCGTCACCGATGAGAAGGAACGCACTCGCGTAGACCGTGGCGGCAGCGGGCTTGTAGAGCACGAACGCCAGCAGCCAGCTACTGATCCGCTTGAAGTAGTCCATCCCGGTCTGGGTTCCGGTCCCGGCGGCGGCCAACGGCAGCAGCCCAGCGAAGATGGTCACGACCCCGACGCGGACCAGCATCAGCCCCATCTGCGCGAGGGAGGCGATCATCCCGAGCAGCGCGACGATCAGGATGAGGCCGGTCCCCAAACCGGAGACGGCCCCGACGGTGGCCAGGCTCGCGAGCCGCGGCCCGAGCTGCCCGTTGGTGCTGCGGTCCAGCACCCAACGGGAGTAGGAGTCGCCGAACACGACCAGGGCGTTGACTGCGGCGACGCCGCAGCCGGAGGTCACGACCAGGATCAGCAGGCCTTTGAATGCATCCCCGGCAGGCCGGCTCGAGCGGGTCATGGCCAACCGGCCCGCGCACACCAGCATGCTGATCACCGCGATGAATGCCGTCAGCCAGGCGGTGTTGGTGCGGAGCTCGGCAACAGGCCCCTGCGTCGTGGACAGGCCGGGAACATCGACGCCGGTCCAGAACGTCACGACCATCCCGATGGCCTTGGCGAAGCCTTCCGAAATCTTGCCGACGGCTGCGTCGAACACCGAACCCGTTGCCGCGCCGACGGCCCCCCCGACGGTGTCGCACACCAGATTGACCCCCGGCAGGTCGCAGGCACCCATCAGGCACCGCCCCACACCACGAAACCGTCCAGGTTCGGCACCGCCTGCGCGGTGGGGCTGTTGCCACCATCGGGTTGCAACTCCAGCCGCCAGTCACCACCGACCCACTTCATCGTCGCGGTCGTTACCTGCAACCTGCCGGTGTAGGAGAAGCGCGACACCTCCTGGATCACCGCGACATCGCCTGTGTAGGCGACGATTCGGAATCCGGCGAGCTGACCGTAGGTTCCGGGAGGGTCGTTCACCTGGACCTGTGCCCGGGCCTGGATGTAGGCCTCCCGGCCCGTACTGGGCAGCACCTGCCGGGCGACGACTTCTCGCCATCCCGACCCTTGGGTCAGCAGGTAGCGGGTCCCGAGCTGCGCCGCCGCGATCAGCGCACCGGCTTGGGAACGCGCGAACCCGCTGTACACCGGGCCGTCCACGTTCGACGGCCCAGCGGTCGGGCTGTAGGGCAGCGCGACACCGGAGAACAACTGCCAGCTCACCTGCGGAGCGCTCAGCAGCGGTTCGCTGCCTCCGTTGTCAGGCGAGGCCGCGGCGCCTGGTGCTGGGTGGCTCGGAGCGACCGCTGGGAGGCCGCTGGCCTTCGGCTCCGGCGGGGTGGCGTGGGCCCCACTGCCGCCTCGTAGCGCGACGGCGCCTGCGCCGAGCAGCAACAGCACCGCGACACCGCCGGCCAGGATCGCGCCTTGCCGCTGGCCGCCCTCGCCGGGTTCGCGGCTGGCAGTGCCCAGGTCGCGAGATGGCCGGGATCCGCGTGGCAACGTCGCCATCTCAGATCAGGACGTTGACGAGACTGGTGGCGCTGGCGCCCAAGATGCACGCGCCCATCACCCAGCCGAGCTTGCCGATGGCCTCACTGCCCTCACCGCGGCGGTGCGCGAACGCCATGCTGCCGGCGACGAAGAACACCCCGACGACACACAGGAACGTCACGGCCCACGCGATCCAACTCAGAATCGTCGTCAGGCCCTGGGTACCGGGTGGCTGCACTCCAACCGGGGTCGGGATATTCCCAGCCAGCAGGTGACTGTGACCGGCGGCCAACTGCGCGACGGAGGTGTTCAAGGCGGTCACGACGATGCTCATAGGGCGGCTCTTTCGGTAGGGACGCTGGCCGTGGTCAGGCCGCGCAGGTCGGTGATGAGCCGGGCCACCTCGGGGTGGACCGGAAGTGCCTCGCTCGCGGCAGCCAGCCGCCACTCCTCGAGCCAGGGGACCTGCCAGATGCGGGCGAACGCCCCGCACACCAAGTCCGCGAAGGCGTCGACGCGACCGGGCAGCCGGCCGGGCGCATCGGCGATCAGCACCAGCCCGACCAGCTCGGTCGCCAGGCCCGCCGCACCGGAGGAGTGCTGGCGGGCTGCGTCGCGGGCGCACTCCAGCCCGCTGGTCGAGGTCCTGGCCACCAGCAGAACCGAGCCACTGCGCGGCCAGCACCGCGTCGCGTCGGCGGCCCCAGCAGCGGCCAAGCCGGCCCGGAGCAGAGCACTGACGCCCGCGCCACCATGAACTCCCAGCAGCGCACAACCCGACGTACTTGGGCTTCGCACGTCAGCGACTGCAAGTCGGCGGTGCGTGGCTGGCGCGGTCACCAAGCCGGGTGCGGAGTGGGTCAACGCCAACAGGTGGGGGCCGACCTGGCTCGCCGCCCGCGGGCCCTGCCATGTCGGCGTATCAGAGGAGGTAGCGCCGCTGCCGGCGACGACGGACAGGCCGCGGGCGGCGGCGACCCGCGCGACCAGGGACGACAGCGGCAGCCCGCCCGGGGGTGCTGTCAGACACGGTGTCGTCGTGAGGAGAGCCAGGCCGGTCTCGGTGCGCATCAGGCGTCGCGCCCAGGCATGGAGGCGCAGACCCGCTGGTAGGCCGCCTGCGCCCGGTCCGCCGGGCCGGACAGGTAGGCGCGCAGGTCGCGGTAGGCGGTCGGGCTGAGCGGTCGCGCGGCGAGTTCGGCCAGCAGGCAATCCAGCTGCTGACGCGCGGACAGCACCGCGGCCGCGTCACAGAGCAGTGCCCGGTCGAGGTCGAAGTCGAGGTCGAAGTCGCGGTCCGGCGCGGCGTTCGCGACGTTCACTGCCCGAAGGCCCGGGCGCGCGGCGGGGTTGAGGTGCTGGGCCATCCGGTGCGCCTCTCTGTGAGGGGCGATGCCGGTTGCGGCGCCCTACAACAGAGGTAGGTGCGGTGCGAGGGACGCTGTGACAGGTGCCTGTGAGATTTCTTCGACGCGCTTACTCTCGGCGGCGTTCAGGTCAGCGCCGGACCTGCTGAGGCAGGGCGTTGGCGGCGTCGCGGTCGGGCAGCAGCGCCGCCGCGAGCAATGCGGCCGCGCCCGGCAGTCCCGCCATCGCGTACAGCGCCCAACGTCCGGTCACTGCCCCACCGAGACCCAGTGTGAGCAGCGCGACGCCTATCAACGGCAGCAGGGTGGGCAGCAGCCAGTCGGTTCGAGGGTGCCGCTCGGTTGCCGTCAGGAGCACCGCCGCCATCGGCGCCAGCAGGGCAGCGGGAAGCCACCAGCTGACTCCCACCACGGCAGCTGACAGCGCCCACAGCCCGCCACCAGCGATCTCACCCAGCAGGTGCCGCGCCGGGATCGGGCTGCCGCAGCCGCGGCACCGTCCGCGCAGCAGCACGAAACTCAACACAGGCAGGGTGTCCCGCGCTGGAAGCGGCAGTGAACACGCTGGGCAGCGTGAGCGCTCCCATAGCCGGCCTGGCGGGGTGGCCTCAGTACGGTCGATGCCGACCTGGACGAAGGAGCTGGCTGCGGCGCCGAGCACGGCGGTCAAGGCGATCCAGATGATCATCGGTTCGCTCTGCGCATCGTTCGGCTACTACCTCACCGGGTCGTCAGCGCTTGCAATTCACCGACGACGATCCTCGTGTTCGAGCTGAGCGTTAGTGGGATCTGCCCCGCCGAACCGCCCGGCCCGGTCCAGTCGATCAGCCAGTACGACGTTGCCGTGATGGGGTAGGCGTTGCCTGGTTTGCCGGCGCTGGTGTGGGTGTAGCGGTACCCGCAGTCCGGGCTCGAGTCGAAGCCGTACCGATCCTCATAGGGGGTTCCGGGGGTCCGGCAGACCACCGACGCGCCATCGCCCATCGTCCAGACGATCCGGTCGACCTTGGCGGTCGCGGTGATCGTGATACCGCCCGCGCTGCTGGTGAGCACCTGCGGCCCGAACGTCGTCGGGCCCGGTGTCGTCCACATGTATACCGGCGCACCCACGGCGCCGATCGAACCTGCCTTGTCCTCCGGCACGATCCTAATGTCGGCAGCCTGCAACACCATCCGGCGCACCACCAGGCCAGCAGCCTGGGCCGGAGTCAGGCCGGCGCCGGGCGGCGGACCTGGCAGCCAGAACTCTCCGCCGCCCGTACCTGGCACGCCCGTGTCGACGCAGTCGTAGATCGCTCCGTCCGGGTAGTGCCCTTCCCACAGTGGAGAGGTCCGAGGTGGCGGGGGATCAGTCCGCTTCAAGTAGCACTGCAGCGCGTTCGACCACGTCCCGAAAGCTGGGTCCTGACAGGGCGTCGGGGTGTGAAAACGCAGACACGACCGCGCGCCACCGCCGGGCTTCGGGTTGTCGACCGGCTCCGTACCTGGTCCTGGTGTGATCGGTATGGAAATCCGGCACTCGCCTGTCAGGCGGTCGAACTCTACGCATTGCGTCTGCCCGCCAGCGGTTGCTGAGCCAGCAAGGGCTGGCGCCAGGATGAGCGCCGCAGCGACAGTCGGAAGCAGGCGCGCTCCCACGGAGCGGCGCGTCAGCATGGTTCGTTCTTCGCGGTTGCCTGGTAGACGTACCAGCCGCCGGCGTCGGCGCCGACGGTGCCCCTTTTGTATTCGTACATGGTCACCGTTGACTTCGAGCGCGGTGCGCGGCCAGCGGACACCACGGACCTCCCCGTGCGGTCAGTGACATCGACACTGGAGACATCGACGCAGGCCTGGAGCACGACCTCGGCGTAACCGCCAGATGGCGGGGTCAGGTCGACCGATGAGACCGAGAGCGAGTCCAGCCGCGTGTGACCGCGCTGCCTACGGCCTTGCGGCTTGCTCTGCCGCACCGTCAGCCGCTGTACGACCAACTCGGGTGGCACAGCGACGGCCTTGAGGGGCGCGTCGCTGACGAACCCGGCGATGCCTACGTTATCCACGACGCGAAGGAAATCCCGGTAGCGGGCCTGAGCTGCCGCCGCGGCTTGATCTTCCGGCGACTGCTGCGTGGGTTTCGTGCTGGGGGCGGTGGTCGCTGTCAAGGGAGGCGCGATGGCAGCCTTGTCTCCGCTGGTCACCAGGATGGTGATACCGATGATGGCGAGCACGGTGACCAGCGCGGCGACACCGATGACCAGCCGCTCGCCTCGGCCTCGGCTGCGGGGCTGGTGCTGGTCGGTGTGGGCGGGGTGCTCGGTGAGGGGCATGCCGTGCTCCCGGGTGTCGGTACGGGCCATTGTCGGCCCTGGGGGGTGAGGCGTGTCCATCGCAGTCCCGATCTGTGGATAGTTCCGCGGGTCGGTCATCGGGCACCGACCTGTCGGGCTGGCCGGCGTAGTAGCTCCTCGAGCAGTTCGATGGTCTCGGGCTCCAGGTCGTCGCCGAGTTCCTCGGCGAGCGCGGACAGCCGGTCGGCTGTGCTCACCAGGCCTTCGTGATCTCCGGCGAGCCATTCGGCCTTGAGCGCGTCGCGCCACAGCAACTCGGCGCCGGGGTCGGCCTGCAATCCGGCGGCGGCAGCGCGGCGGGCCAGGGTCGCGTCGGCTTCGAGCAGCGCCCGGTGGGCGAGCTCGTGCGCAACATCGACGATTGCGCTGATCATGTCTTGGCGGTCGCGTTCGGCCCAGGCGTACCGGCGGGGGTTGGTGCCGGCGAACGGCTTTCCCTTGACGAGGTCGAGCGCGGCCGCGAGCGTCGCGGTGCTGGCGGGCCCAGGACCTTCGGGTAGCAATGCTTGCCACAGCTGCCAGTCGCTGCGCACGTCCGGGTGCAGCCGGTAGCCGTCCTCGACGACCCGGGGCACGTAGTCGATGCCGACCTCGCTGGTGCCCAGCCATTTACGGAGCTTGCTCAGCGCGGTGTGGCGGGTGTTGTCGACGGCCCTCGCGCCGGGCCAGATGGCCTCGTTGAGCCCGTAGTGGTCGTTGCCGGGATGGAGGGCCAGATAGGCCGCGATCTCCGTCAGCTGTCGGCGTTTGGACGGCTCCACCGCGCCGCGGGGCCGGAGAATCTCGACGGGTCCGAGGATCTGCACCATGGGTGGCTGGGGGTCGGTCGGGGCATCGTCGTCGGTCGTCGTGTCCGTGCCGGAGGCGTGCGCAGGGTGGGCTGTATGGGGGGCGCGTCCTTCGGCTGCGGTTGTGGTGGCAAGGGGGACATCGATGACAGCGGTGCTTGTCCTGGTGGCGTCGGTGGCGCCTGGCCTACCTGGCACCGTCTCGCGTCCCGTTGTTCGGGACGTAAGGAGAGTATCGAGGTGACTTCCAAGGTCGGTGAGCGTCGGCTTGGCGACATCTGTTGGGCCGGGCGCTGTATCGCGGCCGGGCGGGCTGACAGCGGGCTGATCGGCGATGGTGAACAGAGCGAGCAGCTGGTCGAGATCGGCGGCGGCCAGTCGTTGGGGGCGCAGCGCCAGGCCGATCGGGGTCAGTTCCGCGAGGCACATCTGGTCGGAAGTGGCGCCGTCCAGGCGCAACGTCCACTCACCGAGACCGTCGCAGCCGGTGGAGATCGCGGCTACACCGACGTGCGGAAGGTCGTGCAGTACCCCGTCCAGCCGGGCACGGGCACCCGCGGCCATGGGTCCGTTGAGGAGCAGGATCTCTGGCGTCCAGGCGTTGCCGTGCAGGTGTTGGCCGGGGTTGGCGGTCCGGGCGTGATGGAGGTCGCCGAGTCCGTTGCTCGTGAGGGCCGCTCTGACGTCGGCCGTTCGGTGTTCCAGCGCCGGAAGTAGTTCCTCCAGAGTCGGTAGGTAGCGCACCCGGCTGTCGCCCAATGCCGCGGGCAGGGTCGGCAAGCAGCCGATGACGGTGATCTGAAGGTCGTCGGCCCAGCTGCTGGTGGCGAGTTCGGCGGCGATGGCGGCCAGGATCGCGAGGCAACTGTCCGGGTCGCCGTTTACCGCGAGGGCACCGACGTGCTCGAGGTCGAGTAGCAGGTGCGCGTCGTCAAGGTCGTGTCCGACGGTGACCAGACTCGGGTAGGGGGCGGGTATTGCCCGCAGTTCGTTCGATGACGGCAGGGCCGTGTCGCCGTCGAGCGTCCAAATGGTCGGGTCGCCGGTACCAGTGAACGGCGCAGGCAGCACGGCCGGTTCGGTCAGGTACAGCTCGACCTGTTGCGCGGTGAGCCGGACCAGTCGCAGCGACGGCAGGCCCCGGCCTTCCTGGCCGAGCAGCAAGGACAGGGTGCGCAAGGCCTGGTCGACCCGGGCGAGGCCGGTCGGGTCCTCGACGTGGCGCAGGGCCAGTTCGGCGGTTGTCAGGTCCGGTGGTGGCATCGCGATGCGCTGGCCGGGTCGACGGCGGCGCTGCTGCCGGGCGCGCTTTGCTCCCAACAGGACTAGCAACCCGGCGGCCAACAAGGCGCCGATCCCTGCGGTGGTACGCACGATGGTCTCGTACCTGTCCGCAACGATGTGGTCGATGTGCTGCCGGGGGACGTTCTGCTGGGTCGGGGCTTGCGCGTCGTTGCTGCTTGTGCCGTCTGGAGCAGCGACTGGCGGTGTCACCGTCAGGTCTGGCGCAACCGCCCTGGTAGGTGCTTTCCGAAGCACAATAGGCGGGGGCTTGCCGGCGGGCCCTCCGGCTGGTGAGTGCTCGGCGACATCGCGCGCGGGCGGGTCGCCGGCCGTTGGAGTGGCCGCGGAGGTGCTGGGAACGGTCAGGTGCCAGCCGGGCCGGATCAGGTCGGGGTCAATAAGTCGGCGGTCGTCGGCTTGCCGGCCGGTTGAAGCGGCGGCGATCTCGTCGTACCGGGAACCGTCCCCCAAGGTTTCCTGGGCGATGTCCCAAAGCGTGTCGCCCGGTGCGACGACCACGACTGCGGGGCTCGGGTCGGCGGAAGGGTGCGCGGCGGCGTTGGGTGGCAGCGTCAGTGTCCAGCCGGGGTGCAGCCAGTGGTCGGAGGTCAGGGTGCGGCCATCGGGCTGTCGGGCGCCGTAGTTCAGCCGGGCGATCTCGGGGTAGCGGGCGCCGTCGCCGAGGTGGTCTTGCGCGATCTGCCACAGGCTGTCTCCGGGCCGCACGGTGTACGTCGGCGCACTCGGACCCGTGGCGGCAGTCACCGCACTGTGGCTGGGGGCATCGGCCGGCGTGGCGGTGGCCTCGGTGTGGTTGAGGGTGGTGCTGACGGCTGCCGCGGGACGCGCGTTTGTGGCCAGCACGGGGAAGGACAAGGTTGGCAGGGTGAACAGCAGCGCGGCGCCCGCCAGCAGTGAGCTCGCGGCGCGCTGCTGCAAGCCCAGGGCCGGCAGATGCGGGCTGGGCAGCCCGCGGACGAGTGCGGGGATCTCGACCAGCACACTCATGGCGAAGGTTGCCCAGCCGGCCCACGCGAGCCAGGTAAGCGCCGCCAGGAACAGCGAGCCGTCATCGGGGCTGGTCAGGACACGGAGCGCCGCGCCCGGGTTCAGGCCAGCGTCGGGCAACGGGTTGCCGCGCAGCGCAATCAGGGCGGCAGGGACGCCGAGCAGTAGGGCGAGCAGGATCAGCAGGGACAGCAGACCCCAGAGCCGGTCGAGCAGCGAACGACGAGGTCGCGCTGGGGACCGGCCGGTGTCGGCGCTGCGGTCGTGGCGGCTCATCAGGGCTGTTCCTGATCGACGCCGCGGGCCAGTCGGGCCTCGGCCCGTCCGGTGACGGTCTGGGTACCCAGCCCGATCAGGGACAGGAAGGCCGGGTTGAAGCTGATGCTGGTCGAGACCTGCACGCGACCGCCGGTGACGGTCACTGTGCCGGCGACCCCGGCAGCCGACAGGTAGTGCCGCGCGGCGCCGATGGCCGCCTCGGGGTTCACCTGTGCTGGTTGCCCGCGCACGGTGTTGGCTGGCTGTATGGACTGCACACCAGCCCGCGCCGCCTCGGCGGCGACGTCGTCAGCGCGCTGGGTAGAACGGAGCTTCTGTCCGCCGTCGACGACGAGCCCGACGGCGATGAACAGGGCAAGGACCGCGACGACCAGGAACAGTGACACCGCCCCGTCCTGACCGGCTGGTCGTCGAAGCGGCCGGAGGAGGCGGGCCCTCATGAACGCTCCCGGAAAGTGTCCAGGCTCGAGATGGCCGTCTGGGTGACGGTGCGGGTGCCGGGCAGTCCCGGGATCGTCAGGCCAGACAATCGCACCGGGCACGTGACGGTCGCGGTGACGGTCGCGGGTCGCCCGGGTGGGGTGTTGAAGCCGCTGGTGTCGATGGCGACGGTCACGTCGGTGCACTGCAGTGCCTGCCCGGCCAGGCTCTGTCGGGCGGCGGCGAGTGCCTGGGTGCTGGCGGCGCTGGGGCTGCGGGCGATAGAGGCGGTCCGAGCGGCCTCGACGGCGGCCTGCTCGACAGCGGCGTTGGCGCTGCTAACGCGGCCCGCGACCACGAGCAGGCTGATGATCAGGAGGAGCCCGGGTGCCCACACGACCAGCTCGAGCGTCATGGACCCGCTGTCGTCGCGGTCGCGGCTACCGGGTCGGCCAGCCAGGAAGGGGAGCCCGGCGCGGGGAGCAGTGTCGGTCACGGGTTGTTCCGGCTGGTGAAACGCTCGAGGCTGCCGGCGGCGGTTTGGGTGACCCTCGGGCCGGAGACTCCCGGTAACAGGCTGACGGTGCGGCCGGTGACGGTGACACGGACCTGGTTGCCGTCGAGCGACACGACGACGGTGAGTCCGCTGAGGTTGCTCAGCTCGCCGGTGTCGAGCAGAAACTGTCGGGTCTGCTGCTCGGCGGTGGCAGCCCGATCGGGCTGACGATCGAGCCGGGCGGCTCGTACTCCCTGTTGCGCCGCGGCGAGTACGACGTTTCGGCCGTGGAAGTACAGCGCACCCTGGATCGTCCCGAAGATCAGCACCAGCAGGATGGGGAACAGCACGACCAGTTCTAGAGTGCCCGCCCCACCGTCGGGCTCCCCAAGGCGTCCGCTGCAGCGAGAGCTGCTTGGGGCAGCGGCGTGTTGGCCGCGTCGCGCATGCGACGCGGCATTCGCCAGGCGCGGGGCCATCAGTCGATCCGGAGGTCCGTTACTTGATCTGGTCGAGCCGGCCCTGGGTGGCCTTGGTCAACGCGAGGACGGCGATGCCGGCGATCAGGAACAACCCCAGCGCGAGGATCGTGATCTCAAGGGTTGACAGGCCGGCCTGCCGGTCCTGCTCCCGAAGCTGTGCCAAGCGAGCGGTACCAGCAGCCTTGATGCCGGAGGCGACGGTGATCACGGTAATTTGCAACGCGAGCAGCGGGTGCATGGCGGGGATCTCCTCAGTTGGGCCGGGCAGTGGGGTCCTGTTGGTAGATGTAGGTGCGACGGCAGGGGGGCTGTGACAGGTCGCGGTCATGATCTTTGGCTTGTCACAGGATGCGGACGATCGCGGGGGCACCGAGGATGGCGAAAAAGATCAGCCCGAGCAGCGCGACGGGGATGACCATCCGTTCGCTGTCTTCGTTCGCGCGGGTCTGTTCTTTGGTCAGCAGCGCGACCCGTAGACCGCGGCTGCGGGCACGCAGCGTGTCGGCGACCGCCGCGCTCTGTTCCCCGGACAGCCGCATGATGTCAGCTAGGTCGGACAGCTCCGGTAGGCCGAGTTCGGTGGCCAGCCTGTGTAGCCCGTCCCAGGGGGGGATGCCGGACAGCCTGGACCGCACCAGCTCCTCACGCAGACGTACGAAGACCCAGCTGTCGCCGACCGTCGCGGCTTGCTCGAGGGCTTGGGTGGCGCCGGCGCCAGCGGCGCGTTCCAGCGCGGTCAGGTCGATGTAGGCGGAGGTGGCGCGTGCGAACTCCTCCCGTGCTGCGGCGGCCTTGCGGCGCACCTCTACATCCGGCACGACGAACAGCAACCCGCCCAGGGCCAGGGCTCCCAGCGCCGGGGCGGCCAGCGGCAACGGGTAGCCCAGCGCAGCGGCGACGGCCGTGAACAGCACTGGGAACAACAACCCGAGCAGACCCATCAGGACCTTCTGGCCCAGGTAGCGAGCCATCGGGATGCGCAGCAGGACCAACTCCCGCACAGGGATGCGTACGAACGGGGCCCCCTCCAGATGCCGTTGCAGCCTGAGTCCCACCCGGGTCTCCAACGAACTGGTGCCCGCAGGCTCATCAGCGGGTGCGGCGACGAGCGGGCCGGGCAGGGGAGGGGCCAGCCGGTCCAGCGCCGAGGCCAGCTGCGGTGCCGAGGGCAACAGCTCCCGCACGATCAGGGTGAGCCCGAGCCCAGCCGTCCCACCGGCCAGCACAGCCAAGGTCAGTCCGGTAGTCATCGGCTGGCCCTGCGGGTGCTGGCGTCTGAGTCGCGTGGCTGCGGGGCACCGGGCGGCGTCGGGTGGTCGTCGCGGTTGGCAGATGACAGCAGATCGTCAGCGGCCGCAGAGGAGACGCCTTTGGTCAGGAAGCGGGCCGTCGACCGTCCGACGGTCATCTGCCGCATCCACACCAGCGCGCCGACATAGGCGCTGAGCAGCACCGCGAGCAGCACCTGGCCCGAGGGACTGGTGTAGGGCTGGACGTAGGTCCTGTTCAGGGCGAGCAGCACCAGCACCCCCAAGGTGATGAAGGTGACGGCGCGGGCGGTGCTTCGCGGCTTGGCGCGGTCCGCCTCGATCGCCCGACGAGTACGAACGTCGTCGGCGACGCTGGCCGCTAGACCGTCCAGCACGGCGACGAGCCCGGCGCCGCGGCGCCGGGCGGACAGGATCAGGCTGGCCGCGACCAGGTCGCCGGTCGCATCATCGAGATCGTCGGCGAACGCCCGCAGCGCCGCGTCGGTGTTCCACCGGGCGGACAGCCGGGCCACCAGGGTGGCGACCTGCGGACCGATCGCAGTCGGGGTCGACCGCAGACTTGCGGTGATGGCCTGCTCAAGCCCGACCCCGACGGCCAATACGCCGGCCAGGTTGCGGGTCCACTCCTCCAAGGCTTCGAGCCGGTCGATGCTCGCCGCGCTGGGCGGGCTTCCGAGCAGCCGCGGTAGTCCCACCACGGCGACCGGTACGGCCAGAACCATCAGCGCCAGGCCGGTGACCAGCCATGCCAGCAGTCCGCCGGCCAGGGCGAGCAGCAGCACCAGCTGGCGGCGGCGGGATCCCGGGGCTTCGTAACGGGCACTGCCGACGGTGGCAGTCTGGAGTCGGCGAAGGCGCAGCACCAGCGGTGCGGACGGGGCGCCGGCGGGCGCGGCCGGAACTGGTCGTAGGGAGACAACGACCAGCAGCAGCCCGCCGAGCCCGGCGGCGGCGGCCAACGCCGCGATCAACGCGGTCACCAGGTGGCCTCGGGCTGGTCGAGCCAGGCCGGGTCGAACCCGGCCCGCTCGAGGTCGGCCAGGAACGAGGGCCGGGTCCGCGGCACGGCCCGACCATTGGGGCCGGGGGCGAAGACATCGGTGACGGCCGGCCTTCCGCCTTCGCCACGGCTGACCTCGATGATCTCGCTGACATAGCGCTGCTTGCGGCCCCCGTGGCGAGTTTGGTCATCGACGCTGATCTGCACGATGAGGTCGACGTGGCTGGCGATCTGCAGGTAGGCGTAATCTTGCGTGATGTGCGGCCCGGCCTCGAGGGCGCAGGTCACCAGCCGTTCGATGGCGGCGCGGGCACTGTGGGCGTGAGTGGTGCTGAGCGTGCCCGCCCCCGCTTGCGCGGCCTTGATCAGGGGGAGTATCTCTCGGCCCCGCACCTCGCCGACGACGATCCGGGACAGGTTCAGTCGCAGCGCCGAGTACAGCAAGTCGTCCAGGGTGATCTCCCCGGCGGCGCGGCCGTCAGGGGTGCGTTCACCGGTGCCAGGACGGGCTTCGAGTGCCACAATCCTTCGGTGCCGCTCGGGCATGGTGTGCAACAGTAATTCGTATTCAGTTTCGATGGTACCGATGCGCTCCCATGGGTCGAGTTCGTTGCACAAGGCTCTGGCCAGGGTGGTTTTGCCGGCGCCCTGCGCTCCGGAGATGACGATGGTCTTGTTGGCCCTCATCGCCGCGGACAGCAGCGCCGCCGCGGCGTCGCCGAGCATCGTGAGCTGGCGCAGGTCTTCGAGGTCGATGTTGGTGAACCGGTGCCGGCGGATCACCACGAGCGGCCGGGGGCTGATCCACGCGCGGGCTGCGAGCCGCAGGCCACCGTGCAGGGTCAGGTCCAGGATTGGGGTGGCGGGGCTGAAGGCCCGTTCCCCGCTACCGGCAACGACACCTGAGCGGGCAGCCATGAAGGCGAGGGCCTCGATCAGTTCTTCGTCGCTGTCGGCGATGGCTGGCACGATCTCGCCTCGACCGTCGCCGTAGTCCAGGTACACCGGGTCGCAGCCGGTGATCTCAATGTTCTCCACGTCTGTCAGATCCACCAGAGGCTGGAGCCGACCCAGGTTGAAGAGGGCGTCGAAGATGGCGCCAGCCATCGCATGTTCCTGGGCCGGAGTCGGCGGCTGGCCGCCCTTGGCGAGCAGGGTGTCGGCGTGATCGCGCAGCATCGCGACGATCAGGCCCCGGCCGATCTCACGGCGGGCCTCCTCGTCCAACCCGCTGCGGTCCCGCAGTTGGGTCGTGAGCAGCTCGGCGGCCTGCTGCCGGAACGCCCGGACCTGCGCCCAGTCGAGCGCCGGGGGCGGCGTGGCTCGCTTGGCCTGGTCGACGGGCGAGGTCGCTGCCGGTCCGAGCTGGGCCTGCAGCAGGTGGGCACGACCAGGTCCGCGCGCCGGGCGGTCGTGGACAAGACGATCTGCGGCGCCGGCGGCGGCGGCGTCGGGTGGGTGGCCACGACTGTCGGGTGCCTGGCCAGGTCGCACCGCGGTCAGCCGTGGACCCGTTGTCGGGTCGGCGGCTGCGGTCGGGTTGTCGGGTGCTGCGACAGGATCGGGGACGAAGGCGAACAGCGGAAGGCCCGCCAGCCGGTTCGGTTCGTCGGACTCTGGCAGTGCGCCGGCGGTGTCGGCGCCGGAGTGTGGGTCGGGGGCGGACCGGAGCGGTTCAGGCGTCATTGGTGGCCTCCTGCCCCGACAGGCGGGACTGAACGGAGGCGGAGCTCAGGCCGGCGGTGGAATGGCCCGCGGAGCGGGGTGGGACGAGCCGGTCACGGCGGCTCACGATGAGCTCCTGACTTGCGCTGATCGCACCCCGGATGCTGCGCACCAGCGGGCTCGACTCGAAGCGGCGTCCCGGGGCGGCCCCGGCGGCCAGTACCTCGGCACTGGCGGGGTCCCACGACAGTGAGGCGACCACGGGCAGGCCCAACGACCCGCTGATCTCCCGTGCCGTGTAGGGCCTGCCCTCCCCGACCAGCAGGAGCCCCAGACCCGAAACAGGCACGGCTGATGATGGAGTGACCGCAAGTTGTTCGCGCAGCACGGACAGGCGGGCGCGGACTGCGGCCACCGCCGGCAAGCTGGTGCCGAGCACCAGCAGCACCAGATCGGCCTGCCTCAGCAGCGGGATGGGGGCGTACGCGGCGCCCAAGCGGCCCGCGTCGATCAGCACGTCGATGCCCGCGCGTTCCAGGCTTGCGGTTAGCGATCCCAACGGTCCCCACAGCGAAGCGGCGCTCGGCGCCTGCGCGGCGTCAGACAACCCCGGCAGCAGCCAGCGATCCGCCGGGCTGGCGGTGACTGGGTCACCGGCCAGACGCACGATCTGGGACCACAAGGCCTGCTCGAGTTCGTCGTGGCGGTGCGCCATGGCCAGTCCAAGCAGGCCGCGGGAGTGATCAACGGTGCCGCGCAGGTAGCCGGCCAGGACGCTGCTGCCACCAGCTGGATCCGCCTCCAGCAGCAGCGCGGGACGGGGCCACAGCAGGGTCATCGCCAGCGCAGCGGTGCTGACCCCAGGCGCGCCCTTGGCGTTGGTCAGCGCCACCACGGCCATCAGCGTTCCCGGCTGTCCAGCACCAAGGCGTCCCGGCCGGTCGCGACCCGGGCGGCGAGGTCAGCGGCCCGGCCGGCGTCGACGGTGACGTTGACGATCGTCAGGCCGGTGTCGTTCGGGCCAACCGTGGAAACAACTTCAGCCCCGATCGCAGCCGGCGTTGTACTGGGCGGTTCGCCCTGGGCACTAGGGGTGTCGACGATGCGCACCCGATCCCCGGCCTGTAGGGGTTCTGCCGGCAACTGCGCCGCAGTCAGGGCGATGCCGACAAGCGACCGGCCGGCGCCGGGGAGCACCCGGTCGGTCACTGCGGGGTCAGTCAGTAGTGACCCCGCAGTGAGCTCGACGGCAGCGCGCTTTCCGATCAGTGAGTTCAGCTGGGACGCCCCGATGGGGTGCAGCGCCGGGTCGGCATTGATGTTGGCGATCGTCAGATCGGTGCGGTCGAGCACCTCGCCGGCGCGTACGTCCTGTGCGATCGCCACCACCGGGACGGTGCTGCCCACGACCTGGGTCAAGTAGGCGGCCGCCAACGCGGCGAGCGCGATCAGTGCGACGCCGATGGCGAGTAGACCCGGGCGGCGGCGGGTCCGGGGAGGCGCGACTAACGGGGGTGCGGAGCGGCCGGTCCGGCCGGGCCGCCCGCCACCCTGCCTGCCGGGAGCCTCGTCAGGCGCCAGGACCGCGCTCGCCCCGGCCGCACCGCGGCCTGGGCTGCTGGACGTGCCGTTCGTGCTCATAGCACCTCGACGGTGGTCTGGATCGTCAAACTAACCATTTGCCGTGAACAAGGGCAATGTTGCATGTCGGTTCTTCTTCAACATCGGTCGGGATGAGCAACGGGTGGTCCTGTCTGCGTAGGGCGCTGCCCGGGCGCGCCGTGAGGACCCGCCCGAGATCTGCCGACGGCGGGAACACCGGGACCGGATGGGTTTGGACCGCTGCCGGTTGGGGCGGTCTACGCGGCCACCGCCCCGGGGGAGCGGCCTGCGGAAGGGCTGGGCCCCGAGTTGGCTGCCGCTGCCCCCAGTCGATGCGCCAGCCGGTTGCAACGCGCACGCAACGTCGACCACGAGATGCCCTCCTGGGCGGCGATAACGCGGCCGTCGACCGGTATACCGTCCTGGTCGACGGTGTAGACGCGGGCCAGCAGCCGGGCCGCATCCAGGTCCAGCACCCCGGCACGAACACCCCAAGCCAGCAGCACGTACAGCTGCGCGTCCGCGGGTCCGGTCGGCTCGTCCGGACCGACGTCGTGGTGCACGCCCTCACCGACGGTACGCAGATCGGCGACCGGCATCTCCGGGAACGTCCGACGGAAATAGCTGCTGCCGGTGTGGCCACGCTGCACCAGTGCGACGGTGTCCAGCGCCAGATTCGCCGCGATCCGCGACGGCCGGGCGAGAAGGGGGTAGGTCGCGATCACCTGCCACAGAGCGGCGACGGCAACCGACACGGCTTCCTCCCGGTCGCCGTGCATGTCGGGGCGACCAGCGACCGCGTTCCCGACCCGAACCGCCTTGCCGAGCATCGCCTGAAGAACCGTCCGGCCCGCCAGCTGGTCGCCGCCCTGAGCGAGTTCCAACAACGCCAGCAGCACGGCGTCGCGCCCTTCGACATCGTCACAGCCGACTCGGGCACGAAGGTCGTCGAGCGAACGAGCGCCGGCCAGGACCGGTTGCGCCACCACCCATCGGTGCAGGGCCTCACGGCTGGCAGGGGCTTCGCAGAGCCGCGCCCACTCCAGATTCAACCTGCCCGCCAGCGTTGCCGAGGTCCGGTGCCGAACCGGCCCGGTCGAGCAGGCGGGAACGAACGGAGGACATGCGAGGGGGGCGCGGACAAGTAAGGCCAAGCTCACGGCGAGCTCCTTCAGCAGCAGGTGCTCGCCACGCTGCTCACCGACCCTTGCCCATCGTCTTGCCCGATATCGGCTGTCAACAGTTCCGACCCTGCCCGCCCGACCGACACCCTTGCCCGCTCACTGCGGGCAAGACGAACTGTCGCCGCACGACCACTCGACGAACGCCAGGACACGGGTAGTTGGCGAGCCTTCGGGCGATAGGTGTCGGACCAGTTGTCCGGGTTGCCGGGCAAGTCCGGTGGCCGCCGGTTGCGTTGGTGACCGACGGTCATCCGACGGCGGCCGGCGCCGCAGCATGCAGTCTTGCCCGCACGCTCGCGGGCCAAGACTCCCCTTCGCCCTACGCGGCCAGCGGGCGAGACGCGTTGACTACCGAGCGCGACCGAAGCCCGGCCGGAGCCCTGGCCGTCCGAACACCGGGAAAGATCATGACTGCGGTCGGTCACAGACTGCCCGGCGAACGCACCTACAGCAGGTATGAGCTTGCAGCCCCCTGCCCCCCAAGGAGCTGACGCGGCCGTACATCCGGCCGACGCGGCGTCGGCGTCCGTCGTCCGCCGCCTCGACCCCGCACGATGCGTCGAGGCACGGGCACTGCTCCCGGCGGCCGCTGCGAGAGACAACGGTCCCTCCATCGCCCAGGTAGCCCCGCCGTCCACCGCGCCTAGGCCACCTGCCCAACCCTGTCCAGCTCGCGGCTCGCGCGCACGGAGCCGGCCGTGCCGTCGTGCACACACCGACCCTGATGTCCAGGCCAAGCAGCGGTCCGCCGACGCGTCCGCAGGTGCCGGCTGATGGCGCTGCCACTGCTCGCCGCAGCAACGGCCAGCAACGCTGCCCGCTCGCCACTGCTGCGCTGGGTCCTCACTGCGGTCGTTGCCTTCCCCGTCCTGCTCGTCGTCCTGCTGCTGATCCTGCTCAGCGGCGGGCTCGACGCCGCCGGCGCCGGGGTAGGCGTAGCCGGCACCCTTCGCCCCGGCACCGTCCCAGCCGCCTACCAGCAGATGGTGCTGCGCGCGGCCGAGACCTGCCCAGGCATCACCGCACCCTTGCTCGCCGCCCAGCTCGACGCCGAGAGCAAATGGAACCCGCAAGCCATCAGCCCCGCCGGCGCCCAAGGCCTCGCGCAGTTCCTGCCCGGTACCTGGGCGAGTGAGGGCGTCGACGGCGACGGCGACGGTCTCCTCGACCCGTTCAACCAGGCCGACGCGATCGCGAGCCAGGCAGCTTTCATGTGCAAGCTGCTCGCCGCCGTCACCGGCGACAGGCAGCTGACCGGCAACCCACTGGACCTCGCGCTCGCTGCCTACAACGCCGGGCTTGGCGCCGTCCAGCGGTACCACGGCATTCCGCCCTACCCCGAGACTCAGACATACGTGCACCGGATCCGCGCCCTCATGGTCAACTACGCCGACCCGGCCGACAGCGCCCCCGGCACCGGGCCACCCGGCACCTGGCGCCGTCCCATCGTCGGGCCGATCACCTCCGGCTTCGGCCAGCGCGGCGGCAACCTACACGCTGGTATCGACTTCGGCGCACCGATCGGCACGCCCGTCTACGCGGCCAGCAGCGGCAGCGTCATCGCCGCCGGGGCGGCGTCCGGCTTCGGGCAATGGGTCAAACTCCGGCACCCCGGCAACATCACCACCGTCTACGGCCACATCAGTCGGTGGACCGTCACCGTCGGCCAGGCTGTCCAGGCCGGCCAACTCATCGCCTTCAGCGGGAATGAAGGCCGCTCCACCGGCCCGCACCTGCACTTCGAGGTCCGAGTCGACGACATCGCCGTCGACCCCATCACCTTCTATACCGCTCGCGGCGTACGGCTGTGAACACCAGTCCGAGCCCGCAGCGCATCGACGCGGCACAGCGCGAATCGGAGGCATGCTCCGGCCGACTGATTCCAACCAGGTCGAGTCGTACCTCCCTCCGTCGCGGCCGAGCCGCCGTGTCGCCGAAAGCCGGGGATTCGCGAGTTCGGTCGAACGGGCAAGACGACGTCGGCGAGCGGGCAAGCCTCGTCCTGTTTCGGGCAAGACCCATCCGGGGGGTTGGGCAAGTAACTGGGCAAGAGTGCGGCGTCACCGTGAAGCCATGGAGATGGCGAGATCGGGCGCGGTAGGCGGCTCGCCCGAGCATCCCGCTCGGGTGATCCCAACCGACGGCGCCTAGGTGGCTGGTGTGAAGCGGGCGTCTGGGGAGGCGCGGTTTGCCCGGGCCGGCGCGGAGAGCTGATCTGGGGCGTCCGACGTCGTGGCTGCGAGCCCCGAAAGAACTTTCGTGCGGGGTCCGA
>JAABUJ010001985.1_pt1 | contig 27144 bp, 19 predicted proteins | sample 5559131 | NCBI WGS metagenome assembly JAABUJ01 (sample SAMN10711875, study PRJNA513366) | rock metagenome | isolation source: Antarctica rocks | place: Antarctica: Victoria Land, Mt New Zealand nord | collected 2016-01-07
ATAATAATTATAAACAAAAATTCAATAAGTTGATTAACTCAGTTGGTTAGAGTGATCAGTAAATATCTACTTGCAACAATATAAATTTTACTGATCTGCTCTAGTGATGCTAATAATATTGACACATAAAAGTCATGAGTTTGACTCTTATACTGACTAATTATTTTTTCTACTTTGAACTTAGCAATTTTTACTAAACAGTGAGACTCTCAACAGCAGTATATTTTTGAGACTATATTACACAATGTACAGTACATTGATTTTGTACATTTATCTGTGCTTTCTACTAATGAACTCAGGCATAGAAAGAGAGCAAGGTTTATTAACACTGAAACATCTCTGTTTATGTCATTTTGATGTATTGCAGATGTTTGTATAACAATGAAGAATTAGAAAAGTAGCAAATCTCTTTATTGAGCTTGTTGCACAATAAATGACCATTTGTCTGTCTTGTTATCTACTACATTAACAGGTATAAGTCAAGCTTGTCTTCTCACTGAGAATTCTGAAAAAAAATTGAATTCTTTTACAACATCAGATTCAGAATACTGAAAATTTAAGCATACTATCAAGTCTTTTTCACAGCAATCTAAAGAAATCTCATGTTTGCTTTTCAATACTGTGTTGCAATTATAGTCTAGTGTTTCTACCTCATTGACTGCCTGGCTCGTGCAACTGACCATGAATATAATGTTATTTGTTAAAAATTAAAAACTAAGTGATGCAGTTAATGACAAATGTTCTTTGAGCTATCAACTTTTCAATAACTTCTGACTAGAAGAGTCTGAGAAATACTTGAGTCAAGAAGCTCTGAATTGATTAAGAGCACTTAAGTTATATCTTTGTGACTTGAAAATTCAATTTCAACAAGGTAACCATCAGTCTACTCAGAACCAAGAGTGCTTTCAAATTCTTACAGTGCAGTCAGACTTAAAAAAGTGAGCATTCAAGGTCAGTAATGAGTTTGCTCAATTTTAACAAACTGAATCTCTCTTGTGAAACTTACCTAGGCATCAAGATGAACTTGTGCTGCTATCTGAAGACTTTAACTAACTAATCACTCATCATTTGCATGATCTCAGTTTTATCACTCAGAATTCACATAATGAAGAGACTGCAGACTCAACAAATTCTTATATTGAGTTGATCATGATCAATGTGTTTGTCAAAGACAAAACATTGATCTATGACCACCTTGCACATTGTGAAGTTGTAAATGGTTTGATTGACTATTCTGAACACATTTTATGCTATGATGAAGCATAGTTGTTAAAGATACAAAGAAATATGCTGACAAAGGTTGAGATTCTTTACAGCAGATCTATTCAAGAAAGAATGCTCACTATATGTGATTTTGAATGGCTACCTCAAAGAAGCAGACACAGTGATATTGCAGTATACTTAAAATGAATGTCAGGCAATCTTGAAAGTTCAGCAAAATTAGCTTAAATTTTAGTTTTTGCTTTAAACTCACAAAACTTTCTTTTTCTCTGAGAAAAAAGTTTGTAAACAGGCAAGATCATATGATATGTATTGCTCATTACCTTGCTGAACTTACTTACAAAAACCAATTCTATCAAGATTTGCATTGATCTTTTGTCAACTGATTTTCAAGGCTTTATCATTATACTCAACAACAAGCACTGACTCAAGATGCTTTCAAAGCAGTTTATGCTGCTAAGAGATTGAGTATATTCTTAATTAAGATGTCATTAGAGAAGTAAATTCTACACAGACTCAGCATCTGAAATTTGAGCTGTATTATGAAGAGAATATTACTTGACAGTGATAAGAACTCTTTTCTAGTCACTTACTCTCAAACTTTAAACCTAGAGTCTTCTGATATCTCTGAACAAAGTACACTTGATAATTTAATGATGACAAGAGTTCATAATCTCATTAAGAATCCTCAGGTATATCTTGATCTTGCATACTCTACAGCAACTCATCAAAACAAATGAAAGCAGTTTAAAGAATTATATTCATCTCAGATACTTAAAAACAGCAAAAGTAAATAGAAGCTGACATCTTTATTTGCTAAGATTTTAGAACTAGTCACAGTTCAAGAGTTGAAAGTTCAAGTTAAATTAAAATAAATGAAAAGATCACTCAAGACTCTCACAAGCCATCTTAAATTAAAGTCTTTTACAAAAAGTGCAGCAGGCTTAACATAGACAAAGACTCAAAATGATATAAACAAACTGACAATTATATTGTTAAGAAATGATGCTGTGAAGACTGCAACACACAGCAAACAAAATCTCAGAATTTAGACATCAAATCTGTTACTTATAATGCTGTCATGATCAGAATACAGTGCACTACAGATTAAGTTAAATCTATTAGGTTTGAATTAGGCTGAGTTTTAGGCTAAATTTTAAATTAAATTTAACAAAATTTAATAAAATTTAGCTTAAAATTAATTTAATATTAGATTTTCAGGTTTTATTAAGTTTAATTTAATATATTTTATAAAAAATTTATAAAATTATATTTAATATTGTAATAATTATAGCGTAAATTATAAAGTTATTTATTATTTATTTATTATTTTTAGCATTCTGCTTTAATAAATTGATAAATTAATCAATTAAATTATACATAATTATTTTATAGATTATATATTAACAATATAAATCTTAATAATTAATTATATTAAAATTTAAATTAAATTAATATTTTTTTAAAATGTATACATCAAGCTAATTATATATTTTTTAACTTTATGATAATTACAAAAATATAAAATTAAATTTATGAATAATAATATGTTTAATATAAATTATATAAAAATTTATATTTATAAATATCAAAACTAAATATATCTTTATCAATTTTTAAAATATAATTAAAATAGATTTTTAAAAATGAAAACCTGTTTTAAAATTGTCTGTAATTTTATAATATAATTTTATAAAAAATATTTTAAATGTTAAAAGTTTAACTGATTTTTAATATTGTTTAATTTTTTGTACTGCAATAATTAAATTAATTAAATAATTAATAATGTATTTAATTAATAACAGGTTGAGCAGAAGTAAGAGTAGAAACATACACTATAAAATAAATAAAAAGAGAACTAAATGAACTTTGAAAGTGCTTATACTGTGATATAAATATTAATTATTATGTCTTTTAACAATATATTACAATTTTAATTTTTTATTATACTAACACTACAAATATCATAATTATTTTTTTAAAATAATTTTTTGAGTAAAAGACTTCACTGATTTATGTAACTGCATAAAAGACTCAGATGATAGTCAGCTCATATAAAAGACTTAAATAGTCTCAATGTCAATATTAACTCTTTTGTCTTTAATAAATATATTGCTGTCATCAAAATTCTAATGTGTTTCAATCTTGCTATCATCATCATTATTACTCATTTCTACACAATTTCATCTTGCTGTCATTAACAGCACAATTTTCACTTGTCAAAGCTGTATTTCCTGATTGATAGGCTCTGCACAGAGTTATAGACAGTGATGATGTAAGAAATAATATAAATAATAGTGACATAAGTGACAGTGACAATTTTGATGACAGCAATGATGTAAGCAACAGTGAACATAAACAACAGTGATAAGAATGACAGCACAAAGCCTAAAAGATTGTTTATTTAAGTCTTTTTTATAGACTGACTATCATTTAAGTCTTTTATGCAGTCACATAAATTAGCAAAGTCTTTTACTTTAATTTTTTACTCTTTAATAAAAGGACTGGTAAAAAATTAATTAAGGAAATTTATAAAATTAATATCATAAATAATAAACAAGCAACACACAATTTAAACATAAAAAAATACAGGTTTTTAACTCTTAAGGGTTTTCTCTGTATATATATATATTATAGCTTCTCACATAGGCCTTTAAGGTACTACATCGAGTATAATTAATAAATAAATAAAATAAATAAATAAATTTAATTAATAATAAAAATTATTATTTATTTTTAAATTTTGCCGATACGCTTTTTAATCTTATTATTTATATTTATATTTCTTATTTTACGCGAACGAAATATACGTTAATTTTTTTTATTAAATTTAAGATTTTTAAAGGGTCGCGCAACACACACCCTAAATCGCGCGAGCTTCAGGCGGCGTCGCGCGAGACCGTGAGGGGCGCGAAGGCTGAGATTTAGCGCATCTGCCTAGATCTGTAAAGCAATGCTGAGCTTTTTCTTACTTACTCAGTGCCTTTAATGCCATTTCGAATGAAGTTGTACAACCACATTGATCGCTGACCCAAAATTATAGACTACTAAGATCCTTCGTGTTGTGTCTCACTTTATCGGGCGCCATGCGCTCGAAAGTTGATAGAAAGCCAAACGCTCACTTTCAGCCGGCAATGCCGGAGCCTGAAATGCTGGAGCCTGAAATGCTGGAGCCGGAAAGCAACGACGCTCACTTTGATGAGCCTGGCTCCCAGTTCCTGATCCCTAGAAAGCCGATCCCAAGCGCAACTCCCTTGACCGGAGCCAGCAATAGCCACTGCAACCAACCTTCGAAGGAACGCCCACACAGCACAGCAGACCAAGTCCTTCGAATCTGGTGGCTCGAGATAGTGTGCTCTATCTTATTCCTGGCATCCCTCTTCGCTATCGTTGCCACGCTATATTCATATGAAGGAAAACAGCCTCCGAATTGGCGCTACCGCCTAAGTCTTAACACATTGATCGCCATCTACGCGGTCATACTCAAAGCAGCAATGCTGCTCGTTACAGCACAGGGTTTAAGCCAGCTCAAGTGGCGATGGTTCGAGAAGGACCATCTCCTACGAGACCTCACGAGCTACGACAACGCCAGTCGTGGCCCCTGGGGCTCGCTCAAGTTGCTGTGGAGACTTCGCGCGAGGCATCCAATATCCTCGATTGGAGCATCCATTACTATTGCAGCTCTACTGGTCGATCCTTTCGCCCAGCAGGTCGTCTCGACGCAAGACTGTGAAGTCATTATCCAGGAGCAACAATCAACCATACCCAGGACGAACTATTATAGTGAAGCTGGGAAGGGCAGTGCACTCGGCATGACTATCGGTCTTCCGATGCAGAATAGTATCAACGCTGGCATCTTCAATCCAGGAGGCAATGTTCAGTTCCAATGTCCGACTGGCAACTGTACATTTCTGCAGCCTTATCACTCTGTTGCGTATTGCAGCAATTGTTTAGATCTTACAAACAATCTCACCATATGGAATTACACCATGCCTACCAAAGAAACTGGGCCGGATCAGGCGTTCAACATCAGTCTTTCACCTGCTGAAGGAGAGTTTGGCTATACCTCTACCTACTCATTTCTCCACGGAAACAAGAATGGAGTATCTTCGGTCTTCGTCATGCAATCCTACGACGCATACACGGACATTGTCTTAGGCTTGACGGATGCGAATGTAAGCTCTGGGCCCTGTGCAGAAGGTTGCGATGACTTGAGTAGCTGTCAAGGAAATTTGACGTGGGGCTGCGGCAGCATTTGGCATTCGAATGATACGGCAGACTGGGTCCCGGGTTTTGACAGCAACAGCACGGGGATAGGGGCCGCCCGGTGCTCACTATTTCCTTGCGTGCAGACATACAGTGCCACAGTCGACTACAATCGATTGTCCGAGGAACTAATATCCGTCGCAACCGAGTGGAGCGAACTAGATAACAGCATGCTCGATATCGGATGTTTGTCTCCACCAGAGCGTATTTCTGTAGCGAACGCCGGATATCACATCGTAAACGAAGCATGGATCCCTTACAACTACTCTGCAGACAAACTTCCTAATGACACAGGCTCCATTAACCGAGATTGCATATATTCATTGGCAACATTCTCGGCGAAGAATTTGGAGAGCTTCCTCGCCACATTTCTGAATGGCTCCCTGACCATCGGCGAGGAAGGGTATGATTTCGACATTGCCGGTCCTGCAACGCTACAAACTATCTACAACAATCAACAAGTCAGCTTTCAGCGAATCAATGAGACGTGGAACAATCTCTCCCAGGCAATTACGACGCACATGCGCCAAAACGGAGCATATGGCACTGCGGCGATTGGAAATACGATCCGCAACCAGAGTTGTTTACGAGCTCGTTGGGCCTTCTTGGCATATCCAGCCGCTCTTGTCGTCCTTACTATTGTGTTTTTCATAGCCATGGTCTTGGAAACGAATGCGGGTGGCAGAGGCGAGCATGACTGGAAGTCGTCACCTTTACCATTATTATTTCACGGGCTAGATAGGGACTCTTTCCGCAGCACAACGCAGGGCCGTGAACTTGTGCGAGTAAAGGACATGGACGATGTCGCAGCGGGCTTGTCAGTGCGGTTGTGTCGATCCGGAGGATATTGGAATCTGATGGGAGCAAAAGATGAGCCATTGATCCCTTTGGAAAGTACCAAAAGGAAGGCGTGGTCGCGGCTTCGATCAAGGAGTATCTCCTGAGTACCAATTACTAGTAGATTTTACGGCCGAAAGCACTCCTGATACGGCGGAGCTCGACACGGAAGCCAAGCATAAAGCACGTAAAAGGACATAGCAAGAGAGCGAGTGACTGTCAGGACGACTCGTTCCGCTACTTTGTATTTCAGCGCGTCATTTTTGTCATAGTAGCCGCCGCCTTCGATGATGGTGCCAGTCCGAGCTGAGGTGCCGGCGCAGAGGAGGATGAGGAGGGCGTGCTGAAGACGCTGGCGCTCAACAGGGTAATAATCGTTACACACCGCCCAGTGGTGGTGGAGGACGGCCAGCACGTCATCGTTATTCATTGTCGCTCTGAACTGACTGATCTCGGACAGTTCGTATTCCTCTTTCGCTTTGCCTGAAGGAAGGAGGCGTTGCGAAGGGTGGTTGATACCCGTGGTTGATGGACGTGAGAGCCGGAAACAGGACGAGAAGGACGACGTCAAGAGTGGAGAGACGAAGAGTCGAGGTCTCGAGTTGAGCCATCGCGCCCTTATATGCTTGAGCCGGACACATGTCCAGCGCAGGCACCGTTTTTCGACCACAGACCAGAGACCACCTCGCTTCGAAAGAATTGGAGGTGGTGAAGGGAGGGAGGTGGTGGACAAGGGGAAAGGGGGAGGTGGTTAAATTCTGCCGCACCCCACCCTTCGGCGGCACTGGAGCGTCTAGCCATTTTCGATTAGCGCCAAGAAAGGGCCTGGGAAACGCGAGAGTGCAGAGGCAGTCAAAAACGGCGTCGAGCGACGCTGAAAACAGCTGCTTTTTCACAGACAGGCCCATTTTCTCGAGAAGATGCCGTGTTTGCTTCTGACACGACTGCGTAGGGCCCCTCAGTACTCAAGCTTGGATTTGTACAGTACAGTCCCTTCGGTGTGGCTGAGACTCCGGCGCCGAGCCTGGCACACTACCAATACGAGCCCCTCAGCACACAGAACAATTTTCGGCTCCTACAGCTCCTCCCATTTGAGCCGGGCAAACGCATCAGATGTAGTCTGATTGAGACTTCGATCTCTAGTGATTGTCGATATGCTGCTCTCTCGTACATGTGGGGTGGTTCAAGCGATGGCAAAGCCATTGAGATCAATGGCGTAGAGGCTATCATAGGGAAGAATCTATGGCAATTTCTGTCCCGCCTTCATTTGGATCACGAACAACGTTATATATGGGCTGACGCAATCTGCATTGATCAAAGCTCAGACGAAGAACGCAGCCAGCAGGTTGCTCTCATGAGTTCCATCTACCAGAATGCTGAAGACGTCCTAGCTTGGCTCGGCCCACCAACGGCGAGTAGTGATCGGATTTGTTCAGTGCTGCACTCATCTCGCACCTTCGGTCACCCTTGGGACTGGCATCACGATGGTCTCATCGATGAGTGGAAGAAGAGGCCACTACCAGCACGCACGCTTTCGCCTACTCCGTTCCAGGCCTTCATCGCCGCGGCTTATCGGGAGGTTCGGGAGACTCAACTGTGGGACGACCTGTTCAAACTATGCTCGAGACAGTACTGGCAGCGGACTTGGATCATCCAGGAGCTCAGTCTAACGAAGAATCCTAAAACATGCTGTGGCGAGTATTCTTTTTCACTGCGTGAGCTGTGTTTAATTGTATTCGATTCCTTTGCGAAACACTTCAGGCTTTGCGTCTCAAACGCCTTCAGCCCTCACAGGAGATTCGGACCGGAACCCCAGGAGCCATTATCGTTCGATCCTGCATCAGCGTCTGAAAGAGATCTATTCCCAGGGCTATGGGAAGCGAGAATCAACTCTACAAGGTTTCGCAAAACTTGTGCGCTGAGAGGAGATGGTATTGTCGACGACCACAGGCCGAAGCGGCTTGAAGACCTCTTGCTCTACTGCTCTGATACCCAAGCTAAAGGTCCGCGAGATCGTGTATATGGCTTGCTCGCTCTGGCTTGTGATGTCGGCAGCAAGAAGCCGTTTCGGGCGGATTACTCTATCAACCCGGAGACGCTATTCTTCAACGTGATGCAGTATTGCAACCCTATCAAGCACGTTTACCGCTTTGTTGCTCTGCTGCAAGAAATGCTTCTCCTGCGACCAACCTTTGTGGCCACCGTTGACCCTAAAGCAGCCTGGGCCGCGACCTGGTATGAGTCTTGCTCGGATGATCTCCTGAACAGCCCACTGCGGGTTGAGGTTCGCTCACTCGGGCTCCTACACGACTTGGAAGTAGAAGCTCGTCATGGTCAGATGGACAAAGATCTCAGGGGGAAAGCCACAGGCGACGAGATGCGGCACGATCTACGCATTGGGCGTGCTACTTTGGACGGCGGCACCTATGTATATCTTCTCCCACGCGTCTACGAAGGGCCGTCAGACTCCTCCCATACGAACGTCGTCGCTCGAGATGAGGTCTTCCAGGTTGGCAGCTCAACATTCTTGTTCACTGCGAAGCAAAAGGTCAATGTAGCAGATCGGGCCAGAAGCGCAATAGGTCTAGCTCTAGCCTGTGTCGATGATGAACTGCCACAGACTGCAGCTCTTCCTCGCGCATGTTTCTTCAATCCGACTGTGTTGCACATTGAGCAGCGGCCAACGCGATATCGGGATCGCCTACCTGCAGGGTGGGAGAAACGAGAGACTGCATCGGGCCAGGCATACTACGTCAATCATAACAGTCGATCGACCACTTGGTCCCCACCATTGTTCGCGCAGGTGTCTTCATTCGAATTCATGGGACGGACCTACTTCAAACTAGGGGAGCAATTTGCCAGCATCACAATGAAGGGGCTGCTTGATCTGATTTATATGGACACACTCATGAGCCCGGACCAGGAATCGGCAACAGAATACCTACGCCAATTGGTGGAAGATGACATCCAGCCTAGTTTCAGGGACTTGGAATATCCTCATGCAATCATGCGCCATCGCCGTACAGGAGTGTCAACGAGACTGGCTGAGCAAGGAGCATATCCAAACATAGGAAGTATCTGATGTTCATGCGATGAGAGCTTCATGTCCAATCCGCCTTTTTAACAGCGCAAACCAGTATTGTCTGGGATCATCACTACTTTCTGGGCCAATACCAAGATCACATGCCCTTGGGCCAACAACAAAGCATACAGGCATGCCGAGCATGGGTCTTTAACAGTCTCGGACTCATGCAACTAGGCAACTGCACAATGAAGTCACGAAAGCTGATAGTGTACAGCGGTGCAGGTCATCCCCCAATCATTTTCATAGAGTATTGCTCATCATTGGGTATTGGTAAGGGCAATATGTCACCATACCTTTGAAGTTGTACATTAAGCAACCCCTCTTAATTTATTAGAAGACCTGCTAGGTCAAAGGTAAAGAGAGTACCTTTTGCTGGCTTTCAGCATCTTTGGTCACAAGCACCAAACTTCACTCTTATTATGCATAAAAGAGTTCACTGAGGGTAATCTTTATTTACCCCAGAAATCACAGTGACTACCTGAAGCTCAAATGATCTCTCATTTGTCACTGTACTATCAAGTGTGTACTCAATTCATCATTCATTGAGCACAGATGCAGCATAGAGTCATGCAAAATTCTCAAACTGAATCAGCGGTGCTGGAACAAAGCTGATGCAGAAGAGGCAACTGAGAGAGATGTAAAGAAAAGATGAAAGATCAGCAAGAAAAGAGCATATACATGTGCTGAGAATACCTAGCTAGAATAAAATAATTTTATCTTACTTTTCATGTAAGAGGCAAAAGAAAGCTCTGTAAATACAATGTGAGCTAGAATGAGTCTAAGCAGTAAAAGTTCAGCAGGTTTAAGTCTAGACAGCAGGCTAGGCAGCAGTCAGTCTGTTATTTGTTTAAAAACAACATAGACAACTAAAGTCAACTCAACACAGTCAGTTTAGACTCTTATCTGCTGTGTCTCTGCACTGTCTCATAATGCTCTCTTAATGCTTTCTCACTGCATCTTCTTACTTTCTTACTGCTCTTTCTTGCTTTCTTACTGCTTTCTCTAAAACAGTTCTACTTTCTTTCTTAAACAAAAATGACAATTCTCAATTCTAAGTTCAGAGTGTATATAATATATATATATCTATTACATACATCTCAAACTTAAGATTGAGAATTGCTCTTTTCATTTAAGAAAGAGAGCAGAGTTACTTTTAAGAAAGCATTAAGAAAGCATTGTGAGAGTTAAAGAGAGTACTAAAGAACTTTTGCAAAGTGTAAATAATTATTTACACTTCTAGAATAGATTTAGTGAATCAGATTTTTATAAATTTAGCTCTAGACAGAGTTCTGAAGTGTTAGCAGTTTTTACATTATAAAAATCATTAATACTTCATTTACACTATGAAACTAGTTTAGTTAAATCTAGCTTAATAGATTATTATGACTTTATGCTGTAATAAAGACTCAAGAATTAGACATTAAATTTATATATTAATATTATGTCTTTTATACTCTATCATTATACAGATTATTCAATTAATCATATAAATTAATTAAACTTCATAACTTTCATTTTTAAGTCTAATTAACTGTTAAACTCATCATCTACAGTTATACTGTCTTCTTCATTTATCTTCAACATTTTAATACTTATTGATTCTATTCTGACTGCAGTCTTCATTACTTTCATTTACTTCATTATTTTTCTCATTACTTTTATCATCATCTCTATTCATCTCATCACTCTCATCATCATCATCATTCATTCTACTATTCTCTCTGTCATTCTCATTACTCTTATCATCATCATCATCTCTCATACAGACCTCACAGTCATGCATAATTTCTAATTAATAAAGAAAAAGAATACTTTTTTGCTGCAGATCTATCTGCAAAAGTGATTAGTATATAATGTTTTTAAAAAGAAAACAAAGTTTTGATAAAAAATCAATATAAAGTTTATCTGTAAAACAAAGTGATCTTATAACTCTTTAAAGTGTCATGTAAAATCATTAATAAAGAAAAGAAAGCAGTATTTAGTCAATCTTATTATTAATGATAAGAACTTAAAAATCAATCTTATTAGAATTCTTAATGCATGAATTGAGATAATGAAAGAAGATAAAGCAAAAAAGTAAGCAAAGAAAAAGATTGCAGAAGAATTAACAGAACAAGAATGTTAAGATAAGAATGTAGAAGATGATTTGATGCTTTAAATGAATAAAAAAGAAAAGAAAAAACAGTAATTAAAGTTCTTAAATGATTCTGATATAGAAGACAGTGACAGTAAAGACTTATTTAGTTTGTATAATTTTTTTATTCATTACATCATTGCATTCTTGCAAGTCTACAGCTTATTTATCACTTTATTTATTGCTTTATTCATCACTTTATTCACAACTCTCTCTCACAGTTAATTCAGCACTTCAGCAGTTCACATTGAATTGTAGCAGCAACAGTGAAGTTTTATTAAATATTTAAAATAAAATCTTTTACACACTGAGTTCTCTGCAGTTTAAGCTCTTATCATTATGTTTAAAAGTTATATTTAATGAAAGAATTCAAGTCAGAACATAAAGATGCACATTATAGAGATGAGAGTAAAAGCTTTGAAGATAAAGATAAGATTGTTGAAGATTTAGATCAGAATTAATGAGACTGAGTAAGAATGAGTAACAGAAAGAAAGATTTTTACTTAAATTGATTGATTAAAAACTCAATTAAATACACAGATAAATCAGATATTAGTTATGTTGAATGAGTTAAAGAAGAATCTTATCTAAATAGCTGATAGATATGTCTTTAAAGTTAAAGACTTTAAAAGAAATTAATTTTTAGATACATTGTTTTTTTTTAAATACATAAAACAGTTAATAAGTAAGATAAATATTATATAAAAAGCAGCAACAGACTGCTGCTAAGATTAAAGCTAAATATTAAAGACATTAAATAGTCAGAGATTCTGAATCTATTTAAATGTCTACTTTACAGCAATTTAAACATTAAAAAAAGTCTTGTTAAATATTTATTGCTGCTCATTGAGAATTTAATCATCTCAATAAAATCTTATGATATCTTAAAGTTGCTGATAAGTCTAATTGCTGTACAGATAGAGCTATAAATAATTATTATAGACTTAATAAAGATTTTTTTGCATCTAAAACTTTCTTATAATCTGAAGATCATTCATCTTGTTCTTATAAGACTCAATAATTGATTCAATAAGACTGTTTAGACATATAATACTCTGATATTTGAAGTTATAATGTTTTTTATACTTCAAATAAAAGAATTGCTGATTCTCTGTTGATTAATAAGTAACTTAAAATGTTTCATTAATAAAGTCTTAAATTATTTCTTTATTCATTCATTCTTTAATTCTCTTAATTATACAGACATATCATTGAAGCTGTTAATATTAAAGACTTAAATGTTATTGAAGCATTTGCTGATATTGAAGATACAGATGCTTGATAATATTGTTGTAAATAGTTAATAAATAGATCTTTAAGCATCTAAAAAGATTGAAAAGCTAAAAAAGTTGTTGTGAAAATGACTGTCAAATTAGAACAAGACATAAAGTCAGTTTGAAAAAAGACTGATATTATATTTATTATAAAATGATGTCAAGCTTCAGAAACAAAAAAAGCTGTTGAATATCTGATACTGTAAATTTATACATTATTATTAAATAATTGTACTGTAGATATTTGAATACTTTACTGCATATAACAATGCTGTGTTTCATCATTTATATTATTAAGTCAAAATTTAAAGAAATTATACTTCATTAAAGCTATATATTGATGCTAAGACTGATTGTTGAAGATCTTAAGATGCATTATAATAAGCTTAATAAGCAGAGTGACAAGCAATGAGTTATTTATGTTGTGATGACAGTGAGATAAAGTGATATATTAAGATGAGAAGTTTGAGTGATGAGATTACATATTAGATGTTTATGAATTTTTATATTGTCTCATTAAATTTAGTGACTGAAAGAATCAATATTTTGGCTGAAAGTGCAAATTCACTTGAAGTGTAAATAATTATTTACACTTTGCAAAAGTTCTCTACTGAGAAAGCAGCAATAAAGCATAAGAAAGCAAGAGTGAGCACTCTGAGTCAGTGCAGCAGTGCAGCAGGTGAGAGCCTGAAATGACAGCCTCATATTTGACTACAGTACACTTATATGAGTTCAATCATGTTTAATTGCAGCTGTAAGTGACCGTGAAGTCAACCTGACATGTCATGTAAAAAGATACTGCACTGCTCTGTGCAGCGTCAAGCAAAGAAATAGTTACCTTGTTGAATCTCAGATGCTGTGATGAATTGTTTGATAGAATCTCAATAATAGAATATACTGATAACTAACCTACCTACACAAATTATGTTGACTGCAGTCAACATTGATGGTGTTAGTTTTACTAGATAAGGTAGACAGCAGAACAGCACAAGTATTCTATTGTCTCTTCATAGAAACTTTCACATGTACATAGTGAACCTTGTGTCTAAAGTTATGTCTTACACTCAGTTGAAGCAGATATTAGTGAAAAGGGTTTAGGTGGACATTTGCCAGTTATTAATAATTACTGTAAGGTGCAGGGTAGGCCAAAAGCACTGGCCATAGAATTGAACAACAGTGAAACAACTACTGAAGAGTCTCATGCTCATGAGTCTCATGAGAATTCTGTTAGAAGATATTCTATTTGGCAATGAAGACAAGAATAAGTCTGCCTAGACAATAAGTTACTGTATCTTGTTGAAGTTGATATTGTTCATTAAACATTTTCTGTGGTGTTTATCATGTTAGTATCATCAAGAGTCATTTTCTCAGACATATGCTTAAAGCTGTTACAGTCACATAGGCTCTAAGGCTCAATGGTGTAATCTTGTGATAAATATCTACAAATTATATAGAGTGAATGATCAGTGAATATGGGAGCCAGGGTGACTACTTAAATACTACAGTAGCTAAGTGACTTGCTAAGGCTCACAGCTGAGTGCAGCTATAAAGTTAGTGAGCAGTGACAAGGTAAGCTGAGGTTAAAATATGATTCTAACAAAAGCAGTGATATATACTTGTGATATTATTGTCTAATCAACATTGTACATGTAAGAAGAGAATAACATCTTAAGTAATGAAGAACTTTTTGAGAAGGTTGACATTAGGCCTAATCAAAAAAGCCTCAGCACAAGGTCTAGTTCTCAAAACTAAGTCAAAGTAGATCTGAATACCAACAGGTTTAAGTTCTTAGAGTTATGGTTGAGGCTGATTGCATTGAGAATGAGTCTTTAATGTTACTTACTTAATAATTCTCAAGAATCTTTTCTCAGCTTTGATTCTTCATCTGTGACATCTTTCACACTCACAAACTTATAGCACTGACTCTCATTGTTCTTCTGTGATCCTCAAGTACTCATCTTATAGTCTCATCATTCACAATGTTCACTCACAGCAAGAGTACCCATCAATTCCTGTTCCCATTCAAAAGAAAGAGAGAAAACTTAAGTAAGAAGATCAACTCAACATCAGTAAGCTCAGAAGCATCATTTACCATTTTCAAATCAAAGCATAAGATTGAGAAGCTGGCCCTTTTGAATATACCAGAACAAGAGCTGCACTCAAGAATGACAATTACATTGATTACTGCAAGAAGCAATCTCAATCACAGAGAAGCCTGAAGAGAACCTGCAGATGCTTCATTATCTTCACTGAAGACTTTTGTCATCAAACCTGATCACTTTCTTCTATCTCTTTGACTTCATCTCAAGCGCAACCTGATTGATCTCTTGAACACATCACCTGTTCTGTGAAGTGCACTGAAAGTTTTTCATAGATGCTGTACAGTACAATTAAGCAACAAGAACAATACAACAGTCATTGTGACTGCAATAAAACAAGTTAAGCTCACCTGATTGAAGCTTCAGACAAGTATTTGAGAATACCTGAACAATCAGAGTTAATTGACTCTTCAAGTTGAAATGATCAATGGTGTGATCAGTCATTGTGCATTTAACAAGACAATTGACTGCAAGTACATTCTGAAATCAAGTGAAGAGGTTAGCATTGAGGTTATTGAGCTTAACTGATCAAGTGAGACATTCAGTGACTACTTGCTGCTAAAACAAAAGAGACATGTCTCTCTTTTCTGTGTGAATCAGTCTGTAGAAAGTTGTTTCTATTTGTTTACACTATGTAGAGTATATATAGAAAATGATGACTAAGATATAAATGAAGACACTTAATAAGAGATGAGTAAGCAATAATATTACATTCTTTTTTACTGCATAATCACAACAGTTCATTAATGTAAATACAGAAATTTGCTTAATGTTCTGTAAAATTTCTGTCTGCAGTTTACATTCACATTATTTTATTTCACTTCACATCACTATTGTCATTCAGTGCAGATGACAACAACTTAAACTGAAAGAAGTCTACTTCTAATTATGTTCATATAACTACTGACTATTTTTATCTTAAAAAAAGTTTGCAAAACTTTTCTCTCAATATGTTGTTATTTCAATTTCAGTTTAAAGATTAACAATACATAAAGCTGATTAAGCATTCTGCTTTTAATATTATTATCTTTTAATTTATAAGGATCTTTTTCTTAAATCTCTCACATAAATTATATAAATCTGTATTTCTTTCACAAATCATTATTAAATTACTGTCAATTCTTACTGAAGTTAAGACTTTTTGATCTTTCTTTTTAACTTTATTACTTATTTATTTTGATTTCAACTCATCATATCATTATTGCAAATCTTTATCAAATCATTTTTAATCATTCAGTTTTTTCTTAATACTATATAATGTCAAAACTTTCACTTTCTTCTAATTATATCTCTCTTCTGTCATAAATATTAAAATCAAATCATTAATATCTCTTCAGCTTTTAATAATCTTCTGTAATGTATTCATTACATCACTTACTTCAGTCAAGATCAGTTCAGAAAAAGCAACACTTTAATGTGCTTTTGAAATGTTCTGTAACAGAGATACAGATAAGTTTATTTATTTGTAATATTTTTATATTTTATAAATTATTTTTTAAAAAAGATCTTCTTTCTTCTCTATTAAAAGCTTAACATCTTCACCACTCAGTTGAGCCAGCCACTCAGTCAAGCCACTTCATTAGCCACAAACATTCTCATCAACATTGTTGTTCACCTTGTTGTCACCACACATTCACAATGATCTCAGATGAATCAATTAAGTCAATTTCTGATATTTTCACACAATATAGCCTTGCCTTAGCTGATTTAAACAATGATTCATCAGTTTCCCTTCACAAGATTGCTTGAATCTATAATCTATCTTGATCTACTCTACAAGCTCATTGAAAAGAAAGACAATCAGTAAAGACCTTTTAGACAGATCAACAATGGCTGTCAGTGTATGAGAAGGATGCTCTAATTTGATAAATTGATACTATGACAGCTTGAGAGTGACCTTCACAGATTGGACAGCTGGAATTCATGACAAAGCACCTAATGATGGCCAAAGACAATCTGAATTAATATCATGCATTAAGAGACAAAATTGGATTTGTGAAGCTGGTCTAAAAGAAAATGCCCATGAATAATTCAGTTTTCATGTAGTTAGTCTAGGAAAGTGATAATCTCAATAATTCAAGGTGTTTCAACAAGAGTTAATTAAGCAACAGCAAGGTGGCTTAACTGGGTGCCTGGCTTGACTGAGTGACAATTATGTTATATAGCTTTTTCTTTTGTCTATGATCTCATTTAACTTAAAATATGATTGAGAGTTCTTTATAAAAAGATAATGATGATTCTTTCTGTTTAAGAATCTCATTAACTTTAAAGCTTAATTGCTGCACAAATAGTTTAGCTCATTTTAGACTGCCTTGCAGCTCTGAATTAACTCAAAATTCATTGACATTAAAGATATATGCTTTCATAAATTAATTATTATGAATTAAATTTCATAAAACATGCTCTACAGACATTTTTAATGCATAAGTCTTTAATAAATGAATTTTTAATATTTTATAAGACTTAAATCATTTAACTTTAAACTTTTGAGACTTTTCATTTCATATAAGCACTCAGTCTTCTTTCTTTATAGTGCTTAACTGCACTGTTTCATTATGAATCATTTTCAATTCAATAATCTTTCATAAAAAAATTTCATTAACAGTTATTCAAATCATCTATATCTGCTTAACTCATTTTAGCTGATCTTCAAAGTCAATTTCTTTCAGCAGTCAGAGATCATTTAAGTTATCTAATAATTATAAATTTATTTTATATAGTAAATAGAATGAGCTCTGTTTAATTGTATTATAAGCTCAGATTTAAGCTGCAAAAAGTACTTGCAATAAGTATTTATCTTATAATTAAGTTGATTTACTTATAAGATATTTTGTAAGCATAAAACTTAATATTTTATTTAGATTTTTTATCTTTTCATTTGTACAAAGATAATAAAAAGTCATTGTTTTATGTTGAGTCTTGAGCTTTTTCAAATAGTAGATCACAACACAACTGAGAAAGTTTGTATTATTATTGAATAATAATTCTCTCAATAAATTATAATTCATAAAAATTTCATTATACAGAAAATCTGCAACTGTTATTTCTGTTACATCTGAAACAGCTTTAGTCACAGATCAGTCTGTAACATAATTAATTGTTATTATAATTTAACAGTTTTCTTAAAACATTTAAGATAATATGTTTATTATATTAATTTCTTATCTTTTAAACAGTAATAAGTCTTTACAAATTAAATATAAATATTCTTTAATCTCTTAATGTTTTTAAGATTGTTGAGTAACTTAACAGTTAAAACAATGCTTTATAAATAATTTAATATTCTACAATAATTTATGTCATTAAGCTCAAAGTTAAATGACTTTTAGCAGTCTTAACATTTCTAAATGCTCATATTTAATGTATATATATTTCAAAAAGTCTGCACAGTACTGAAACTGTAGAAATGACATTTTGCTGTTGTTTTACTTTTAAATTAAATATGAGTTATTCAATTTCAAATTGTAATGCAGTTAAAATTGATTCATCACATCATTTTTACATACATACTTGCAAAGTAATGACTTTTCAGATTCTGTATTATCTTTTAAATACAATATCATTGCTTTTTTTCATTTCACATTATCTAGTTCTCACAGAGCATCTAAGAACACTTTATTTGTTGAGTTTTTCTTTATAAAATTAAATTAATAATTAATTAAATTTAATATAATAGTCTGAGCTTCAGATCAATATTGAATGTTAAGATCATATTGTTGAAATTTATTAATTCATTAAGTTAGTCATTTAAATGAGTGCAGTGTATTCTTTAAATATTGTAGATCTTTATGATTTATAACAATAATTATAATATAATCATTTTCAATATAGTACTGTCAAGTTCAAAGTGCATACTTAATGATTAATAGCTTCTTTTTATAAACAGAATAATTGAACTTTGCATCTTGTAACTTCTAATTATTATAGATAATTAAATGAAGTTTCTCATTCATTTCATTCTGCATCAAAGTACAGTCAATTGCTTATTTGAAAGTGTTCATTTCAATAGTAAATGATTTATATACAGCTACTTAAATAAATATTAATTTAAATGTAAGTGCATTCTTAAGCTGTTGAAAGATACTATTATATAATGCATTTCAGACAATGAATTAATTTTTCTTTATACACAATTCAACATTATTCTTCTTAAGCAAATTCAATAATAATGCTGCAATTTATGTAAATTCTTATACAAATCATCAGTAATACAAAGTCAGTTTAAGAAACTGTTATACATAATATGCTATCTTCAGAGCAGATCAGTTCTTAATGACTGATATCTTAATAAAGATTGATTATAATGTGTCTTATCTTATAATATGTTTATAAAACTTAAGAATTTTCATCTCAACAGTGCACTTATTAAACTTAGCATATAGCTTATGTTTCTTTAAGATACTGAGAATGATTTGTAAGTGTTTTTAAGAATTTAAAATTGAGTTAGAAAAGATCAGTATGTTATTAAAATATATTAGGCAGAATTTGTTAAATAAGTTCTGTAATATAGAGTTCATCATTAACTGAAATGTTGCTGAGACATTGTATAGCTTAAAGAGCATAGCTGTGAACTTATATTTGCTGTAATGAATGTTGAAGACAGTCTTTTTCATATTGTTTTTGATTATATGAACTTAATAATAGCTCAAAGTGAGATTAAGCTTAATTAAATATCAGACTTTGTCAATCTGATCTAGACATTTCTGAATTTAAGAAAGTGAATATTTATTTTTAACAGTAATGTTGTTTAACACTCTATAATCAATGCACATTCATCATGTACTTTTCTTCTTTTTAATAAACAGAACTGAGAAGCTTCATAAATTTATAAACTTATAAATTAAATCTTTATTCAATAACTTTGTTATCTGTTTAGTCTGTTTGTTCAGCTGTAGCTGTGACAGAAAATAAGCATTTATGTTGATAGATTTAATATCATTGATGTAATGCTATGTTTAAATACTCATTTAAATGATAATTTATCTAATAAAATTAATTTAAATATAAATTGAAACTCTTTAATAACAATTTATAATTATTCATTCATAACAGTTAACAGTTCAGCTTCTGACTTCTTTAAATTCTGTTAAATTACTAATAAATACTTAACAGTTCTGTAATTTCAAAGTGTCTTCATAGCTGTGCACTCTTTAATTATATTTAATGTCAACTCATTTACAGCTCATTGTTGCTTTTTCAGAAACAGATAATAATATTTTTATTGTCAATTCTGAATTATTATACAGTCTGTAGCTTAATCAATCTGAGAATTAGTGACTTTCAATTAAGTTAACTTCAGAATAAGATTATATTTTTAAAGATTCATAATTTATATTTTTAATCATTGTTGAAAGCTATTTATCTTAAAATGAAAAATCAACTTTACAGTTAATTAAATGATCTATCTGTTCAGCAAGAATATTTTAAGCAATTTAATTTTATATTAATTATTAATTAATATTTAATTAATAACTATCAAGAAAATATATATTCAATTTACATTTAAATCAATTAGTACTTTCACATTTATCTTGTTCAGTCTATCTCAAATGCAATCTATAAAAATATATAAATTCAAATTGAAAACATTGATTTAACTAAAGATCATACTTAATAATAAGAATTTTAAGTTATTCAGTATGAATACTTCACTTAAATCATTATTGAATTGAATAGAAGCTTCTGTCAACTTGTTTATGAATATTTCTATATTTATGATCAACTTTAATTTTCTAAATTATTCAAATTATTCAAATCAACTTCAACAATCTTCAGCTTCTTCTTATTTTTATTCTTTCTCTTATTCTTATTTTTATTCTTATCTTTATTCTTATCTTTATTTCTATCAGTGTTCTTGTTGTCTCAGCAGTCTTTAACTATATATAAGAACTTTTTATAATGAAAATACACTTTATTCTTTTTACATTAAATTCAATAAGCTTTCATATTTAACTTATTTAATTTAGACATAATTGATCTCTCATAATTTTAAGATTGATCTTAAAAATTATTTAATGAATTGTTACAGTTTAAATTTAAATTACTGAAGACATTAAAATAATTTTTATTATGTATTTCTTGAAGACTTTATTCAATTTAATTAGCTTATCAAATTAATTCATTAAAAGTAGTTGCTTTAGTCTCTGAATACTTTTAAAGTTTAAATTAAATTTTTTGCTTTAAATTCTGAGTGAACTGTCATTTCTGTTCATATTTAACTGATATAGATTGAAGAAGTTGTACAATCTTTGTAAACTTTACTTTATATTGTTAAATCAATTTTTTTGTTTTAAAATCTTATAATGATGACATTGATGTTTCATTTCATTAATATTTTCAAAGATCAGTAGAAATGCTAAAAAGAAGTTGTTTATATTTTAAGATTTAATATTTAATGAATCTTCTTTAACTTGAAGTCATTCTTCTTTTTAAAGTCATCATACTTTGACAATATCTTTTAAATAATTAATCATAACAGTAATTTTTGTTTTGTCATTCAGAAGTTGATTTGTCAACATTTTGTAAAATTGAAAATAAGCTTTTATTTTAAAAATTTACATTTCTGCAGCATTCACTTTTTGACTATTCTTATAAATAGATGATGTCTTTATCTTCAGAAAATTCTTGAACATTGCTGCAGAAAAAAACATTATTATATTAAATATTTCTTGAATCTCTAAAGCTGCATTAAATAGAGATATCATCTCAGACATAAAGCTAAAAATTAATTAATTAACATAAATATTTTTTAATTAAGTTTGAAGAAATGCAATTTAATTTATTATTGTCTCATAATTAGCTTAAAAAGTCATTTTTAACACTTTTAACTGACTAATGATAGTGAGTTTGTTCATTATTATAGAAATAGAGTTGAGCTTTATACTGAGAGATTGTAAATGATTAAAGACATTAATTAATAAATTAATTCTAATTTAGTTTGAATTGCTGTCAGACATATCACAATATAAGAAAGATAGAACTTTTCTTTATACAATATAGTATAAAAATTTATTTCTTTATTCTGTAGTTTCAATGCTGAAGTAGTGATGAGCACTGAAGAGAAAGTAAATATGTAGTTTATGCATTACTGCATCAGAACTTTCATAATTAAAATATAAAATAAATTAATTTAAATTAAAGTCTAAATTTTAAAATTGCTTAAAAGTATATCTTAAATCTTTAATGCTATCAGATGTAAATCAGTTTGTAGAAAGTTGTTCTTATTTGTTTATGTTATGTAGAGTATATATAGAAAATGATGATTAAGATATAAATAGAAGTGCTTAGTAAGAGATGAGTAAGTAATAATATTATATCTGCACAGTTATATGTCATCACATTCTGCATTTAACAAGAAAGTATATGAAAACTCTTAGTGAGTCATTATTAATGTATGACTCTATTCTAGATGAAAAATTTCACTATTACAAGAGTGTTGTTGTGAACAACAAAAACAATGACATCATGCTAGTAAATTAGTTAAGTCTTAAAGATCACACAGTGACTCTAGAACACTCAAAATTGAATATAGATGACTATTAAGAGTGAATTAAGAAGATTAAGAAGAAACAAGATGCTAACTATTTCTTCTTTAAGCTTAAAGTTAAACTGATAAGATTACAAGAGACTGTCAATATCATAAGAGAGATGTATCTGATTGCTTAGAGTTTTAATCTATAATATTGTTGCTTACTTATCTTTTACTAAGCACTTCTATTTATATCTTAGTCATCATTTTCTATATATACTCTACATAACATAAATAAATAAAAATAACTTTCTACAGACTAATTCACATCTAATAGCATTAAAGATTTAAAGCATACTTTTAAGCAACTCTGAGACTTAGACTTTGATCTGAGCTGATTTAATTTGTATTTTAATTATAAAAGTTTCAATGCAGTAATGCATAGACTACATATTCATTCTTTTTTCAGTGTTCATCATTACTTTAGTGTTGAGACTACAGAATAAAGAAATGAATTCTTATACTATATTGTATGAAGAAAAGTTCTATCTTTCTTATATTGTGACATGTTTGACAGCAATTTGAACTAAATCAAAATTGATTTATTAATTAACATCTTTAATCATTTACAATCTCTCAGTATAAAGCTTAACTTTATTTCTATAATGATGAACAAACTTATTATTGTTGATCAGCTAACAGTGTCAGAAATGACTTCTTAAATTAATTATAAGATAATGATAAGTTAAATTGCATTTCTTCAGACTTAATTAAGAAATATTTATACTGATTAATTAATTTTTAACTTTATGCCTGAAGCCATATCTCTATTTAGTGCAGCTTCAGAAATTTAAGAAATATCTAATATGATAGTGTCTCTCTCTGCAGCAGTGTTCAAGAATTCTCTGAAGATGAAGACACTGTCTATTTATAAGAATAATTGAAAAGCAGACACTGCAGAGATGTAAGTTCTTAAAATAAAAGCTTACTTTTGTTGAGAAGTGATGTTCTAGCTGCTTCTATGAAGTGAGTGTTACATCCTGACCAGAGATTTCTCTGGTATAGGGGCTAGAGGTTAGAGCTTGTGATATAAGAGGATTTCAGGCATGTTGAATTAATTAGTAGCTAGTAGTATGCTAAGTAATGATTGCATTGAATATGTTCATCTTCTTAAGAAAGATGATCTGTATATATATTAGACTGCTCACCTTGCTCACTTATGAACACTGTGAATCAGCTTACTCAGCTCATCTGTGAGCATCATGAGCTTACACTGAGCTGTACACCTTCAAGATGTAGTTCACTGAATCTACACATTCAATGAGTCTATTAAAATGATGATCATAACATCATTCTTTCTTCTCAGGTGCTAGTTCTCTAGAATCTATTTAATGAAAGTTTCTGCCTTCATAATCTGTAAGCTTTTCATGATGAAGTCATTCAAAACATACAATCATCTTTGTCTTTATCAATTCATTAATAAAGATGATGACTCAATGTTGACTGTCTATCTTCACTGTTTCAGTCTCTTAATTCTTTGCATAAAGATGAAGAATCATTCTAAGTGTGCTGAATGTGTTTGTTGTGATTGTTTATGTGTCAGTGTGTTGTGAGAATCTCTTAATCATATACACAATAAACTCAAGTTCAATCTATCTGTTGCTGAGAAAAAGCTGACACAGGCTCTTGCTAAAGTTGCTTGTCTTTGTAAGACATTAAAATATACAAAAGATAAAGTTACTGAGAAGACACTCTGTCTTGCTTGTAAACTTGTCAATGATAATGACAGTGTTTCTGAAGATAAGAATGACTCTGATTCTTTAAATCTCTTATTCTCAAATTTCTGAAATGACCTTATCTCTGCAGCCTTCTCTTCTCAAACTGCTGAAGCATCCTTGCACAGTTAAGTAAGTTATTCTTAAGTTTTCATGTGCTTTTTAAAGCATCATATTCTTTTCATTTAATAAGATAGTGAGCTTTTTCACTAATCATTCTCTTCTTTAGAATGTTCTCTACTTCATATTTGATTTCAGGTTCAACAGACATTGATGTGACTTAAAGTGATATGAATTGATTGCATCATTGAAGCATTGATGCATGAAATACTGAGTGTATTCACATTTCTTAAGATAAGTCTAGCTCATAGCTTAGCTCCTTGATGTTTCTCTTGATCATGAATAACTCAATGTTCTTGTTCATGAGTTTCTTGCTCTTCTTCTTCATTTACATGTTGTTCATCCATAAATATACTCTCTCATCAACCTCATATGATTTTATCTTTATTGTTCATCTCTTCTGCCCCTCAATTCTCTTTATAAGATCAGCATGCAGTTTCTTGAGCTCAGCAATATTCAATATTGCTTTCTGACTTCAAGATCTGTGCACTCATGAATCTTATCAAATCTCTGAGTGATATTCATAGTTTGCTTCAAATGATGTCTTTCTCATGATTTTGTTTCATGCATTGTTGTACATAAACTGTATCATCAGCAGCAGTTGTACTCAATTGCTCTGTTTTGTGTTGACATAGTGTCACAAGTACATCTTGACTGTCTAATTTATTCATTCACTTTGCTCATTCATTTATAAATGATATGCTGTCAACATCTTATGCTTTATTCTGAGCTCTGCTGTGAGCATTTCTCAGAACTTACTCATGAACAGTTTGTCTCTGTTGATGATAAACTTCTTTAATAGCTCATGATTGCTAATCAATTCTTGCAGTATGATGTACATCAATATTGATGCTGTTGCAGTCTCTCTGAATAAAATGAACATCATGTACTTTGTTAATCTATTCACTATGATCAATATGCTGTCAAATCTGACTTTTCATGCCAGATTCTTGAACTTTAATAGCTTTGTGATGAAGTTCATGATAACAGACTCTCAGAGTGCATTCAGTGTGTTCAGTTATGTTACTTCATTGTAACACTTATCTCTCTGAATCTTATTGTGTCAGCATGAATTGCATTTAACAATGTACTCTGTGATTCAATTGTAAAGATCATCTATGTTGTGTCTTCTTTATACAAGATCTTCTGTACACTTAACTTCTAGATGTTCATCAGCTCAGCTGTTGTGACACACTTTAATGAGTTTGTTGTCTGTCAAGAAAGTATTCTTCACCTTATATATTGCTGCTAAGTCTTTCATGAGTGTTTCTCTCTCATCTTTGTGCAGAATTTCAGCATGAATTGTTTTCACTTCTTCATGATCAGATCATCTACTTAAAGTGTCTGCATCATCATTCTCATTACTCTTCTTATAATGAATCTGAAATTCAAAGTCTGCTAACTGTTCTGCTCAGCAAATCTGTTGCTGATTCAGTTGCTTGATTGTTGTGAAGTTTCTCAGATTCTTATGATTCATAAAGATCTGAATAGACTTGCTTATATCTGCAAGATAAGATCTTCAATCTTGCAGTGCTTCTATTATTGCAAGAAGTTTCTTATTGTAAATCTCATACCTTTTCTCAGATCCTGATAACTTTCTAAATTAATATGTAATAGACTTCTTCTGCTCATCTTTAATCTAATATAGATATGCTCTGACTGCAAAATTCAATGTGTCAGTTTTCAGTATCTTTTTGCATGCTTGATTGAGTATTTACAGATGTGCAGTTTCACTAAGACTTTTCTTTAATGTGCAGAACACATTCTTCTGTTTCTTATCTCAATGTCATCTCTTGTCCTTGTGTGTCAAACACATAAGAGATTTTGCAATTCTTGCATAGTTGAGTATGAACTTTCAATAGTAGTTTGTTAACTTTAGAAAGACTTGTACTTTCTTGATCTTTCACAGTGTAGATCAGTTCTGAACTGCCTTCATCTTTTTGAGATTTTTCTCAATCTAATTAAATCAAATGATATATTCTAGAAACTGTATCTTCTTGATTTCAAATCTGCTTTTTAATTTTTTCACATACATAGCTTGTTCATTGAGCTTTGCTAGAATCTTGTGCATGTGTTCACAGTGCATCTTGAGGTTGTTTGAATAGATCAGAATATCATTGAGATATGTGATCACAAAATCATTGAGATACTCTCTCAATGTGTCATTGATGAGTCTCTGAAAGATAATTGAGGCATTCTTGAGCTTAAATGACATAATGATGTATTCATAGTGTTCATATCTTGTTCAGAATGCTGTTTTTCATTCTTTGCCCTTCTTCATGCATACATGATAGTACACTTTCTTCAGATCTAGGCTCATAAACCACTTAACTTTTCCTAGTCTGTCTTGCAACTCTTCTATCAGTAATAGGGAATAACTGTCTCAGTAAGTTATTTTGTTGAGTTGTCTATAGTCAACACAAAGTCACTTGATGTCATTCTTCTTTAATACAAACAGAATCAGATATTCTGCTGATGACTTTAATAGTCTGATGAATTCTCTCTTTAAATTCTCAGCAAGATAGTCCTGAACTTTCTTCAGCTAATTCTCACTCATAAAGTAAAGTAACATTCACTTTGATTCTCTTCTCTCTAGTAGTGATATCTCATAGTCTCAAAGCTTATGCTCTGATAAGCTCTTTTTCAGTTGTTTAGAAACATCATATGTGTTCTCTGTTGCATAGAGTTCTTTATTGATTCAATTAATTTGTAAGTTCTTTTTGTGTAGTCAGAACATCTCTAGTATAGTATCATACTTAACTGACTTAAGAACATCTAGTCTCAACTTCTGTGAATCATTTCTTATTATGACTTCAATATAAACTTCTTTATAAATTCATTTGTATTCTCTGTTGATCATATACA
>JAABUJ010001987.1_pt1 | contig 27120 bp, 35 predicted proteins | sample 5559131 | NCBI WGS metagenome assembly JAABUJ01 (sample SAMN10711875, study PRJNA513366) | rock metagenome | isolation source: Antarctica rocks | place: Antarctica: Victoria Land, Mt New Zealand nord | collected 2016-01-07
AGGAGGCACTCCACTCTGGACCATCACTCACCGACAACGTATGAAAATCTTCTCTCCTAACCCCCACTTACACACACACCACTACGGCGTGAAAAAGAGAGACTGCTCACTCTCATATGATATACATCAGAATACAGCAACCACAGAAGTGTCGGCCAAAGCGGGGGAGGTCCACAGTGACCCAGTTGTTGCCCCATGCGACCGCGCTGCGCTGGCTGTTGGCGGTCGCGTCGTGATGCCAGCCCGAGCCGAAGACCTTGCGACCCCGGCGCCTGAGGAGCGTGTCATCGACCGGCACAACCAGCGGCGCGTCGGGATCAAGCAGCCGCTCTACGATCAGATCCGCGAGCTTGAGCCCGAGCTCCTGGACCGACCAGCGCGCATGACTGAAGAACCGGTGCGCGCGGGCGTGATGCCAGACGGCCGAGAGCCTTGAGCCGACCAGCATCCCCGTCACCGTGCGCAGCTGGGTCTGGGAGATCTGGCCCACGACCATCGCACGGAAGGTATGAAACGTCGGTTGCGAGAAACACGGGACAAGCAGGGACAGCAGCCCGTCCAGCGAAGCGGGAACATGAAGGAGCATCGGCGGCGACCTCCGCGGAAAGCCGCGCAGCCGGGCCTCCCACCCGTCTGCGACGGTCGGTATGCGTTGACACCAACCGCTTCGCGGGAGCCGCCGGTGCTCCTCCCTTCCCCTCCCGCTCAGGCGCTCAAGAGCTCAGCCCCAGACACCCCACCGAGCCGCCGTCCCGAGTCCGTCCACCACACCTCAAAAGTGCGAAAGTCGAGATCTAATGCGACCACCGACAATTGCTGCCATAGCCAGTTACCTCGTCATCGCGGATCGCGGTTGCCGGTGTGGTGGTGCGCCGGGCGGCACTCAGTCCGTCGCGGTCCATCGCGCGCTCGGCACTGCTGCTGGGGCGCCGGTGCTTGAGTCGTGCGACCTCGGTCTTGGCCTGCTCGATGGTGTGCGGAACCGCGAAGGACTCACCCCTGGCCAGGGCCAGGCGGCGCAGCTGGCGGTTCAGCGAAGCGAGATAGGACTGCTGAGCGGCGGTGTAGGCAGGTGCGGGCATGGTGGCCTCCTTGGGGTCGGTGGGCGGCGGTTGAGTGCGCCCCTGTCCGCCCGCCGAAGGTGGGCGATAATCAGGGGCGCGGCCGACGCCCACCGACCACGGCGGTCTGCTCAGTTACCCCCCCGTGGGTCAAGCGGCTGCTGCTGCAAGGTCGGGTCCCGCCGCCCGTCCGGCTTCCCCAACACCGGGGTCGGCGATCGCCTCCTCGAGCTGGCGGGCGATCGAGTCGATGGTCTGGGCGAAGGCGCTGACCGCCTCGATCGCCCCGTCCTTCCCCCACCCGGCGATGTAGGGCACCGACTCGCCACTAACGTCTAGACCGGCCCCGCTGCAGCAGACGTGAGTGACGCAGTCAACGATTACCTCGGCCTGGGCGCGGGGGTACTGGTCGTAGCCGACGCCCAACGCGTGGGCGAGCTCATGGGTGAGGATCCGCACCTGGGCGTTGGCCGCCGCGTCCGCGTCGATGACGATGGCCTTGGCCTTGGCGTCACACCACCCGCCGCAGGCGCCGGGGATCTGCTGGTAGGTGATCGTGTAGCCCAGCTCGCCGGCGAAGGCGCCCAGGCGCTCGAGCAGGTGGCGGTGGCTGTCACCGGTCAACGGCTCACACGGCGCCTCAAGCGGCGTCGGATCGGCCCCGGGGATGGGGTCCACGCTGGCGCGGTCAAAGACCGCGACGGCGCGGAAGTAGAGCCGGCGAGCTTCCTGCCTGTCGCCGGTGGTCCTGTCGACCTCGGTGGTCTTGACCGTCCGCGGAGCGAGGATCCTCAGTGCTTTGGAGCCCTTGCGCGGCGCGTAGCCGAGCTGCTGCCAGGCGCGAAACCCGCAGACGTAGGTCGCCTCCCCCTGGGTCTGCAGGGCGATGAGCAGTTGGTTCCCCCAGCTGTAGCGACCGCCCAGGCCGTTTCTTGCGCGGACGCGGATCCACTGCGCCCACCCGTCAGAGCTGAGCAGGGCCGACACCGCCGCTTGCAGGCGCTGGCGGTCGGCTTGGCGGCGCTGTTCGCGCTGTTGCTCGGTGAGCTTTGCTCGGCGGCTCATCGTCCGGCCTTCCGAGCCCAGATGCGCTGGACCATGCCCCGCCGGCGCTCACATAGCCGCTGGGCGCGCTTGCGCTGACGCCACTGCTCGAGCGTCAGTCGGGGTGGGATGTCTGTGTGCTGGTAGGCCAGCGCCCCGGCAAAGGTGGCGGGCGAACGTCGGTCGAGCATCGAGGCCTCCGAGAGGTCCGGGCCCCGCCGGGTGCGGGGCCGTTGCCCGCCGCCCGCACGCCCATCTGGGCGTGCCATCCTCGGGCGGCTGGCGGCCCCGCACCCGGCCGTGCGCGTTACTGGAGCCGGTAGCCGACGCCCCAGACGTTGATGACGAAGCGCTCCCCGGCGTGGCTGAGCTTGCGTCGTAGCCGGCAGGCATGGGAGTCAAGCGTCCGGGTGCGTCCCTCGGTGCGGAATCCCCAGACGTCGCGCAGCAGCTCGCGCTTGGTGAACACGCGCCCCGGGTCGCTGGCCAGCGCGACGAGCAGCTCGTACTCCTTCAGGGAGAGCTCGACCAGCTCGCCGCCCAAGGTCACGTTTCGCGCGAGCCGGTCGATGCGCAACGGTCCGATGCGCAGCGGGCCCTGCCCCGCGGCGCGACTGGAGCGCCGCAGCAAGGCCCGCAGCCGGGCTAGCAGCTCGGGGTAGCTAAACGGCTTGGCCAGCACGTCGTCAGCCCCGCGGTCGTAGGCGCGGATGCGCTCCAGCTCGCTGGGGCGCGCCGACAGCAGCAGCATTGGCAGCGCCGGATCCACCCGCGCCGGCGGCGTGGTGTCGCGCACGGCATCGAGCAGGGCGAGCGTCGATCCGTTGAGATCACAGATCGCCGCGTGCGGCGCGTCACCCAGCGCCACCTCGGCCTGCCCCGCGTCGGCCGCAGGGGTGACCGCATAGCCATCGGCTCGCAGGTTGGCAGTGAGAAACGCGCGGGTGTGGTCGTCTTCGCAGGCGACGACCACCCGCACTGCATTATCGATCGGGCTGGGCATGAGCGCTTCTCCTTGTGGATGGGGGCCCCGCCCGGTGCGGGGCCGATCCGCTCCCCTGCGCACGCCCAATGGGCGTGCCACCGTCAGGGGCGGTCGGACCCGGGCCAGGCGACGACGCCGAACCAAGCGTTGGCCGTCAGCGGGTATCCGCCGAGCGCGTGGCGAGGGGAGTCGGTGGTCTTCAGGGCGGCCTAGAACCTGGGTTGGGCCCGCTACGACGGCCGCGGGCCCTCGGGCCCACCCCTGGTTGCGGCGCTGGGCGCCGGCCTTGTCGGTGCGGTCGCCGCCTTCACCGCCGCGGCGATACGCTTGGTCATCGCGATGCGCACGCTGCTTCCCGACCCGCCCCCGGCCGACTTCGAGCAGCTGCTCGAACGCCGGCGCCGGTGGGGCGCCGATACCCACGACGAGGTGTGGAAGGGTGTCCTGCACATGACGCCGGCTGCGCATCGTCGCCACGGGAAGATCCAAGCGCAGCTGCTGCGGCTGCTCGGCCCTCCAGCAGACGCCGCGGGACTAGAGATCATCGGCGAGTTCAACCTCGGCGAGCCCGAGGACTATCGGGTGCCGGACGGGGGGCTGACCCGGGCAGGACCAGACGAGCTGTGGAACGCCACCGCTGCGCTGGTGGTCGAGGTCCTCTCGCCGGGGGATGAGAGCTGGGAGAAGCTGCCCTTCTACGCCGAGCACCACGTCGACGAGCTGCTGATCGTCGACCCGGCACAGCGCGCCGTCCATTGGCTCGCGTTCCAGGCGCAAGGTGAGTACCGCGCCATTGAGCGCAGCGGATTGATCGACGTCGCTGCGGCCGAACTCGCCGCCCAGATCGACTGGGCGTAAGCCAACCGGCTTATGCCGCCGGCGGCGAGGTCTCACCGGGCGATCGCGGGCTCACGCGGCGAGCCCAAGGGCGCGGGCAGTCCCCCAGGACACATTCGGCAGCGTCTTACGGATCTGACTATGCAGATTTTGCATAGTCAGGCGCGGGTTCGCGTTGGGGAGGCGAGGTCCGACGCCGTGAAGACGTTCTCGCGCACGCGAGTCGAGGAATGGCCGCTCGACGCGATCGGGCCGGTGACGGCCCGATCGTTCACGAACGGGGGCATGGTCGACGCGGAGCTCATCCGCATCAAGCCAAGCTCTGCCTCCAACCGCGTGTTGGTCCGGATGGGACACACCCAGAGAATCACGACTCAAGCGAAACCCGGCCAGGCGCGCTTTGGCGGCAAGGGGACGCCAGTCTGCGCCGTCGGGCACGTGGAGTCCAACAAGCGATGCGGCCACCTTCTATCCCTCGCCGATGAGTACGAGTGCGACGAAAACGCCACCGATCCGAACACCGGGAAGTGCGTCGACCCCCCCCATCAGACTGAAGAGCCAGTTCGCGGCTACCTACAGAAGCAGCGGTGGAGACAGCGGCGGGGCCGTGTACAGCGGGCATACCGCGTGGGCAATAAATTGGAGTGGCGAGGGAAGTCCACCGTCTTACTCTACGCCGATCTTCAGCATCACCAATATGTTCCCGGGCTTCAAGGTCTACGGGACCCAATGAACCACCCGGGTCAGCCCAGCCAGCGAGTCGGCGTGATGCTGGCGTTTGTCTGCCTAGGGCTGGCTGCCCGCGGAGTGCTGCTGGGCATCAGCTCGGCGACCGTCTCGGCGACCGCCCGCGTCGCCGCCACGCGGCCGATCCCTTTCAGCAAGCTCTTCTGGGAGCAAGCCTATGCCCCGCGTAATGCCACCGTGCGAATCGGGTATCTCACCGCGCTCGACGAGCCAGTGCGGCGCACGATCGTGCGCGAATCTCCCGGACGGGTCGCAATCGAGCTCCTCGTGGTCAGGTCCACTCCCAGTTCAGGCGTCGGGATCGTGCGCTGCCTGACTGTGCCCCTCAGGCATCCTCTCCGGCATCGCCTGCTCATCGATGGTGCCAGCGGACGACCACCCACTTACCATCGTGGCTCCGGTGCTCCACCGATCATCTTTCGTTTCCTACATCTCAACCGGCGGCGCTGTCCGCCCGCGCCCAGAATCCGCCGGATCTCCTGAACAGGGACGCTGGAGCGGCATCATGATCAGGCCGCGTGAGTTCAGCACCGCCGAACCGTCGTTCGGAGGCGCGCCACCCACAGAGAGCCGCGATATGGGGCGCATCGGCGCCGCGCGGGAGTCGAGCGGTGGAGCGCGGTGACCCTGGAGAAAGGGAGTTCTCTAGCCTTGACACGCGACCACCGCTCGTTCGGCCGTCCTGGCGCCGCTGGCATATGTCGAGGCCCCGCGTGAACAGCGTGGTCGGGTCAAGGATGAGTCGGGTCAAGGACGAGTTCGCCACGAATGCACGAGGGGGTGAGCGTTCGCCACGGCAGCATGTTCATGGAGCTGGGCCGCTCACGGCAACACGAGACGACTTAGGACGGGGCGAGCAAGGGTGTTGAGCTCGTCCACCACTGTGTCGATCGTGCGCCGGGCGGCGTCGAGCAGCCCGCCGGCGTCGGGAATGAGATGCGCGATATCAGCTAGGCTGATCGGACCCGAGAGTCGGGCGCTGGCGACCAGGACGGTCTGCCGGTCGTCGCCGACATAGCCGTCGGGCTCCTCAAGGCGATCGTCCCAGCGCCGGTGCCAGGTGCGGTGCCCGGCTGGCGGACGATCGGATACCGCGGGCAGGCAGGCGAGGTGGACCGTGCCTACCGCATTGCCATCTTCTCCGATCTCGACGCCGACATCCATGACCGCCGGGTGGGTTGGGCGGATCGGCCCTGGGGTCATGGCGGGCGGCTGGGCGACGCGCACCACGTGGTGGGCGAAGCCGACGATGCCGTCCTCGCGCCAGGCGCCGAGGATCTCGTTCTCGCGGGAGCGTAGGTAGTTGCCCATTCGCGATGGCGGGGGGGTCGCGCCTGCGGCGTCGGCCTGCCAGTCCACCGTGACGGCCATAAGGTCGACGTCCACGATCCTCACCGCCCATCGCCCTGCAGGGTGATGCGCCGTGCTGGCAGCGGTGTGACTGTCTCAAGGAGCTCGGCGGGGAAGGGGTCGCCGGTGGCGTGGGCGAGTGACCGACGTTCGCGGCGCTCGAGCTCGTCGACATCGGGGTGGTCGACGTCCGCCGAGATAGGACCCGACCAGCGGTCTCGCCAGCTCTGGTCCGCGTAGTCCTCGTGCTCGTCGCAGCCCCAGCCCATCGCGGGCCTCCCCGTGCCGACACGCAGCGTGGGGGTCGCTGAAGGCGGCGAGCAGTGCTGCGCGGCGCTCGGGTGCGCCGGCGCGGTGCTGTGGGTGGCGGCGGTGCTCATCGGGAGATGACCAGTGGATGCTGGGCGGCTCGGGCGAGGGCCAGGTAGTCGCGGGCGATGGCCTGGGCCTCGGCGAGGGGCAGCCGCTCGAGCTCGACCGGACGCGGGTCGCGCTCATCGCCGGCGGGCTCGTGGATGGTGTCGAGCAGCTGGTACCCGGCGCCGGGGTCGCCGGTGAGCGTGAGGGCGCGGGGGCCGTGCGGGGTTCTGTACACGCCGAGGATCTGTGGGGGGTGAGTATTGGACATGGCCGTGCTCCTGTGGTCGGGGGCTGAGACGGCCAGGCGAAAGGCTCCGCGACCGGCGGCGAGCCATGCCGCGCCCGTCAGGGCCGCCCGCAGGGCGTCGCCGTGAGGCGAGCGGCTTGGTGCTAGCCGCCGGCGCGGAGCAGCCTGAGGCCGGCTCAACCCTCCGACCCCAGGGGACATCGGGTCGGTCAGCGAAGCGCCGGTGCTCGTGTGCGCTGGCGCCGAGGGCCTCATGGCCCGTACTCGTCACGCGCGGCTGCGGTGTTGGACGAGATCTGCGGCGGCGCGCGCCGGCGGGGACTCTGGCGTCCCCGAGCGCTCGATGCCGCCTACGCGGCGACGCCCGAGCGGTTCGGGCGCCACCCGCCCCGGCCACCGGCCCTGCCCACCGCAGCCTGGATCAACAAGCCCGGCAACGAGGAGGCCGCTGCTCACTAAATTCTCGACGACACCGTCTCATTCGACTTGACAGGCTCCGGGCGCGCGCGGAGGGCCTACAGTGTGTAGGAGATGAAGGGCTCCCAGGCCCGGCGGCCGGCTCGCCCCACTGTCGCTTCTAAGGCGGCGGAGGATCCGCGGCCACCGCACTCAGTGATACGCAGCAAACGCCAAGTGAGCTCCAACCGCTATCTGTTCCTCGACGCCTCGCGACGCCGTCGACGGCGAGCGAAGATTGAGGTGAGCCGTACACTGCACTGGGCGCAGATCCTCGCCCTGACCATCACTGCTGCGCTTGGCGTGCTACTGCTGGTCGGTGTCGTCCTTTCGTTGCTCTGATGAACCGTCGCGAGACAGACGCTGCCCCAGCATCTTCATCGGCCCCGCGTCGGTATCGTCTGATGACCTTGTCGCAGATCCAGGGCGATCTACAAGCGCAGATCATGCCGGTGCTCTGGCGCTTGAATGCCGCCACGGTCGAGCAGGTGCGTTCGGGGCTGCCCAAGCGCTATCGCAGCGCCTACACGACGATCCAGACGGTGCTCAACCGGCTCGCTGACCGAGGTCTGGCGACGCGCAGCAAGTCGGGGAACGTGATCGTCTACCGCCCGGCCATGAGCGAGGCCGAGTATCTCTCGGGCTCGATAGAGCGCACGCTCGCTGAGGCGTCCTCGACAGTGCGCCAAGCCGTGCTGGCTCAGCTGATCGGCACCCTCGATCCAAGCATGATCGATTCGCTCCAGCAGCTGGCCGAGAAGATCGCCGACGAACGCAGGCACACGTGACGGTCGCCGCCTTCGTCTTGTTGCTCGGAGCCGCGCTGGCGCTTCCGCGAGCGTTCGCGCCAACCGCATCAGGCCCGCTGATCGGCGCCTGGCTGTGGACCAGCGTCCTCGCGTTGCGCGCGGTGATCGGGATCATCGCTGTCGCCACGGTGTTGCTCATCGTTCCGACCACTCCGCCGTTTGCCACGCTGACGCAGTGGTGCTGGCACGCGGTCCTGCCCTGGTCGGCCGCCCATCTGCGCCTTGACGGCCACATGGTCGGCGATCTCGCCAGCATGCTGCCGGCGATCGCAATCAGCTTGTCTGGCGTTTCAGCGGTCTGGGCGCTGCTCCGTGCCGCGCGGGCCGTCCGCCGGCTGCTCGGGCGAGCTCTTGGTCGGGGGCCGATGGACACCGTGATCGTGGGCGGGCCACAGGTGCTGATCGCCGCTGCCGGGTTGCGACGGCCGCGTGTCGTGGTGTCCGCTGGCGCGTTGACTGCGATGGACGATGAGGAGCTCGGCGCCGGGGTTGAGCACGAGCGTGGACATATCGCGCGCCAGCACCGCTGGCTGCTGCTGTTCGCTGAGCTCTGCCGCGCGTTGAGCTTCTTTCTCCCGGGAGGTCAGCACGCCCAAAACCAGCTGGTCTTTCAGCTCGAGCGCGATGCCGACGACTACGCCTTGGCCCGGCGCCACGGCCGTCTGGCACTCGCCAGCGCGATCTGCAAGGCAGCCCTCAGCGCTCCGTCGCGGCCGACCTTTCAGTCACTCGGGGGGTCCTCGATGCTCGCTACCCGCCTTGCGCTGCTGGCAGGAGAGCCTTCCCGGCCGTCGCGCTCGCGCTGGATGGTCGCCGGCTCCGGGGTATTGGCCTCGATGCTCACTGCCGCGATGCTCAGCGCCTTGCCGGCGATGGCGGCTCTTGCCGGAGGGTCGTCGCCGGCGAATTCGCTCGTGCACTGCCCGACCTGATAGGGCGCGCTGCTGACCCCCTGGAGTGGTCACTTGCAACCGGACCGCTCTTGGGCTTTGGCGCGCGGACAGACCGGGGTGGCCATCGCACGCGCGGCCTGCGGTCATCGCTCATAGCTGTCAGTGCGTCGGCGACATCAGGTCTGATCGGCGGCCTGGCGAGCGGCGTCGGTCTCGACGATCGCCCGGTTCGTCCGTTCGGCCAGCAGCCGAAAGCCGCTTTGCATGACGTCGTTGACCCCGACGAGGGCGAGGACGTTGGCGGTCGCACGGCCGGCGGCGGGCGAGGCCGTCCGCAACCCGACGAGGCCCAGCGCGCTCCATGTGCCCACGCAGCGCGTGCAGGTCATCAGCTCGCCGATCGCGTGGCGCAGGCCGCTGCCCTCGGCGGCGACTGGCTTGTGATCGGCGCCCTCCTGCACGAAGGGCTCGCGCAGCCAGGTGGAGACTTTCTCCTTGGCCAGCACGTCGGCGAGCGCGAAGGTGGCGATCGCCAGCACGGGTAGCTCGCCTCGCGGGATCGCCGCGGCCCCGTCCTGCTCGCGCCGGCGGGCCAGCGCGATCACGCCGGCCAGGCCCGCCAGGAACACCGCCTCCAAGGCGGCGTAGTCGCCGGGTCCGGTCGTTGACGCCGGGGTCGATGCGGCTCCCGGCCAGCGCCAGCGGCGCTCGCTCGACGCCGGCTCGGGGCCACGGGGCAACTCCTCGCTGTCAGTCGTGCCGCTCAATTGTCTCTCCTGGCTGTGTCGTGGGTGGTTGGGTGCGCGCAGCGCGATCAGCCGCACGTAGGAAGCCCGGGCACGCATGTCGCTCGGTCAGGTGCCGGCCCGTCGCAGGGCTCGGGCCAGCGCGTCGGCGCTGGCGGCCGGGCGTGTGACGATCCTTCCGGCTGCGTCGTAGACGACCGGGCCGCCGAGCCCGGCGGGCCTGAACATGGAGGCCAGGCTGCCGTTGCGGTCATCGACGACGTACCGCGCGGCGGGCCGCCCCGCCGACTGCGCGAACGCCGCCAGGTCGTTGCGGCTCGTTGCCGAGTCGACGCTGATGACCGTCAGGCTCGCGGTCTGGCCCGAGTGGCGCACGGCGCGGGCGACAGCGCGCACGGCATCCGCGCACCCGCTGCAGTCTCGCGCCTCGACGAACAGCGCGACTCCGGGGCGCCCGTCGGGGATGCGCAGGGGACGGCCGTCGACGTCGTGCATCGTCATGCGCACGGGGCCCCCGCCGGCGGGCGACATCGCCATGCCGGGCATCGCGCCCGACGCGCCGACGGGGACCGCCGCCCGGCGCGTGGAGCTCACGACCAGCACGACGAAGCCGGCGACGAGCACGGCGGCGAGAACCGCCCACACGCGGCGGCGCGCCCCGGGTCCTCGTGACCTCTCCGGCATCTGGCTCTCTGGCGTCTCGCCGCCGACCGCGCCGGTCCGTCGGGACATCGGTGCTCAGCGCGCAAGCGGGGCGGGGCAGGCCACGGCGCCGCGCAGTCGCACCGCCAAGCCCGCACCGAGGACGGCGATGCTCAGCACGCCGAGGATCGGCTGCAGCGGCGCCCAGTAACTCAGCGCGCCGCTGACGCCGATCAGCGCCACCACGAGCTTGTTGCAGATCGGACAGCCGACCGCGAACGTCGACAGCAGCGCGGCGCCCAGCGTCCGCCGCGAACGATCACGACCCGCGGGCTGTGCGCCGCCGCTGCGGACGTAGGTCGCCGCGGTAAGCCCGACCAGCACGGCCGAAAGCGCCCAGACCGGGTAGTCCCACCACGTCACGGGCGTCATGCGCGTGTACAAGCTCGTCTGCACGATCCCCGTCGGAACGCCCATGGCCAGCGCCGCCACCCCGCCCGCGACGATCGCGACCACCCACCGCCGCCTCGGCCACGACCAGACACTGCCCAGGCCCTCGCGGACGGCGGGCACTCGCGAGGCGAGCTTCCGGCTCACGACGTCCATTGGTAGTCACTGGCGCGGCGCTCGCTTACGCGAGCCCGTTTCCAGATTCCCCTTTCAATCCGTGCGTGCGGTTTTCCCGCACACGGCTTGCCGATGATCTTCCTGACGCGGGGACGCGACTATAAGACCGACGGTGAGGACGTGTCGCCCGAGGGAAGTCATCCCGCCGAGACTGTCTGACACGCCGCACCGCGACCCGCGATCGCTTGTCCGCTACCCGTAGCCTGCATCGTGGCGTTGCGTGCGCGACCGACCGGCAAGTGGCCTCAGCGACCATTTCGCTCACCGGCGGCTCGGCGGGCCTACGCCCGCCGGGGTGATTGGACCGCATCAACGCGGTCATGCCCTGACGCTCGCGTCCTACACAGCCGCGATCTAAGCGAGGGCCCTTCGCTCCTGGCGCGTTGTTCTGCACGCCGATCTCAACTACTACGACCCCCTCGGACTCCCGCTGACCTGCGCTCGACTTCGCCATCGGCTTATACAAGCGGTCTTTGCTGACAAGGCTGGCTGGACGGGTCTCCCTTGTTCCGTGATCAGACCTTGCGCGCGTGCAAGTCTCCGTACCCCGCAGGGACCCGCCGCACCCGATCGGGAACCAGGACTGGCGGACATGGCCTTCGCCGTGACATGAGCGGCTCGGCTCCCCGATCGCGACTGTGACGGGGCTGCAATCCCAGCCCGCGCGCTTGCTCCCTCCAAAGAGGCTCTCGACGCCCCGCTCGGCCGCGGGGATCTCTCCCCGAGACTGGGGCCTGCTACCGGGCGCTCCGGCGCTTACCCGGACCGGACTCCCACCGGCCGGCCTGATCCAGCTTGCAAGGCGCAACATGCGCGGCATCCTAGCGCGGCTCCTACAACGCGTCGGAGGCGGTACGCGACAATGACAGCGGATGCCGCTCAGTCGCGCGCGCGTGCTCGGCCTGATGACCCTCGCCGTCGGCGCGCTGCTCCTGGCGCTCGTCGTGGCCGTCGGGCTCCGCGCCGCGCCCTCGCCGGCCGCGCCGCTGCTGGCGCCGCACTTCTCCCGTCCGCCCGCCCTGAAGCTCGGCGTCTTGACCCCCGTATCGCTGCCGGCCCCGCTCGTCTCGGTGTGGGCGCGGGCGACGGCCGACGGCAGGTCGCCCTGGACGAGCTGCGCGGCCGTCCCATGGTGCTCAACTTCTGGGCGTCGTGGTGTGACCCGTGCCGCCAGGAGGCGCCGGTCCTCCAACGCGCGTGGGCTGCCAACACGGCCGTGTCGTGTTCCTGGGCGTCAACCAGAACGACGCTCGCGGCGATGCGGTCGCGTTCCTGCGGCGCTTCGGGATCACCTACCCGAGCCTGTACGAGGAGGGGGACGCGACGGCGATCAGGTGGGGCGTCGGCGGGTTCCCCGTCACCTACTTCCTTGCGGCGGATGGCCGCGTCGTCGCCCAGGCCATCGGACTCCTTCGACCCGGTCAGCTGCAACGCGGGATCGCGGCTGCCAGCACGGGCAGACTATGAGCATGGACCAGATCCGGGCCGGCGGCGGCCGCCGATCCCCTCGCGTCGCGCCGAGGCTGGTGGCGTTGGCGGTGGTTGCCGTCGTGCTGGTCATCGCGGGGTGCGGCGCCAGTGCACCGCGAGGACGCCCGGCGGGACGTCTGTCATCGGCGGCCGAGGGCCATCCCGCCCCCGCCAGCAGTCGCCGCGCCCCCGTCAGGAGTCGCCGCGCCCCCGTCAGGAGTCGCCGCGCCCCGCGGGTGCTTGTGGCGCTCGAGGGCGCAGGCGAGGTCGCCGTGCTCAGCCCCGGACCGCGCTGGCACGTCGCGCGGCGCGTCCGGGTGCCGGCCGGACCGCACAACCTCATCGCCAGCCAGATCCAGGGGCTGGCTGCGGTGACGAGTCCCCCGGCGGACCGCGTCACCGTGTTCGACGCGGCCGGCCGCGTCGTCGCGCGCCCGCGTACCGAACGCCCCGCACGACGCCGCCTTCGTCGCCGGGCGCCCGATCCTGTGGATCCCACGTATACGGCCTGGAGCTGTGCGACCCCGACACCGCCGCATCCAGCAACTTGGCCCAGGTGGTCGCCCCGGCGGAGCCATCGGGGTTGAGGTTGTGATCGGCCTGGAAGGCCATCAACGCACCCATGGTGACCTGATCCATCTGCCCGCTCGCCAGCACAGGCGCGTGGGAGAACCGTGCCCGCAACCGGCCCGCGGGGGGCGTGAATGCCTGCTTGGCCGCGTCGCGCAGCGATCCGGGGCCTAAAGAGGCGGTGGTCGCACCGGTCAGGCGCAGCGTGTAGCGCAGATACCCAAGGCCAGCCAGCGTGCGCTGCAGGCCGCTGGTCGACGGACGTGGCACGTGGAAGGCCACGCTGCGCCCGTGGGGCAGAGGCGACTCACCCTGGGCGCGCGTGCCGGCCGGGACCACCAGGGCATACCAGCGACACGGCGGGATCGTGCCGTCGGGCTTGAACACCTCGGCGCTGCCCCGGTCAGACCAGCGTCCGGGAATCGACGGCTCGATCCGCGGCCGCGGTGACCAAGCGGCGCGCGGACCGGTCAGGTGCACGACCACCGGGGCGGTTCCGTCACTGACGATGCCGGTGTGCTGCGCCGACATGCTGACGATGCGCGTCAGGATCCGGGGATGGGTCAGCCCTCCCAGGTTTGCGCTAGCCGGGCCCGACCCACCACCGCTCACGCCACAACCCGAAGCGACGGCGCCCAAGGCGACGCTCACAAGGACAGCACCACCACGACGACCCTGGAAAAAGACCGTGAAGGTGCAACCGTCACCAAGGAGGGCACCGAGACCCTGCAGGTTCACCGCAACGGTCACGTGGTCCTCTCCAGCCCAACCAACACCGGAGTCTCAGGAGCGGAGACGGCGAGCGGGGCGTTTCCGATCTTCGAGCGCTTCACGTCGACGACGATGACCGGGACCAACCCCGACGGCAGCCATTACTCCGATCCGGGGGTCCCCTGGGTCAGCTACTTCAATGGCGGCGACGCCGTGCACGGCTTCGACCGTGGCTCCTACGGGTCTCCGCAGTCAAATGGCTGCGTCGAGCTGCCGCCCAACATGGCGGCTAAGGCTTACCCGATGCTGAGCATCGGGACCATGGTCGTCGTCTCCTGAGCGACCCCGGGGGGGCTAGGCGGCCAGAGCGCGTCGGCCCAGCAGTTTCCACTGGGTCTGGAAGCGAGCCTCCGTCCAGAGCTCGCGTGTGCCGTCCAACGGATTGATGACGATGAAGCGACCGTCGGGGAGCACTCCAGCCAACACGACAGTGTGCTCGCCGAAGTTGACGGTGATCGGACGGCCGGCTGGAGATTGCCAACTCGCGTCGGGGCCAGTCGAGAGTCCCACCCAGGCCATGACCGCCTGACCGGCCAGCAGCCGGCCGCGGATGACCTCAACGCTGCTGGCGCTGACGTCGTCCAAGATCACGCCGTATCGGGCGGCGGTACGACTCAGCGGGCCTGGGTAGACGCCAAAACCTCCGGCAACGCCGCCGCCGTCGGGCCGACCGACAAACCCCTGATCCGGATCGCCCCAGGTACGGGTGGGTCCATTACCCGTTGGGTCGAGCGGCCCGCTGCGGGGGAACGCTCGCTGCAGATCGAGCTGATCAACGCGAACTCCGCGGGTGGCGAGGAGCACCTGCAGCGCCGCCGCTTCGCAGTCGTTGTGCAGCCGCTGGGCGATGACCGGCGCCGGGATGACTGACCAGGCAGGCTGCTCGGATACGGACACCACTCCGCCGCTGGGACTGAGCGCTGATACGGCAGCGACGACCGCCGCCCGGTCGGCGACGAGCCCGACACGCGCCGGCCCGATTCGACCGATGCGCAGAGGGGGGAGTGCGGTGGCGACGGCTTGAGCGATGGTTTGATGGTCAACCCGGCCGGTGGCCGTCAGTCGGCGGAGGTCGACAACGCCCAGCATTCTCCCGTCAGCCGTTCTGAGAACGGCTAGGCCTGAGCTCTGGGCGGTGGCCGCTGTGACATTTCGGCGCCCGGACGAACCCAGGAGGCTCCGGCCGCTGTAGAGGACAAAGGCCGCGGCGAGAACGACGACGAGCAGGAGCGCCGTCGCCGAGCGCCGTCGTCGCAGGTCATGTCGTGTCCGGGCGCATGCGCCCCCTGACGCCAGCGCCTCGTCCGGCGTCACAAGGCGTCTTTGGCGGGCGTATTGCCTCCGCACGAGCAAGCCGTCGTCAGGAACGGGTGGGTGCCGGCCGGTGGTGGCACCTATCCCATCCTACAGTCTGTGCGACGAGCCGGGCCCGGACGCGTCGGGCAGGGCCGCCCGTCGCATTTGTGCCTTACCAACGCCGTGGCAAAGGCGCTAGTCTGAGATCCGACATCTCGTAGGAGTCGCCTTGTCGGCACGCGCCAAGAACTGGGACCATCACGTCATCGAAGCCGAGCAGCTCGCCGACGGGGACGGCTTTCGATCCCTTCGCGACCGGATCATCGAGCTCAGCGAGCTCTCCGGCGACGAGTTCGTTGCCGACATCGGCGCCGGGACTGGTCTGCTCAGCCTGCCCGTTGCCCACCGCGCCCGGACCGTTCTGGCGGTCGACATCTCGCCGGCGATGTGCGATCGGGTACGGGCCAAGGCCCAGGCGGCCGGATTGCACAACGTCTTCACCATGGTCGCCTCCGCAACGCGCTTGTCGCTCAACGACGGGAGCGTCGACGTCGCTGTGTCTAACTATTGTTTTCATCACCTCAGCGACGCCGACAAGGAGCGCGCCCTGGCCGAGCTGTTTCGTGTCCTGCGCCCCGGCGGTCGTCTCGTGTTCGCCGACATGATGTTCCGCGTCGGCGTCGTCGAGGCGCGCGACCGGAGGGTGATCGGCGCGAAGGTCGGCGCGATGGTGCGCAAGGGGCCAGCGGGGCTGCTGCGCCTGGCCAAGAACGCCGGGCGATTCGCGGCTGGACGCTGGGAGCAACCGGCGCGGGCGGACTGGTGGGAAGGCGCGCTTGCCCGCCAGGGGTTCGTCGATGTCAAGGTCGGCGTGCTCGATCACGAGGGCGGCTTGGCGTCTGCCACCCGTCCGTGAGCGCCTGGCGCTCTAGGAGCGATGCTCGCCGACTCGCGTTTGGGTTAGTCCGGTGACGGCGGGGCTCGCCGCAAGTCCTGCGCTGAGGGCTTCTCGGTCAGGGCGCGGTCGCGCGCAGATGGCTCGCTGCCGTCCATTCGTAGGGCGTAGTGGCGGCGGGTGACCAACCAGCCGACGGCGACGACGACGAGCAGCCCGACGCTCGTCCACTGGGCGTTGTCGAGTCCGAGCGCCAGCTTGGGGCTGTCGGAGCGCGCGAAGAACTCGGCGAACCGGCCGGCGGCGAAGAGGGCGAGTACCAGCCAGCTGAGATCCAGCGGCCGGCGGAAGTGGTGGCGCAGCGGCCAGACGATCCCAAAGACGAGGGTGCCGAGCAGCACTTCGTAGAGGCCACCGTTCTGGTAGGCGAGCGCCGAGTCGGGGGTCAGCGCGTGAGGATTGGCGTTGCGGACGGCGAGGAAGAAGTCGCTGCGCGGCCCGTAGTGCTCGCCGTTGATCACATCGCCGATCCGCCCTACCGCGACGCCGAAGGGCAAACCGGCCGCGATCGCGTCGAGATAGCGGCCGCAGACCTTCGTCCGCCAGACGAACAGGAACAACAGCAGCACGGCGAGAATGACTCCGCCGTCGAAGGTGAAGCCAATCGTTCCGAGCAGCGGCCCTCCGTGCTCGACGAGGTAGAAGAGGCGGCCGCCCACGATGCCGCCCACCGCGAGAAGCAAGGCGAGCGGGAAGAGAGGGTCGCTGACCAGGCCACGTTCGCTCAGCCAGCGCTTGGCGAGCAGACTGCCGAGGCCGAGTCCGATGGCGATCGTCAACCCGTGCCAGGCGATCGTGAGCGGCCCCAGGTGGATGAACGGGTCGAGCCGGAGGGTGATTACAGCGCTGAAGCTCATGCTGGCGCGCCGCTACCGGGCGAATCCCCGAAACCCTCGCCGGCCGTCTCGGTCGTCGTCCGGATCGCCCGTGCGGCGCTAGCCCTACCCGGCTCGCGCTGACTCTGGCGGCCGTTGCATCTCTTGTTGTTTGGGAGAAGGGGAACTGGCATCTGGGAGTTCGACGTCGCCCGCGCGTGAGTCATGCGATCACGAGGCGTTGCGATCACGAGGCGTTGCTTGCAAACTCTCAGAGGATGAAGCGGAGATCGTGCGCTGGCCCACTCCGACGCATCGTAGGAGCCAAACGCTAGGGTATCGGCAGGGGTCGGCCGGGGGGGTCGGCTCTGGCGATCGGAAAGAACGGTGTGAGGCAGCTCGCGAAGACTTCCGTGGCGGCGATGAGCTGGCGTAGTCGAGCAGAAGCTGCCGCCGGCCAGCTGCAGGCCTGGCCGGCGTCACGGTGGGCACTCGCCGCTCTAGCAACCGTGTTGGCTGGATTGGCGATCGGCATTCCCACCGGCGTGGTACCCACGGCCCTGTATCAGCGGATGACGCCGGTGACCTGGTGGGACTACCCGTATTTGGGCTGCTTCGGCCGTGTTGGTCGGCCTGACAGCCGGCACCTACCTCGGAGAGGGGTCGCGGCGGGCCTCGTCTCAAACCGGCCGCACGGCTTTCGCGACATTCATGTCCGTGTTCGCCGTCGGCTGCCCGATCTGCAACAAGCTCGTCGTCGCCCTCCTCGGCGCGCAGTGGGGCCCTCGCTCGGGCTGCTGGCGGTCGGGCGCGCGCTACGGCTGCGTCCGAGCCCGGCATGTGCGCTACCCCCACGCGAGCTGTGACCCCTCCATCAGCAGCCTATTCGCGGCCAAGATCGTCGATGTGGCGTTCAGCGTGCCCGGCTGGCCCGTCGCTGTCGCCGGGCCGGCTGGTCGCTGCACAGGCGGGCGCAGAGGCGTGTGGATCGGTCCTCGCGGGTATTTCCTACACTGCGTAGGCGGGGGTCCGTCTGCCGAGCAAAGGCCGTGCGCGCAGGCGGCGCCTATCCGCGTATCACCCGATCCCAAGCGACATGCGCTCCCCGGACCAACCGCAAGTGCTCACGCGCCAGATCACAACGACAATGAACCACGTCGCCGCGCGAGCCACAACCTTGCTATGAGCCTGATCGGGCTTCGTGAAGCGCTGCGGCGCCGACGCCGCTCACTGGCGGTCATTGCGGTGATGCTGACGTTGGGCACCACGCTGGCCGTTCACCACGGGCTGCCGTCGGCGATGGGGGCAATGCCTGCGCACGCCGTTTGTCTTGCGGTGATGGCAATCGCCGGCGTCGCGGTGGCCGCGGTCGGTCTCCTCGTGGGTCGGCGGCGACTCCCGTGGCTTGAGCTCATCGGCCCGCCGATGCACTCGCTGATCAGCGCAAGCGCGCGGGCGATCCCCGCCCGAGCGGGGCCCTTGGGCCTGCAGGTCCTTCGACTCTGAGTCTGAGCAGCGACGGCGAAAGGCCGTGAGCCGCACCCTGACTGAGACCCCCGAACGCAAGGAGTAACAACCGTGAAGACTTCGCCTTTGCGCTGGCTGCTGCTCGCCGGCGCCGTGATTGCCGCCGCGCTCATCGCCGGCTGCGGCAGCTCCAGCCCGAGCACCCCCAAGGCCAACGCCGCCGACAAGGCGTTCGTTGCCGAGATGGTCCCCCACCACAAGCTCGCCGTCCAGATGGCCCAGATGGCCCAGACCCAGGGCCAGCACCCTCAGATCAAGACCCTCGCGGGCAACATCATCGACTCCCAGAATGGTGAGATCGATGAGATGACCAAGCTGGCCCCCACGATCGGCGCGACGATCGACAACCAGGCCACCGGGCAGATGACCCCGGCGATGGGTCAGAACGCTCAGGCCCTGGGCATGTCGATGGACGCCATGGGCATGTCGATGAACATGGCCCAGCTCCGCGGAGCCAAGCCGTTTGACCGAGCCTTCATCGACATGATGACCCCCCACCACCAAGGCGCGATTGCCATGGCCCAGGCTGAACTCGCCAAGGGCCAGGACCCCCAGCTGCGGAACCTGGCCACCAGCATCATCGCCGACCAGACCCGCGAGGTCGCTCAGATGAGCAGCTGGCGGATCACCTGGTATGGCGGCCCGGTCCCGCCGGGTGCGATGCACGGCGTCTAAGCAGCGGCGGGGCGGTGAGCGACGTCGCTCACCGCCCCGGCGTTCGGACCCCGGACGGAGACCTTCGCCGGTGGCCAGCCGCCGCTCCTCGGTCCTCGGGCCGACAGCTGGTGGCAATCCCACGAACAGACCGGGCCCGCCACAGAAAGACCAAGCCGAGGGCTGAAATTCCCAACCGAGCAGCACACAACCGCCAGCGGAACCCCAACCCGACCCCGGGCAGGCCGATCGCGATCAGCGAGCTGATCACGGGTCAACACGGCCCTGGCCTCCGGCGCAGCCGCGACCCGGCCGTCACGGGCCACGTCCCGTCCGAGACGGGAGCTGACCTCGATCGATCGCGCCAGCCGCGCGGTTGATGCCCGCGGAGAGCTCTGTGTGGTGACCGTCTTCTCAGCCGCTTCGGGCATCGAACGCCTCGGCAACGACGCGGGCATCGCCTCCCTCTTCGGCATCGCGCTGCTGTCGCTGATCTGCTTTACCCAAGCCCGCGAGATACGTCGCCTCCGCGAGCACTCAGACCAGCTCTCAGCCCGGGGGCCCCAGGTCTCCGAGGCCCCAGGCCCGGGAGCGCCCCGCCGCGAGCAAAGACGTACGGCTGCCCCGGCGGCTTCTCGGCGTTTACGCCTTCCCGCACACGGAGCCCTCCCTGCCCGGCGGCGTGTCCGCGTGCTTGGAGGTGTTGCCGGTCTCGCGATTGGTCTCGTGGTGATTGCGGTCCTGGTGGTCGGGCCGCTGAGCCGCGGCGCCGGGCGCCAATCAAACAGTCCGGTGCCTCGCGCTTCTCAGGCGCCTGGTCGTCGCTCGAGGGCGTCGCCGGCGGCGATCACGCCCTCGGCAGTCACGGTCGCCGTGCTCAATGCGACGACCACAGTCGGCCTGGCCAGTCAGGTGCTGACTCAACTCCGGGCCGCCGGGTTCCGCGGCGGCCCGACCGCCAACGCGCCAGCCCCACTCTCGATGACGGCGATCGCCTACACCGACGGGCAGAGGGACGCCGCCCTCCAGGTCGCCCACACCCTTGCGGTGCCGGCGAGCAGCGTTGTCGCGATCGACGACGTGACCCGCTCCGCCGTCGGTCCGGGCGCGCAGGTGGTCGTCAGTGTTGGCGCCGACCGCAACGGTCCCTAGCTGATCGGAGATGCCCATGCATACGCTGGATCGATCCCGGCTTCCGTCGATTGCGCATGCGTGACGAGAACCCGGTCTCGAGCGAAGAGAGTTGAGTGAGCTGCTCCGCCGGGGGCTCGTGCTCGTCGCTGACCAGGACCCGCGGGTGGTCGAGCTTGCTGCCGAGCGGCTTGAGCAGGCGGGCTATGAGGTGAGAGTCGCGGCTGATGCGCCCAGGGCGCTTGAGCTGGCCGTAGAAACCCGCCCCGATCTCCTCATCTCGGAGTTGGGACTGCCGGGCTCGGGCGGCCTGGAGGTCATGCGCCGGGCCCGCCGGTTTTCTGGACGGCCCCTCCCAGTGATCATCGTCGGCGCTGGTACTGAGGCTGATCGGATCAACAGTCTTCGTGTTGGCGCCGACGACTTCCTGACCAAGCCGTTCTGGCCCTCAGAACTGGTCGCGCGCGTCGATGCGCTGCTGAGACGCGCGGCAGTTGGCCCCCCCCGCGAGCCCATCATGCGCAACGGGCTCGAGATTGCGCCGCCCAGGCGGGTGGTGGCGCGTGGGGCGGAGGTCGAGCTCACCAAACGAGAGTTCGAACTGCTGCTCTTCCTGGCCGGCAACCCGGGCACGGTCTTCACGCGCGCAGAGTTGATGGAGCGGGTCTGGCAGACCTCCTTCTACGGCGATATGTCGACGGTGACGGTCCACATCCGTCGGCTGCGGACGAAGATCGAAGCTGATCCATCGCAGCCGCATTGGCTGCAAACCGTTTGGGGGGTCGGCTATCGCTTCAAAGCCGATTGACGTGTGGCTCCGCGCCCTGAAGAGGACCAGGCAAGAGGGTGGGCTTGTCGAGCCGCCAGGGTTTGACTGTCGGCACTGAGCGGCAGACCCTTGCCACCGCAGCGATGCCGTACTCATCACGCTGCCGGTGCCGGTGGTGGCTCAGACAGTGCGACACCGCGAACAAGCAAAACTATCGCGACTAGAAAGGCGATCACCAGCGCGTACACGATCGTGCCCACGGCCCATTTCACCGCGGTCGCCGGCTGGCGGTCAGCGATGTAGGCGAACCGGCGCCGGGAGGCGAACTGGCGTTGGCCTTCGCCCGCCTTGACGGGATCCACGACTCAACCGTCTTGCCACCTTGGTTTCGCGGCACCGTCCGACTCCCGCGCGAAGGACGCTGGATCGTCTACCTCGACGCCCACCTAGCCTCGATCCGCCGATAGCGCACTGAGTCGGGGCGGGCTTGGTGTCCTCTCTGGCCGGAAGAATGCGGGTTTCTGACGCTCGCAGTCCCGACCAAAGGAGGACACCTTGCAGGTGAAGCCTACGACTCGTGTTGGAACGGTAGAGGTCACGGCGGATGGAGAGGGCCTGGTCTCTCACGCGGGGATGGGCCTGCTCGCTGAGCTTTCGGATCGCACGGGTCTGACTGCGGCGCTGTCGGATGCGTTGACCGGGACGCGGGAGCGGCACTCCGCGCACGATCCGGGGTGGGTGAACCAGACGGTGCGACTGAAGCTCGTGCGCATCATCGAAGGCCTCGAGTCCCTCGACCAGGACGACGACGGCCCCGCGCAGGACGCTGTCGATGCCGCCTGAGCGCGGGCCGCTGGCGCTCGCCGCGCAGCGCAAGAGCACCGACGCGGTCGCCAGGGCGCGCGCCGCGATCACCGCATTGCATGACGCCGGCGCGACGATCACCTTCCAAGGCGTCGCGCAACACGCCGGCGTCTCACGCCAATGGCTCTAGGAGAACACCGAGCTGCGCGCCGAGATCGAAAAGCTCCGCGGCGCCCAGATGGGAGCCCGTCGCGTGCCCGTCGCACAGCGCGCCAGCGACGCCTCGCTGCGCCAACGCGACCAGACGCTCGCCGAGGACAACAAGCGACTGCGAGCCGAGAACACAGACCTCAAGGCCGAACTCGCCGTCTTGCTCGGCGAGGCGCCGCGCCGCGCGACCGTCGACGCCTCGCCGACCGCACCGCTGATGAGGACTCGAGCAGTTCGACACAGCGGGTTGCGGCCGCGACGGATCCGCCTGACCAACGTCAGGCGCTGATCTTGTCGCTGAATCGCTCGCGGGCAGCCTGGCGCGATACGCCGAGCGCGATCCCGATCTCACCCCAGGACCGGCCGTTGGCGCCCGCGAGCGCCACCAGCTCGCGCACGCGCGCCTCGCCCGCCCGCACGCGGTCGACAGCCTCGGCGACGGCGCGCAGGTCGGTGGTGTCGTCCATCGGCACGTTCGCCGGATCGAACTCCTCGGCGAGCTTCGCGGCGCGCTGAATCTCCTCGTCAGTGTGCATAGTCTTTCCTTTGGTCATCGGTGCGGCCGGTATTGGGGACGGCAGGGCATCGAATGAACGATCACCGGGTCATCGGTATCGATGCCGAGCACCCCGACCTCCAGAGGTTGCCGTCGCGAGCAGGGCCGACACGCATCGTGAAGTCGTCATCCAGTCGCCACTGCGCGATCGCGTTGCGAACGGCTGCAATGCGTCCTCGTCAGCGACTCCATGCTTCCGAGCCGTTGGCCGGACCCCGGCGATCGCCGATACCGCCGTGGGCCTCCCCTCCTCCTTCCCAGGCGATCCCGCCGACCGCCTGATCTTTGCGACGGCCATCGAGCATGGCCTGCCGCTCGTACCAAAGGATCAATCGATCCACCAGCACGCTCATCCGCGGACGGTGACAGTCTCGTAGCGCCACCTGGGGGATCGGGGTCAAAGCCCAAGGAGAAGGGCAAGCGCGTCGTCCACGTTCCGCAGCTCACCCGCCTCGAGGTGCCCGGCGGATCCGCCCAGGCGCTGCGGATCCACGACCGTTGTCTGCTCGACCAGGACGCGCGTCTGCCCCCCTTCGAGGGTCACGGACGGGCGAAAGCTCGCTGGCCGTGCGCGAGGAGGTCGAGGGTATCGTGGCGGAAGCGCGCTGGGGGGCCCACGGCTCCAGCTCCGGCAGCGCCTAGTGGTTCGTCCTGTTAGTTCGTTTTGTTGGTTGCTTCTTATGCTTGGAGGGTCTTGCCGGTGTAGGTCCATTTGAACGGTTTGGCGGTCTGGTTGTAGGTCTCGATGTAGGCGAGCATCTGCTCGGCGAGGTCGGTTTCGCTGGTGAAGGTCCCGTGCTTGAGCAGCCGGCGCCAGAGGATCGAGAAGAAGATCTCGATCTGGTTTAGCCATGACGCGTGCTTGGGGGTGAACTGAAAGCTCCACCGCGGGTGGTCGGCCAGCCACTGCTTGACCTCATCGGTTCCGCGGGTGGAGAGGTTGTCTGAGACCGCCACGATCTTCTGACCCTCGAGCACCGGGATCTCCTCCTCGAGGAGGTCCAGGAACCGGATCAGATCCCACCGGTTACGGGTCTTTGATGCCATCCCGAGCACCTCGCCGTGATGAACCTTGAGCGCCGCGAACAAACACTGGGTACCGTTGCGGGTGTACTCGCTCTCGCGCCGCGCTGGCTGACCGGGCTCAGGCGGGGTGTCGGGCCTGATCGGCGCCTTGGCCTGGATCCCCGTCTTCTCATCCAGCGAGACGACCAGCACGTTCTCGGGCGGATCGACGTACAGGCCGCACACCTCTCCGCAGCGCTGCTCGAACTCGGGCTTTGAGAAGTCGCTCATGATCCAGTACTCCGACAGGTGCGGCTTGATCTCCGCCCGCGCAAGGATCACGTGCGCTTGGGAGGCAGACATCCCGACCTCGCCGGCGAGCTGCTCATAGGTCCAGCGCTCCCGCCGAGCGCCCTCCTGCGTCGGCCTGGGACGAGTACACGCCTTCGCGATCAACAACGCCCGCGTCACCGGCCCGTGGATCAGCGGCGCCCCCGACCGCGGCGCGTCGCACAACCCGTCAAGACCATCGCGCGCATAGCGGCCCCGCCACTTCACCACCGTCGGCTCAGAACACCCCACCCGATCAGCGATCTCCAACCCCTTCAACCCCTCCCCCGCCGCCAACACGATCCGCGCCCGCTCGACCAACCGCACCTCAGAACTCGACGCCGCAACGATCCGCTCAAGCTCCGCCCGATCCCGCGCTGACACCTCGATCTGCTTGATGACACCCATCGCCAGCCTCCATCCTCGCCGAACAAGTCGACAAGAACTTCCGGGCAACACGCAGGACACCTACACGACTCAGCGAACTTGAAGGATGACCCACTAGCGGCCCTGCCTCCGAGCACGACATCAGCCGCCACGGCCCTGCTTGGGGCTGAGATTCATCGCGACTCTGCCGCGTCGCGCCGTTACCTCAGTCCAGAATGACGTCGCCGATCGTCAGGGCACCCGCGACCATGCCCACGGCGATTCGACGCAGGAAACCGACGATCGTCGGCGAGTTCAGCAGCGTCACGGCCGCCACCACAGTCGCCACTTCAGGACCAAGGTCCTCGTGCGCCGCTGCCACGCACTCGGCGCTGTCGTACACACTCTCGGCCAGACGACGTAGGTCTTGATGGTGGATCGTCGCGTTCATGACCGGTCGCGCTCGTGAGTCGCGCCACTCATCCCAACTGATGCACGAAGGTGTAGATGACCATGAAGCTGACCACGAGTACGAAGACCCGCAGGCCCCATAGCAAGATGTTGGCGGCTGGGCCCAGGCGTGCTCGCGGCACGGGCTGGGAGGTGTCGGCGACGAGCTGGTCGCGTTCGAGGAACATGATCAGCTCCTCGTGATCGGAGGGCTCGTGCACGGCCATCATGTCCGCCGCTCCCTCGGGGGTCGAGTTCGAGTCGCTCAAATCAGCCTCGGGAGATGATGTGGACGCTCTGCAGGAACGAGTCGATGCCGTAGGTCGCCCCGCAGATCGCGACGAAGACGATCACCCCTCCGCCGATCAGGTTGGTGGAGCGCTTGTTGGCCCAGCGTCCCATCAGCTGGCGATCGTTGGCGAGCATGAGCATGAACACCAGCGCGACGGGCAGCAGGACGGTGGCCAGCACGTTGGCGTTGAGCGCGATCGAGAGCAGCGGAGCGCCGGGGATCAGGATCACCGCCGCGGCGATCATCGCCGCACCGATGTTCGCGGCGTAGAAGATCGCCGCCCGTCGCGGGGTGCTGTTGAAGCTGTGTGAGACGCCGATGCACTCCCCGGCGGCATACGCGGTGCTGGCCGAGATCGTCAGGATCGCCACCGCGCCCGCCTCGATCAGGCCCAGCGCGAACACGGTGCCCGCCGCACCACCGGCGACGTGCCGCAGCGCGCCGGGAAACCCGGCTCCCGCGAGGCCCTGGACGGCCGAGCCGTTGTGGCTCACCAGGGCTGCGCCCGCGATCAAAGCAGCGCAGCCAAATATGGCGGCCAAGCCGGCGCCCAGAGCGGTGTCGAGCCGTCCGTGCTTCACGTCTGAGGGGGTCATGCCCTTGTCGGCGCAGGCGCTCTGCTGAAAGAAGATCATCCACGGCGTGACGGTCGCTCCGATCGTGGAGGCGATCAGCAGAAGCAGCGTGTTGAAGCTTCCGCCCGGGAAGGGGGAGAAGGTCGCGAACGAGTGCCCGATCGAAGCCAGATCGGGCTTGACGAGGATCGCCGCAACCAGGAACAGGCAATTGAACAGGGCCATCACGAGCACGACACGTTCCCAGCGCCAGTAGCGGCCACTGCTGATCGTGGAGATGACCAGCAGAAGCCCCAGGGCAACTGCCACCCAGGCGGGAAGGTGGAAGTACGCCAGCCCGACGCGGATGGCGACGAACTCTGACACCAGCGTGACGAGGTTGGTGAACACCAGATCGCCGGCGCCGAACCACCCCCAGACGCGTCCGAAGCGCTGCAGGACGAGCTCCCCGAAGCCGCGATGGGTGACGGCGCCGACGCGCATGCACATCTCCTGACAGACGAAGGCCATCGCGAACAGGACGAGGATGAACGGCAGGAAGAACCCGAGGCCGTAGCTGGCGCCGTCGGCGGCGTAGGAGATCATGCTCGGGCCGTCGTTCTCGCCCAGCATGGCCAGGATGCCCGGCCCGACCAGCAGCCAGATCAGGTGGCGGCGCTTGCCGAGGGTGCGCGCGAGGTGTACGCGTGAGCGGTCATGCGAGCGCGCGAGGTCCTCGCCAGTCAGCGGCGGGGCCGCAGGCGGGAGCGTGGCGCTGGCGGCCGAGGACTCCATTAGGAGACTCTTCTCTGGCTCCTCTGGCTCTGTTCGGGCCATGGCATTGCCATCGATCGATCGAGTGCGACTCGCATCGCCGTGGCGAGTCGACCCCCAAGCGTGACCTCATTTCCCGCGATGTTCAGGAACACGGGGCCGTCGAAGGGCTGCTTCTCGATCACCCGGAGGCGCTCGCCCGGCGTGATTCCCCGCTCGGCCAGGAACCGCAGCATCTCGGGATCCGCATCGGAGACGCGCACGAACACTCCCGCCTCACCAGGCTTCAGGGAGTCAAGGCTCACACTCACGCCCTCGTCGATCTGCAGATCAGCGGTCGGGATCGGATCACCGTGCGGATCGACTGTCGGATGACCCAGCTTCTCGGCGATCGCCGCCTCGAGGTCCTCGGAGAGCCAGTGCTCGAGCACCTCGGCCTCCTGGTGGACCAGATCCCACGGCATCTCAAGCTGCTCGGCCAGGAACAGCTCGATCAGCCGATGGTGGCGCATCACCTCGAGCGCGAGGCGCCGGCCCTCCGCGGTCAGCTGGACTCCGTGGTAGGGCGTCAGGGCTAGCAGGCCAAGCTCGTCCAGCTTGCGAAGCATCGCCGACACCGACCCTGGCGTAAGGCCGAGCCGCACGGCGAGCGCGTTGGTTCCTACCGGTCCCTCGCCTCGGACCTCGAGCGAGTAGAGCGCCTTCGCGTAATCTTCAACCGCGGGCGAGATCTTTGTTTGGTCGACCATAACTAGAACCGTAGCAAGGGCAACCACAGTGGTCAAGTCAGCCTCATCCGGCCGGCCAGGGAGCGTCGAAGGACAGGCCACTGAGCGCGTCGAGCGGCCCCTTCAGCAGGTTGTCGACGTCAGGCTTGCCGCACGGCCATGCGGGGTCGGCAATGGTGCGTCGGTCCGCAGCGCTTGGAAGCGCCGCAGTCGTAGGGAGTTGGAGACGACGAACACCGAGCTGAGGGCCATCGCGGCGCCGGCGAAGAGCGGGTTGAGCAGCCCGGCC
>JAABUJ010001989.1_pt1 | contig 27116 bp, 23 predicted proteins | sample 5559131 | NCBI WGS metagenome assembly JAABUJ01 (sample SAMN10711875, study PRJNA513366) | rock metagenome | isolation source: Antarctica rocks | place: Antarctica: Victoria Land, Mt New Zealand nord | collected 2016-01-07
TTTGCGGGTTAGTTTGGAGAGGAAGGTTGTTGAGGGGGGGTGAGTGGTGTTTTTCGTGAGGCTTGCATGCGGTGGGGGGAGAAGGGGGAGTTTGCGGCTTGTTTTGGGGATGAACTGGTTCGTGTCCATCTAGTGCGTTCCGGGACATCATGGGGCTGCATGGGCGCAGCAAGAGGATTTTAGGAGTAATCTACTCGAGTGATGGTATCTTGTTTATGCTCAGACCAGAAAAGTCCAGAAGCTAGGATAAACAAACTCCTCCTCGAAGATCCCCCTTACCTGCTCCAGCACGAATTTCTCCACCTTCCCCACATTCTTCAGCACCTGCCTGCCATTCTCCTTCTGCCCAATCTCGCTCTCGACTTTGATCTCCTGCAGCAGACCGCCCATCTTCCGCCGTCCGTTACCCTGAAAGCGGCTCTGCTCCGTCAAATCCCCTTCCTCCGCGCCGATCATGGCATCGGCATCTTCAGGGCTGAGAAAGCAAAAGTGTGCCCGGTTGCGGATGTACGCGACCACGGCGACACCATCGAACGAGATACCTGTGATGTTCAGTTTCAAGGGGATCCCCACGAAGCTGGGCATCGGATAATCGAGCAATATCTCGGCGGTCAGAGAGAGTTTGATGTTTCCCGAATAGCGCACGCGCGAAATGATCTGGACATCCTCAGCCCGCTGCTCCCGATACTTGGTCGGGTGTGGAGACACGGAGCCATCTGGGGTCTGCGCATCTTGGCCATTCAGATTAAGGTCCGTAAAAGAGGACTGTGCTAATGAATGCGCTGTCGACGGACGGGTGGATGGGTCCGCAAATGCGGAATCGTCATGTTCTCGGATATTCTCATCAGGATGACCAGCCTCGCCAAAACGAGAGTAGTGATCGAGCCATGCCGCAGTGAAGGAACCTCCGCCAGCAACAGCAGCCAGAGGAGTCTGACCTCCTGAAAGTCCCGTCCCGAGAGGCAGATGGAAATACCCAAGATTCGATGTTCCTCCCGCGATGCCTGGCGTGCTGGACCTCGACAAGAGTGGACTTGCAATCTGTTCGGCAAGGCCAAGATTCAATCGCAAGCCTGCTGGTCTAGTATCTATATAAGGCGGTGGTCGTGAAATTGAGCTTTCCACCGAGGCGATCTCTGCTCTTGTGGGATACTCGCTTGGTCGCCCTTGATTGAGATCCTGACCTATCCCACGTTCATCACTATCGTCGTCTTCTCCGTCCTCATCATCTTCGTAGAAATCAGGGAACGGGTCACATATGTCCTTCAGCTCAATCTCCGGAGCGGCGGTACCGAATTCGAACGAATGGACCTCCACGGACCGAATGAAACGAGGTAGCGTCACCTGCTGGAACTTGTCGTGGATGAAGTCTCGGACCTGCTCGGCCAGAGCCAGGCCATCGGAGCCAGTGGTGAGATTGTCCCAGTCGATGTCTATGGACATCACATCGTCGGCGTAGGGTCGAGGTTGCTGGTGGAGATGGATAAGGTAAGCACATCAACACACGGCTCTGCCTCCTGCCACGGGATGAGGCGAGCGGTGTTCACTAGCTTAGTAAGCAGCAACCCCCAGCATCCCGTTCCACCTTGAGACAGCAGCACTATGGGGTCGCACTGAATGATGGTTGACACATGTCAGAGCATTCATTCACACCTCACAGTAATAGTGCCTGCCTGGGGCGGAGGATCAAGTTACAACAGAAGCAATCAAGATCATGATCAGCTGCGCCGGCATAATCTATGAATACTCCACTCCGTCGCTTACCACAACACGGTCGCAGACGGGACTGTAACCGCTGCATCAATGGCCACACCCTTCCGTGAAATAGCTACCATGCCCCAAACGTCTTTGGCCCCCCCCTCACTACTGTACTGCTGTCGTCTGAGGATCAGTCACTCGGAATTATCAATGTACGGTAAGGTCATGGATGCACTTCCTCTCGCTCTCATCCCGCAGCCGCCCCCATCCCATCCTGTTCTCCACGTGTGAAGGATTCATGAAGGGATTGCCCAGGTATGCTATGCTATAAGGTAGGTAGGTACCTTAGCCCTATATTCGCATTTCGTTCCATTAGCTCCGTGGGGTCGACAGTCGTTTACCCGAACTGAAAAGGATCCTTCACATACCGGTATCGACAGACGACAACCCGTTATTAGTGATTGTTCTTCTCTCCCGTTAACCAACTACCCGTAGACGCTACCACAGTAGGCCACTCCTCAACGTCGCGTCACTTGCTACCTGAAGGTATCTTGCGGCACCGATGGGTGATATTGAGGCAATCTTCAGGCAGCCGCCAGGGTCTGCTGTCATTTGGTGTTGAATGTGCCACAGCGTATGTTACGGTTGGGTGGTACTGCCATGCCGTTTATTCAGTTCTGGCTGATGCTACATGACGGATGCGCTGCAGTGCCCCTTCGGCAAAGCAAGGCAATGGACTCTGCTTGTGATCACCCGCGCCGTTGCGGCCCGTTTCTCTCGATAGCTTTATCGTTTTGCTTTTTAAACTTACTGCCGTATTGTTCTGCGCCTCTGCCGTATCCCTTATAAGGTCGGTATAGTGGGGGTTTGGCGGCGAGTGAAAGGTGTGGCCGCTGTCAGCTGACTGTATAGAGCTGCATGCATGGCATGTCAAGTGCGGAAGGCTTGAGATGCAGCATGTCGTCACCCGCTGATCACCCGCATGTACTGTACAGTACGTATGGGGTACACACTCACAGCCGATCACCCCTCTCGAGGCTGCTGTATTCGCACCGATCTGACGATTAGCGACGAGTGCAATATAGGTAAGGCCGTCGCCTTCATTGACCCTTTAGCCGCGGACGTTATATGTCATCCAACCCTACAGGCGGTTGGGGTAAGGCTGCATGCACCCATATCCGTATCCGTCCAAGTTCTCGGCGGACCCCATTTACCGCCTGCCGTCGCTCCTCCTTTCGTGCCACACGGTTGCCGTGGATAGTGGAGCAGTGGGGATGGAGATGGGATCATGTATGGATGCGTGTCCGCCTCTCGGCTGCTGCATTTCATCTGATGGTGTATTGCTTATAGGCTTTGGAAGAAGCATTTCCCCTTGAAGCACAAGGTGTGTGGGTCTGCAGGCTGATCTCAGCACACAATCGTTATGTGGCTGCTTTAGTGGTGGTGACTGGCTGCGAACATTGCCTCGCTACCCTTTTCCTTCCCGTATCAGCGCAACCCGATGTTCCGCGGTAAGCAGAAACGACCGTCCTGCCATTGCTGGACTGTGCCTTTCCTTCTACCATGACTCCAACCAGAGCGTACGGATGAACCCAGATGACCAATGAATAACCTGATCCTTCAATTCTCGGTAATGGCGCCCTCCTATGCTACCCGCGATATGACTCGCATTCGGCATTTCATTTCCAAACAACGAAAGTCTGCCGCTGCTGCATCGTTCCAACGAAAAGATATAAATTATGCACATGAAGTAGGCACACGAAATGGATCAGGCGCTAGGTTAAGACCATCGCATGTGACTAGAAAGTGATGCCGGCTAAGTATTGACATCATGACGGTGGGGGCGGATGTCAATGTACGTACGTGTCAACCACCGCAACCGTCACAGTTCTCGGGGTGCGCCAGATACTTGTCGTTGACGCCCCTGCATCCGCCACCTCGGAGATTTGCACAGGCGGCTGTTTCGATGAGCTGATGCCCGCAGCCGTAGTGGTGGATCACTCGAGTACACATGTTGAGGATCGTTCTGCGTAGATTTGCACCGGGGGTGAATGTTGAGTCGTCCTCTCAAAGTTGTGGTTTCCTTGTTGTTGCAGCGAGGTGTAGATCTCTAGATTTTGAAAGCTCCACCGCAGGTAAATCGCTGCAGAGACACCGTAAGCTTTGGACACTACAGCTGCTGGCGTCTGAAGACCAAAAAGAGTGGAGGTAGTGAAAGAACACTTACAGCGGGTCGTTCGCCCAAGCGTGCAGAATGTTGTGAGTTTGGCTCGCCGTGCGTGTGGTCGGATGGAGATGGAAAACCGGTAGGGCGAAGGACGCAGCATGTGCGGTTACTTATACAGGATGCCAACATGTCCCGAGCATCCGGGTCCAGTTCACTCTGCAATCTGTGTTCTTCTAAGCTGAGTACGGCTGCGGAGTGCGTGTCCCTTCAGTGCGGCACCTTCGACGAAGACAACAAACACATCGTGACGGATATAGCAGTTGAAGGGGGCGTATCAAGGGGGTCGGAGCATAACTCGTTGCAAAAGGCTGAGCCAACGCTAGTGGCACGGTGCAGTACGAGCAGTCAGGGCAAATACGCGGAGCTTCTGCCCTCCCTGTATGGATGATTGTTTGTCGATTGACTGACTGAGGGAAGGAGGAGTACAAGGGGAAAAGCGTTGATTAAAGGTACTCGGGAGAATAATAATGGTAAAGTATCGACTTTGCAGGGTAGGTAGCAGGGGTAGCAGGATCGACTCGGCTGTTGCAAGGTTGTCGCTAGGTACGGTATTGGAGGAACCTTAGTGTTTGTTTACATACTGGGTAAGCAAACCACCTACAACCGTACTCGACTGCAGTACTTGTACGAAGTGCGCTCATATCAGCAGGAGCGTCAGATCAAGGGAGAGGGCGGTCTCCAGAGAGATGACCATATAGATCAACTGTCAGGCTCTCCACAAAGGACATGTCTATCTGGTATCCTTATGTCCATCTACATACTGTATGTAACTTTTACCGTACAAAATGCTACCAACACACCTTTGAAGATTTATTTTGACTTCCCCGAAACTCAGAGAGCGGATGAAAGAAAGGCAAACGTCTGTCATTGACGTGGGGGGGATGGCTATCGGCAAAATATAAAATATAAAATATAAAATATAAAATATAAAATAGGCGATCCTACCTATAGGAATTCAAGACGCTTCAAACCACCATCACAGCTGTCGTAGTCGCAGTCGGGTGTCTCATGACGGCGGCTGCTGGAACGAATAAGAAGCTGAAGCAGATGCATGGTTTGTGCCTCTGTGCAGGCATTAATTAGTAAGGTATGTACATAAGGTATGTACATAAGGTATGTACATAAGGTATCTGACTTATCGTCTTTCCGCGCCGGAGCAATATTAATTTGTGCCACCCGCGAATTACGGGGTGGGTATGTGCGTAGGTACAAGGTAGGTAAGGTAGAAAGGTAGTCGTTGATATCATCTCCGATCCTGTACTGTACTTGTACTTGGGGTAGTCTGTCTCTTCTTTGTCTGCTGGAGGGCTTGCTGCATCATAGACCACCGTGTCCGCCGCCTTTTTGGAGGTAAGGTAGTTTATGAATGCATTTGGCCGTTGACAAGACAAGATATCCGTGATAGTGATACTTCGTACACATAGCTGATGGCAGCCTCGCCTCAGCGTCGAGATCTTGATCACTTGAGCAGTGCCCTCGTAGGGACAGACGACTTGATACCTTAAGGTAGAGTAGGTACCTTAGGTAATGACGCCTAAGGGTAAGCGCCCGCGTGTTGACACCGTTCTCGCTTGATGTGTGAGGTGAGCCTGCCCTGCTGATACCTTATGCGGAAAGATTCTGCGGAAGGATTCCGCCACACCTGAGGCTTTTGCATTTCCCAAACACTTATCAAGACATGGTCTTCATGGGTTTCAAGAGCGTCCAATAGCCCCAAATGCGATGAGGCTTGTACAAGAAATGTACACGTAGACTCAAGACTGTTGTGCATAGCCTGCAACCTCCGTATTGGTCGCCTTGTCCGGGATCAACAGCAAGGATGATCATCCAATGCCACTCTGCAGCTGACGACTGCTGCCTGACAAAAGCGGTGCCCTGACCAAGCCTCTATCATCCCATCTGAATAATGATATGCTCATGGATCAACGCCCGGCCACCGCCAATCATAAGACCAGCTAGGGATTCATCCCTTCTCTCATTCCTGGTACTGGATGATATGGATGATAATTTGGATTTTTGAAGTCCGTTGTGGTCTCTGGAAGGCCGAGGTCAGATTACGAGCGCTAATGGTACTCTATCCCAGACTCGCTCGGAAGTCCATGTCCTTCTAATAAACATATAGGTACTTTGCGCAAAGCCCGTCGGAGTTTGTACCAATGTTCCCTCACCTTCGTCTCCCAGGGCTAGCCGGATGTACTACGGTACACGTTGGGCTCGAAGTTGCTGACCAATGTGAGTTCTAAGTGCACCGTTCAGATTCCGGAGGCTTCAAGTCCCCATGAGGAGGCTCACCTGCTCTGGCATCTGGTCACCGCTCTTTCATCGACCATTCCTTCACCCACGAAGCCTATACTCATCAATCCCTGAGCTGATTTGTGCCAAAATATCTTTCGCCATCCTTCTTCCCGGGTGTAAGATGTCCTTCTCGATATTGACTGCTGAGGGCAAGGCCCCTCCCTCGGACATCCCTCATGCCCAGAAGCAGAATCCATTGAGATTTCTCGTGCTCTCTGCCCCACAGTCGGCCTCGTTTGAGCAACCATTACCGCCCTCGAAGACCAGCGGTATCTATTCTCCTTCCACAGCGGCAGTTCTAAGCCGCTTCTGCCAAAGCTATCACCGTGTTGTCGTCTTTGCCAGCCGAAGAGTGTGTAGCAGTACGCGAAAATCGCCGATCCAGCAGTGTCAGCACCACAGACAGTGATATCATCAAGAAGAAGCAGTCCCTAAGGCTTGGACCGGTGCAGTCCAGGTGAGACCCTAGCAGCAGCGCCTATGTGGAGGAAGCCTTAAGTTGAGCAGAATTGCTTTTCTTAGTGTGAAAGGTCAAGGCAAGCGGTGGCAGCAGAAGTGAAAGTGATGAAGAACGGTGTCGTCTTTGACGCTTCGGCGCTTAGCGTAATCCTCTGTAGGTGGGATGAGTAGCCATGTATACGAACCAGTTTCAACCTGACGTTTCGTTGCCCGTTTCCAGTTAGCAGATCAGGATGTTCTATCGCTATATCGAGAGCTTGGTCGTCAAACAGATTCAAGGGGCGGAGAGAGCGGTGCGCATCACTCGCCCGTGATGCTCATGTACCCAAAACCTAGCTAGAATAGGAGCAAGACATTTCTCTTTTGTGCGAAAACTCCTCTCAGTTCAACGTCGATTTCCAGCTACGGTATGCTTGCTCCATGTCAAATGCCAGTTCTCTTGCTTGACCTTCGGTGAGCTCCTCTGTAGCTCTCATCTGGTTCAGCGTAATCAGCCATTGTATAATCTTTCCGCGGTTTTCGAAGTCCTGGTCCGTAACCTTGTTCACCGATTGGATGACTTCTGACAACAGCGGGTGGAGACTGTCCTTCGACACCATATTCAGCTTCAAGGCGTCGAGGAAAGTGATGAAATTTTCCGTCGCTGCCAAGATCAAGCTACCAGCAGCCCCTCCTCCGGTGCCATTGGTAGCTTGTTGCTTGGACGGCTGCTCGACGGTTGCAGGCAGACCAACACGGAGGCGCTCCGTGGCTCTCGGGCATTCAATCTATCACAGCACGTCAGCAATATCCACGGACTGTTTTCGCGGTTACATACATCCCACTCGCGCTTGAATGTCTCCAGGTCCACGAACGCTCTTGAGACAGACTCATCGCTCAGATTAGATTTGTACTGCTTGAGGAGACGGCTGCATGTCTCCGTGTACTCCGATTCTGTGATAGAGTCTTTGATGTACGCTTTCTCTAAGCCGTCGAGCGTCACTATGATGCTGTAGATCTCTGCCAACGAGTCGTAAAGGTCTCGCTCAGCTGTAGTTGTGGACAGCTTGACTTCCTACTCTCGTCAGTACACCTTGTCCATATCGCGACAAGCCCAAAAGCATACCTCGTCCAGATTGATCGTCGCCGACAACGAGGAGTTGGGCGTGAAACCGTAGGGTGTAGGCGCATATGACTGCTGTCTTGGCGATGCGAACATTTTGCCATCGAGCTTGAGGGTCTAGTTTGACATCTGGACTCACTCGATGTTTGGTGAATCAGGACCGGGAGTTGCCGACGCCAAAAAGTCCTTGCCATCACGGTCCTGCAACCCCATCATTAATATTACAAAACCTTTCTCAACTCTCAACTACGACCGACTGCTGTGCTGGATTCAACTCAGGATGCCGGGTCAGGCTAAGAAGGCCACTAAGAAATTCGAGAAGAACCATCTCAAAGATACCATTGGACGCCGAAAAGACTTTGCGAAAATAAAGCAGAGGCACCAGATCAAGGCAAAGAGGAAGGCAAAGAATGCAAGCGATCGAGAGGAGACATATGGCAAAAAGGGGAAAGATGATCTTACTAGCGAAAGAAATGAAACAGAAAAGGCGAATGGCAGTCGATTTACTGATATGAGCGTCGACGATTTCTTCCAAGGTGGCTTCGACATACCCAAGGAGCCGGCCAAAACGGGTAGGAAGGTCTTGAAAAGCAAGGAAATCCCAGAACAGTTAGGAAAGAGAAAGAGAGTAGAGAAGACGGGTCAAAATGAGTCTGCGATATCGTCAGAAAGCTCAGCCGAGGAGGAGGGTGTTGCGCCTTCTGAGAGCGAGCCTGAATCGGGGCTAGAGGATGACCTTGACACTCACAAAGGGGATTTGCAGGCACTCTCGGAGAAGGACCCGGAATTCTACAAGTACTTGAAGGAGAATGATGCAGAGCTACTGGACTTCGCAGAGGACGCAGATCTTGCGGAAGTCGATGAATTGAGCAACGGCGAAGAGGAAGAACCAGCCAAGAGTAAGAAGCGGAAGAAGGGTAGCAAAATGACCACTGAGAGTAAAGACATAAACAAGGGTGGCGAAGACGAGACGGAAGTCACAATGGCGTTGGTGAAGAAGTGGAAGGCCGCGATGACGGAACAGCACTCCTTGAGAGCAATGCGTCAGGTCGTCCTCGCCTTTCGGGCTGCGGCGCACGTCAATGAAGATGATGGAAAGGAATACAAGTACACGATCTCGAGCCCTGATGTATATCACGAACTCCTGGTCCTCACCCTTAAACATGTTCCCGATGTCCTAAACCATCATCTACCAGTGAAGGAGGCCGCTTCTGGCAAGGTCCGCATCGCGACGGACTCCAAAAAGTTCAAGACATTGACACCCCTGCTCAAATCACACTCCTCCTCCGTACACCACCTACTCACGAGCCTTTCTGACGCGCCAACGCTCAAGCTTACCTTGTCATCCATCATTCCTCTACTCCCTTACCTCCAGCCCTTCAAGAAGGCAATCAAAGTAGTACTGAAGACAGTCGTCGGAGTGTGGTCCGACACCTCCAGCACCGAGGCGACCCGCATCACAGCCTTCCTTGTCATCCGCCACCTGGCCGTGATCGGGGACGCCGGTATCAGAGAAGCCGCCCTCCGCAACGCCTACCAAGGGCTCGTCAAAGGCAGCCGCAACACCACCATCCACAGCCTACCGGGAATCAACCTCATGAAAAACTCGGCCGCCGAGCTCTGGGGCATCGACCCGAACATCGGCTACACCACCGGCTTCACCTTCATCCGCCAACTCGCCATCCACCTCCGCGGCAGCATCACCAACCCCTCCAACGACTCCTACAAGCAAGTCTACAACTGGCAGTACCTGCACTCCCTCGACTTCTGGTCCCGCGTCCTCGCCGCCCGCTGCGACGCCCTCGCCGAAGCCACGGCCGGCAAGCCCTCCCCGCTCCGCCCGCTCATCTACCCCGCCGTCCAGATCTCCCTCGGCGCCATGCGCCTCATCCCCGCCGCCCAGTACTTCCCCCTGCGCTTCCACCTCGTCCGCGCCCTGCTCCGCCTCTCCCGCGCCACGGGCACTTACATCCCGCTCGCCCCGGCCCTGCTCGAGGTCCTGACCTCGGCCGAGATGAAGCGCGCCCCGAAACCTACCACCCTCAAACCCCTCGACTTCGCCACCGCCCTCCGCGCCCCGAAATCCTACCTCCGCACCCGCGTCTACCAGGACGGCGTCGGCGACCAAGTCGCCGAACTCCTGGCCGAGTTCTTCCTCCTCTGGACCAAGAGCATCGCCTTCCCCGAACTCGCCCTCCCCGTCCTCGTCATGCTGAAGCGCTGGCTCAAGTCCGTCTCCTCCTCGACCGCCCCCTCGCACCACCACCACCAGAACGGCCCGGCCAACAAGAAGAAGGCTCAAAGCTCCGGCGGCAACAGGAACGGCAAAGTCAACGGCGCCATCGCGCTGCTGGTGCAGAAACTTGAGGCCAATAGTCGTTGGATCGAGGAGAGGAGGGCCAAGGTCGATTTTGCGCCGACGGATCGCACGCAGGTCGAGGCGTTCTTGAAGGAGGTGGAGTGGGAGAAGAGTCCGCTGGGGTCGTTCGTGGTGGGGCAGAGGGTTGTGAGGGAGGATAGGGAGAGGGTCGTGGAGGAGGGGAGGAGGGAGGAGGAGAGGAAGAGGGGGAGGGGAAGGGGCAGGGAGAGGGAGGCGGAGGATGAGGACAGCGGTGTCAGCGAGGATGATGTGGACGTCGAGGACGGAAGCGACAGTCAGGACGAGGCTTGAAGTGGCGCCATGTCATGGAATCTAGGTAGCTAGAAGCGCGTAGTCATTCTACCAGCTATGTCTGTCCAAGTCCTATATACCCCTTCCGATGACAGAAGCTGCTCCGACGAGCTCGCTTCAAGACAAGCCAAGCGCTATGGACACAACACGGACGAGAGATGGTCTCCAATAGAGTACCGTAACTGAAGCTATCAAGGTCTCTCTCATGGTCGCAAGTTTGTAAATGGAATGGATAGGGTAAAAGGAGAAAAGAACCGCCAACGCCCACGCCGAGCCACATTCTGAAGGCTTTCCTTGCGAGTCCGAGTCAACAAGAGCGAAGAGAGGACAACGTGGAAGATTCACAAAAAACGACCGACTATTATTCGCACGCAGTGGGATATCTCTGCTTGCATGAGGGGAAAGAAAAAGGACCGGTACACCTGTATCACACGCCAGAGAACCTGGGTAGTTGGAGAAAACGGTACGGAAATGACGCCGTTCCTCTCTGCAAGAGATAATACCCCTCCCAGTCCCCTCCCTTTGGTACATATTACAATTTGATATCAAGTGGAACGAGGAGAGAACTTTTGACAGTGAAGTGTTCCAGGGCTCGTGTAGTTTGGACAGAGAATGGAAAGCGTGGCGCAACCGACGCGTGATCCGTGGAACAGCGGTTATTGGACCATCTCTTCTCCCAAACCGGTGAGGCCGGCTCCGGCGATATTGACATTCAGTCCCTGCATGTTGATGGGAGGATTCATGGCGCCTGCCAGTTTGAGCTCGGGGTTGCAGGGCGGTGAGTGGGACTTGTGATACTTGAGGCCGTTCAGGTTCTTGTACCGTTTTCCGCACACCTCGCAGCGGAAGGGCTTCTCCTTCTCCATGCCGACTGTGCCGGGGTAGGGGACCGACGTCTCGGGATTGACGATGGAAAAGGTCCCATCCGCGTTCTCGTGAAGTTGTTGGTTTGTATGACCGTGCTGGAGGTTCGATCAGTATGGCCCCACAGGAGAATAGGGGTAACCCTAACTTACCGTCTTGTGGTATTTCAGTCCGTTTTGGTTCTTGTACGCTTTTTCGCATCCTATTACGGGACATCTGAAGGGCTTGATCTCTTCACCGGGCATCATCCCGGTCGTGCCGTCACCGATACCGACCATCATTTGCTGTTCGCGGATTCTCTTGGCGAGCTCGCTGTTCGGACCGTATTGCCCACCACCAAGTCGAAATTGTGCATATTGGTGCGGGGTATTAAAACCACCATTTGGACTGAACAGTCTTTTGGCCGGCTCGTCAATGCACAGATCTAGCATGTCATTGCCATTACCGAATCCAAAGCCACCAAAGCCACCAAAGTTAGTGTTCTGAGTCTGAAGGAATTGCGAATTGCCCGGCAGTAATAGATCCCCAGAGAGATTCCCTCCAAAATCCTCATCAAGCTCTGCAGGCGTCCCTGGAGCCGACGAATCTGGCGTATGGCGGAAATGCTGCTGCAAAGGGTGAGTGCTGAGCGTCGGTGTATTGACCGAAGAAACGGTAGGATTATTCTGGTAAGGATGACCGGGCCGACCTGATACCGGTGTTGTGGGTTGCGATGTCCTCAGTCCTTGATGGCTTTGCAAGGCATTGGCCATGTTGAGCGTATTCAGGTTCAGAGGCGGCACTCGAGCCGATCCTGGCCGTCCAAATTGCATTTGCGGCTGCTGTTGGAATTGTGATTGTTGATGGGTCGTTGACAGAGGCGTCTTCGCACTGTCCCCCATGTCATCATCCATTTCCATGTCCTCTACGGCATCCATATCCTGCACGGTCTGCAACGACGCTTTGACGAAGCCACCCGATTGCGCTTGTGGTGTTTGCCTTGGAGGTTGGGTCAATGTTTGGGTGCTTGAGGCGCCGAAGTTTTGCCCGGACTGGACACCCCGGGATTGGTCGGGTAACGGTTGCCGCTGCTGTTGCTCTTGAGCTTGTTGCTGGACCGCAGCAGCAGCTCCGGCAGCTATTGCCGCCTTACTGTTGGGTTGTTGACTTGGTTGGTTCGACTGGGACGTTCTGTGAAGGGTCGGTGGCGCCTGCTGCGCGTGACACTCTTCGTAATGCTGTAGAAGATCGTGCAACGAGGGAAGAGTGATGCCGCAACATGAGAAGTCTTTCATGAAATTGGCCTCGAGCTTCGGCAGGTAGGATGACGAATGGTATGAAGGCGACTGAAACGTAAAAGGAGATGTGCCTGCCATGATTATACTGCAGAGCGTCAGTAACTGCCTGTCGTGTATATGCCCGTTGCCGCACAACGGCACATCTGCGAAGAGCTAAAAGCTGCCACCAAATCCAAGGGTATCGATAGACATCGCCAACAAGGGTAGTGATCGAGAACACTCACTCATCTCTAATCCAGCTTCCCACTGACACACCACCCCAGCTCATCCCACCGACGAGACTCCCGGCTAAGCTCTCACGCCGTGGTTTCTCTCTGTTTGAGTTGTTCATGGCTATCGGTCGCGCCTCACTGCTCCATTGGAAGCCCATACCAGACAGCCCTCCACTCACCGAGTCATGCCTTCCCGACATTGAGGCAAAGCCATTGCTCCCGTTCGTGCCGCTTCGGACTCTGGCAAGAGCCGGCCGGGATACGTCGCCACCTGCGCCTTGGAGTGCAGATGTGAGGTTGGAAGTTTGCGTCTGCCGTGGAGAGTTGGGATTGTGTCGAGGTTGGGTGGCGATGTTGATGGGGGATGATGGACCGGCCATGTCTGGATCTGATTCTGACTGGTGGAAAAGTGGAAACGTCGTATCCTCGAAGTCTGGATCCAGCAGAGTCGAATCCAGGTATGATCTAGACTGACCAGCAGCTGTGTCGATCGGCTTCCGATGCCAAGAAAAGAGGAGCTCCTTTTCCCTCTCCGCGCGGCGCAGATACGGAATAGATATCCCAAGAGGAGTGCCTATGGGTGTGGTATCTGCAGTTGAACTTGGCCCCAGATCGCTCGTCGTGGGCGAGTAATGGAGAGGTGGCGGCGTCCCGGATGAATCCAGCTTTACGGATGCGGTGTCGAAGCACTCTAAAGGAACTTCTTGTGTTCAGGTCAAGGCTATGTCCACCAGACGTTCAAGAACCTATGTCGAAAAGGCAAGGTCAAGGACTTGTTTGAAGTGATGTTTCGAGTGAAGTGAAGGAGAAGGGTAGAGTCCAAGCGCAAGTGATCCGGCGGTGTGTCAAGGGCAGCGGAAGTAGGTACTCGTTTGATCTGGAAGGGTCGGAAGGTCTCAACACATACAGATATATATTATTGCTACCGGTACACGTTCTGACGAAATAGACTGTACAGTACTGTCGGTAAGGTGAGGTAAGGTAAGGTATGATAAAAAAGGTACTGTATGTACAAGTAAGGTGGTAGATCGTGAGTCGTTGTTGCTACCTGGTCATGGTGCGTTCTTGGGCCTCTTACTCTGGCTCTGGCTCTCTCACGCCTACTGTACCTACCCAGGTACGTAAGGTACCTTAGTGTGAGTCCGCCGAGGTACAAGTGTGACTAACCGGATACATATTAGACGCTGACGGCAATTGCCTTCGCTAGAATTACCTTACCTAGGTAGATAGGGTACCTTACCCTTACCTGACGTTAACATTATCTACCTTACCTAATCCCCAATTGTCGATCAGGGTATCAGAGCTGGAAACATTAACAACTCGACGTTGCCAAGGAAGACGATGCTTGAGCTCATGCAATGCGAGACAATGACATTCTGAGTATTCTGACAGCTCCTGCACAGCCTGCACAGCCTGAACAGTCACCGTCGTCCAATCATTTGTATGTATTGAATGTTGAATGTTGCCATCTAGGATTACTTGAGTATTGGATCCCTTCTTGACGGCGGTGGCACCTCGGCACAGCACGGGGAACACCGCAGTATACGGGAGTACGGCATCCCTTTTCGGCATTCTTCTAGAACCTTTCCGTCCACCAATCACAGAACAATCCCCACAGCCAGGCCTAGACTCTTGTGCATTAAGTTTAACAATAGATCCATCTTCACCATTACGTTACCAAGGAAACAGTCGCTGTTATTGTGTCTCTATGACAGCCCCCTGGGGTGGTGGTAGCACCGACGTATGACGGCATACAGTACAGGACACAGATGCTTTGTGCATGAACGACACGACATGGAGGATGAGTGAGGCTGGCATTCCGTGACGGATTTACTCTACTGCTACCAAAGGCCCAGTTGTTTTTACACCACGTCAGAGGTCCATTCTCAATTTATTTGTATAAACATGTTCCCTATATGAAATGTAGTCTCAATTGAGCTCAAAAACCGAAGAATAATCCGGCCCTCCAAAGGTGAGGATCAAATCCACCCTACGAGCTCACGGCGGCAACAAGCGTCAAGTTCCCTCTCTCCAGCCTCGGCAAACGTCCGTCAATGACATCGGCCGTGAACCTCCCCACGCCCGAAGTATCCTCGATGTGGTGTGAAGTGAGGGCCTTCATGGCCTCGACATCCTCGGGCGCTAGGTTCGACGTTTGTTGTACAGCGTTCGGGTCCGCCGCATCGGTGTCCTCCTCGGGGCCCGGATTGAAGACGGGTTGCAACGCGGTGGTTAGGAAGTGGATGGTCTTGGTGAGCTCCTCTTGGGAGAAAGTCTTGGTTGCATCGGCATGTCCCTGAATGACTGCCCAGTAAAACAGCTGTTAGAATTCCTGGCTTTAGAAGAAGACAAAGAGAAGGCAGGGAAGAGGGGAATTGGGCAGGATGGTGCAAGTGACGCACCAGGCTTGAAGAACTTGAAGGCCCTGTCGAAGTTATCCTCGCCGACTTCGCTTAGCACGGGCTGCTTCTGGTTCCTCATTTGTTGGTAGGCGCTCAGCACGACCATCAAGAAGCGAGCATAGCTCTCGCGGACCTTAGTCGAGTGCTGCTCAACTCTCGTGGTTAGCAATTTCCACTTGTGCATTGTTTGAGGGGAGGGGCTTGAATCATGTCCAAGGAGTAGACGTAGCTCGTTGTAGAGGGCCCCAGGTGCCGGTACTTCCGAAACAAATCAGGGAATGAGGTCAAGAATTGGATAAGTCGTACCCACTGAGCCGCCGCGGTTTCGCTGCAGTCCCCGCGAATACTAGCTGCAATGGTCGTCCCTGCCGATAGCGCAGCTGTCACGGCGAGATGGACGCCCGAGGAGAAAAACGGGTCGATGAAGCAGCCGGCATCCCCAACGATGCGCGCGTACGGCAGCGCATACGCCTTGGCGTGGTACGAGAAGTCGGATCCAGCGTGTAGTGCTGTCACCTGTTTGGCATCGGGGCCTAGGAGCTCCAGAAGCGTCGGAGCCTGTCCAATTTTCGGTCAATTACCACTTTGGGCTGTCTTGGGAGATTTGACTTAAAATCAAAGCATAGAGATACTCCTTGTGGGTCTACCGACTCTAAGATGTACGAGAAAGGGGCTCGGAGACTTGCTTACCTGCTTGAGGGCGTCGTCAAAGAACTGCTGGGTCGACGTACAGCTTTCTTCAGACTTCTTGTTGGTGGCGACTTCTTGGTTCATGACGACGCCGATCGAGTGGGTCCCGTTGTGGAGAGGGATGAACCAAGCCCAGCCACTTTCGTCTTGTCTTTGTTAACTCCAGCCAGCCGAGGCTTCAGGTATGATGTCTTACCACGCAACGCTTCGAAGAACGGGACACCCGCCCGGTTCGTCTCCTTTCCGTACATGCCCGCCCCCGAGAAGTAGGCCCAATTGGCGACGTTCTTGAGCGCTTTGCTATAGGAACGGTTCTTGAGATACTTGGTGCTCAGCAAGCCGGCACGTCCGCTCGCGTCCACGACATAGTCGAAGTTGATCGTCCCACTGCCGCCCGCCTTGCTGCTCCACGAGGCACGGACGGGCCGGCCAATGTTGGGCAGCGACGATTCTCCGTTCGATTCAACGACGCTGGAGTCGAAGTCGATCGAACTCACTTTGACGCCGTCAAAGACTTTGGCACCGCTCTCCTCGGCGTGGCGGAACATGATCTCGTCTGCCTCGGAACGTATCACGTTCCAAGACCTGTTGTTCTCATTCGGAGCACGGAAGTCGGTGACTAGTCATCATGCCTATTAGGACTGACGACCCGGGATGAGGCACTGCTATGTGCCCAATTGACTTACATCCCTCCCGGTTATGGGCGCTCATCTTGAATGCTGCCCCGTTCTTTATCGTAAAACCGTGCTCATCAAATTTGGTATGCAAGTCGACGAACTTCAGGTAGTGCCGAAATGAAGGTAGCATGCTTTCACCGACATGGTATCTAGTACATGTTGGAATTCAAGCCTGGTAATAGCGGAGCCAACTTTCTTACCTAGGCACTTTCTCAGCCTCGAGCACCACTGTATCAATGTTCTCACGAGCGAGCACGGCAGCCGCGTATGATCCCCCAGGACCCCCGCCTATGACAAGAACGGTGCATTTCTCTGGAATTGACGTGGTAGCCATTTTCTCTTAGATCGAGGTTATACACGAACGCCAAGAAGTGCGATGTAGACGTGGTCGAGTAGATCGAGAGGAAAGATAGGCAGACTTTCAAATAGAGACAAAAGAGCTATGTTTGACAGTCTTGCTTGTGAACTCGTAGAAAGGTTATGTACAGCAACGCTCTTCACGTTCTACCAATGTCGTGGCTCGTTTAGGCTCCGCTCATCAAGACACGATGCAATGCGGAGAATAGAACCGCAACTCGGGACGGAGGTTGAAGTCGCAACAAATGCCGGACTGGCCGACGCAGGATCGGGAAGCATGTTATCGGTGTCGACGCTCGTATAAGAAATCAACCGAGCATCTGGGGCACAACACTGGTCAACATCACCGGAGACCCGAAGCTCGGTGCAATGCATGCCCACCAACGCAATACACAACCCCGGGGTATCTTGTAACCAAAGCTCCGATGATTCGGGGAATACGAGAATTGACAAGAAGCCTCTTATCGTGTTGGAAACTCGGTGACCTCAAGTAGCTGGCGCAGTGCTTCTTCCGGGTCAGCAACAAACAATCCTTCCAAACAAGCTTCCATCTTGGCCTTTTCAGATTCGTCACATCATGATGCCTGCGCCAGCTTCTGTCCAGGCGGCCACGATTGACAAATTCATTGCGGCCTGGAAAAGGTTTACCCCGAAGGACATGCTCGCGACCTGGTCTGACGACTTCACGCAGCACACACTGCCCTTCTCGCTAGGCCATGCATCCCGAACTCGGGCCCAGGTGGAGGCTACCCTGCCCAAACTAGCCCAGATACTCACGAACTATACCGTGAGTCTTTTGATAAACCCCATGCCTATCCACCTAGCGAGAGACTCGACTTACCTCATGCATAGCTCACTGTCCACAATGTGGTGCACGACACTGTCAAGCGCAAGGCGGTGATATACGCGATAACACGGGCGGACACGCCCTTTGGGATTGAGTGGATCAACGAGTATGCCTGCTTTGTTACGTTGGACGAGAGTGGGGAGAGGATCGTTAAGCTCGAGGAGATGATCGATTCGGCCTTCATGAAGTCCTTCTATCCCATCTTCCAGAAGTACCTGAGTGATCAGGCGTCCCAGGCGTCCAAACCTGAGTAGCCACAAATCCAGAACATCTTTCTTTCCTAGGCCAGTGCAAAAATCTTCCCTCCCACAATTTTGCATATATCTTGCATGCAGGAGTGCTCTACCAAGTTGATCTGTCTGTGCACTGTGACCAATCATTCATAATCGCGTTCGTGTACGTCACCGATAACGACTCCATCCCTGTGTAACAGTAAGATATATAAGATTAGCTTGGTCCTCCTCGAAGTCCACTTGAGTAACATAGCGTATAAACTCACTTACTGCCTAATATTCAGAAAGCACAGCTTTGATACCATCCCGGCCTACAGATCTCGCACAAAGATGGCTACTTACGCAGTCCTAGGCGCAACAGGCAACTGCGGCACCGCGCTGATCCAGAATCTGCTCAGCAGACCACATACTACCAAGATCCGCGCCTACTGTCGCAACAAAGCCAAGCTGCTACGGCTGATGCCAGAAACAGCCCAAGCCTCACCTGGCCAGATGGAGATCTTCGAGGGCAGCATCCAAGACATCCCCCTCCTCGCCTCATGCATCCGCGACTGCCACGCCGTCTTTCTGGTCGTCTCCACCAACAACAACGTCCCCGGTCTGCGCGTAGGCCAAGACACAGCCATCAGCGTCATCCGCGCGCTGGAGCAGCTGCGGTCCAAAGACAGCATCCAGCGGGTGCCCAAGCTGGTTCTGCTGTCGTCCGCCACCATCGACGAGTACCTTTCGCGTAAGACGCCGGCGCTGCTGCGGCGGGTGCTGCTCATGTCGGCGTCGCACGTGTACCAGGACCTCCGGGAGGCGGAGAGGTGCCTGCGCGCCGAGGAGGGCTGGGTCTCGACTATCTTCATCAAGCCAGGCGCCTTGTCGGTCGACAAGCAGCGTGGGCACGCGCTCAGTCTCACGGACGAGGACAGCCCCGTGTCGTACCTCGACCTAGCCGCCGCCATGATCGAGGCTGCAGACGATCAGGACGGACGCTACGACGGCCGGAACGTAGGCGTTGTCAATACCGGGGGGCGGGCGAGGTTTCCGACCGGGACACCCTTGTGCATTTTGATGGGTTTGTTGAGTCATTGGTTTCCCTTTCTGCACCCCTATCTGCCTTCGACGGGGCCGGGTTGAGGTGCTGGTAGGCGATGGCACATAGATATCCCCCTAACGTTAGCGGCTCTTGCTGGAATAACCTTATTTCGGGCAAAGTCAAAACCCTATCTACGGAAGCTTTCTAACGTGTAGACGGAATAGTGGAAGAGTTTGAATCATCAATTGAATAACCACACCACAAAGATATCAATTGACATAAGGTCTGATCCCTCACAGATCAGTGAACTATCTTGTCTGCCAGAATTTTCGCCCATGTTAAACAGAAGTATGAATCCATGGATTCGCCTGCATTCGAACCTATAATCACCTCTCTACATGCGACGCGTTCAACTAGGCGATTGGTATCATTATTTGTCAAAAACACGCGACAAGTCCTACCGATCCTCGAGAGGGTGACGATACTCATATGGCAGGAGCACACGCTTGGTAGCCGATGAACAGGACTGGGCCGTTCATCTACCTTCCTTTACATATTATCCAGAATGAGATGCCAAAAGACCGACACAAGAGTGGATTCATGTGGATTCATGCAAGATAGAAAGGATGTCGAGATCAGGTATGAAAGGAAGGTCGCATTAGGCGCAATCGCAGTCGAAGAGATAGGCACCATTGTGACTGGCATTATAGTTGGGAAACACGGTGATGACACGCCAAAGCCCACGACTATCAGCGATGGAAGACATGGCTGCAAAGTATCATTTGTGATGCTAAGCTAGAAGTGTTTCTTCCCGCATAGCACTGTTGCTATTCTCTGCAAGGGAGTAATTTGAATGCCGTTGCAAGCAATCTCGCTCTGATGTCATTTTGGTATAATCGCGACATCCTAGTGCAACACCTGCTTGCTCTCATACCCCTTCTTCGTACCCTCCCGCTCCAGCATCCTCGCCATCCACGCCTTGACGTGGGGATAGTGGTCCACGTCGTACTCCTCCTTCTTGGTCACCTTGGCGATAGTCATCTGCCACGAGAGGAAGGCGATGTCGGCGTACGAGCACCTCCCGCCCACCAGCCACTCCTCGCCTTCCTTCTGCTCGCTCAGGTGTCCCTCCAGCACGGCCGTGACGCGGTTCACCTCCTTAACATACCGGTCCACGGCCAGGGGTATCTGCTCGGGCGCGAACAGCCGGAACCAGCCGTACTGGCCGTAGTACGGACCCTGCCCGCTGGCCTGGAAGAAGAGCCACTGCTTGGCGTGGTAGGCCTCGGGCGTGCCGGGTCCGAAACTCAGCTTGTGCGCCTTGTCGTAGCGCTCGATGAGGTACTCGACGATGGCGCCGGACTCCCAGAGGGTGATGCCCGTGTTGGGGTCGTGGATGGAGGGGAGCCGGCCGTTGGGGTTGATGGCGAGGTACTCGGGCTTCTTGAGGTCCGTCAGTGGGACGGCTTCGGCCTCGTAGGGCACCCCGAGCTCTTCGAGGATCATGGCCACCTTGGGCGGGTTGGGGCCGCCTTTACCCCAGACTTTGATGGGTTTGAGTTGGTTGGCCATGTTGGATTCTGATGCTTGATGTTCTTGCGGTGAACGTTATCTTGGAAGTGGACTGTGGCGATGAGAGATCATGTTGATTGACAGGTAGTAGGAGTGAATCCAGAACTAGCTCACCCGTACACCTGACCTGTTAACTTACTGCTTTGCTCCTCTGTTGAAGAGAGGTTACAAATCAAAATGCAACTATGTCGGGCTGTCGGACTGTCGGGCTCCGATCCTTCGCATTCCCAGCTGTTCCAGATTACTTGATGTATTTGCTTTTTATTGCTTTGTCGTGTATCACCTGAGACGCCCTTTCCCGTGCATGACGGGGGGTGTTTCGTGCATGAGCATTAGCCAATCTCAGCCGGACTCAGAATAGGGACTTCTTTCGCACATCCTGACGGTCCCCCCCCTGTCCACACCAACCCCAATTTGGCTAGCACCTCCACACGTGCAGGAACACCAAAAATTGCAAATGTTGCAAAATCACTGAGTTCAATGGCAGGAACACAACAAATTCAAAGACACTGTGCAGTCCATGGCTGGTGAGAGCCCAAAAATTTCACAAAAGAACAACACATCTGCCCTGACTGTGACCATGTGTGACTTTGTGTGAAAATTCTGTAGATCATAGATGCTGTGCATGCAAATGTGTGTGCCTGTTGCCTGTGTGCATTCTTCTTAAGTGAGTGTAAATTGTTCAAAAAAATCAGAGATGTGCATTGCAGGACTGCAGCAATCTCATTATTATATGAGATTGTCAAGATCTCAATTAAGATCATTAGAATTCAGATTGAAAGTTAGCTTCTGAATAAATAAGATTTGCAGTAATTTTAAATGAAAAAAGCTTTCAGCCTGAATTCTGACAGTCTCTGCACTGCAGATGCAGAGAAATTTTTCTCAATAAAATTGAAGACTTTACATCTCATTTTCACTGTAGTTTCTTCAAGACTGCTCAATACACACAGATGTAACAAAGCTTGTCACTCTTCTCTGAAATATGTACTGTAATTCTGAAATAAATCTGTTCATTATAACTATAATTGACTCTAAGTGTAAAGAGGTCAGCCATGTACAGACAACATAATCACATTTATTTAATATTTTAAAAGATATTATTACACTTCTTAATAATATTAAAGAACTTCATACAGCAATTATAACTACTTGCTTGTTCTCTCTCAATACATACAGTTTGACTTACTTGAATCAGTTGCTCAACAGAGATCTTTATATATATATTTTTTCTATTATACAAAAAGCTCAGACTCAGAATTGAACTCAGAGTCTTTTTTAATTCAAAATGACAAAAATTCACACTAAATGTCTTACTGTGTGATCACAGTAAAGCATTTAAATGAATGAAAGATTCAGTCTTATTAATATACATAAAGATCTTTAAGAGACACAGTCAAGACACAGAAAATTTAAAGCTCTATTTAGCTGCTCAATAATTTTAAGTAAGTTCTCTTAATCTCAATTCACTTTAATATTCTTAAATACATCTTCATCATCTCATATCTGTAATCAATTCTAAAGACTGTAATATTTTCAAGCAATGTCTGCTGAATGCTTAAGAACATGTTTCTTTTCTCTTTTCTTATAGAAAAAGTTCATGTTAAATTCAGCAGAAGTGTACTTAGTTCTTGTCTTTTTTGTATCTTCATCATTAATGTATTTTTGTTCTTTTTAAACAGCTCTGCAGATCTCAGTAAATGTTATATATCAAGACTGTTTGATTCTTTCATTCATCATAATATATTAAGTTCAAAACTGATCTTTATTATTCTTACAGCCTTCATAAGTCTGCATGATTATCTGTTTGATGATCAGTTTGCATTAAATTTGAAGAGACAGAGCATGCATTGTGTACTTAATAAAAATGTATCTTTCACTCACTGAAGACTTGCTTGACAAGAATTCATTGCTTAAGAAAATTGATTTAATATAATTGATTATAGTAGCAGACAGACACTTCAACTTCATTAATGATCATTAATGAATGTTGTCAATTCATTTAATCTTAAAACAATCATAAAATATCTTGTACATAGCAGATCAGCAATGAGCTGACTATGTTGTCTTCAGTAAACTTGATTGTAACATGTTGCATAATAAGAATGTACATTTTTTTTAAAGAACTTTAAGATATTCAAGTTTTATAAACAATGTTTTTAGATCAGTTCTCTCAAATATCATTCACTGTCTGCTTCATTGCTTGTGTAAGACTCATATTACAGTCAGAGACAGACTCAAAAATATATCAATGCAGATAAGAAGTTGCTGATTAAATCTTAAGCAGTGAGACTTAAATGTAATTGATGACTAAAGTTAATTAAGAATGCTCAATATTATTAAAGTCTCTGTTTAATGTTTATGAAGACACAACTTGTTCAATAATCTTGCAAGAATGCAGATGAGATTGTTTGACATTATTGATTAAGCTATACAGTGATGTTTAACTTAATGAAGAAGACTCATTGTCAAATCTGTATATTAATCAGTACTTAAAAACACTCAGCTTTCAAATCTAAAAGCTAACTTCTAATAAATCTTTATTTTTTAATTGTTTGTTTTTTTACAGCAGCATAATGATCTGCTCATGTCAGCAGAGCATATTGTTAAATAAGAAGTTGTCTATCTTTGTTAATAATATTGTGCAATATTTTATTGTTTAATTGTTTCAAAGCATTCACTCAATTTGAGAGCTTTTGCTTGACAACTTTCTTCTGTTTTAAGATCATTGTTTAATGATTGATGCAGTGAAAGAGATGTGAATGAATAAGATGATGAGAACAGCATTATAATCTTTAAAACTATTAAGCATGCTTAAATAAGTTCACTTTACACATATCAGCAGGCTTGAAGCCTCACTCTTCAATTTTCTTGCATATCATTGTCATCTGTTCAGAAATATCAATCAATCTATCACAGCATTCTTAATTTTTTCATACAAAGATCTTCATATCTACAGAAATTTCAGCAATATGGCTGTTAAGCTTTTACAATTCATTCAGAATTTGATTTAATTGAACATTATGTGTGAATCTGATAGAAATGATGTTGTGAATAAACTTAAAGAGAAGACAAAACTCACAGTAGTGAAGACTGAGCTTTTTCTTAAGATGTTAAAGTCTGTTACACAGTCAGTTCATGCAAAGTCTATGCTGAGTGAATATAAAGAGTAAGTCTTTAAACTTATTGAACAATGTGTCTTGTCTTCAATATTAATGAGCAATTACTAGACAATGAAAAGCCTTTTGATTCTAAATTACTGATAACTTTTCTTCAAAATTATTGAAGCTTGACATGCTCACAAAGAAAGTCTCTATCTTGATAGTGCTGTGAATACATCAAGCATGCAATATTCTGAATTTATTAAGCAAAGACAATTGAGAGCAAATCTGCAAAAATCAGTCTTGATCACAGATCTGCAAGATGCACTCAGTGTGCAGTTATTACTATGTATACAATGTAAACTGTGAACAAAACTTCTGAAGATCAGAGTATGATAATGTTTATATTAATAATTTATCATTATCAAATAAAGTTTCAATGTATATAAAGAGTCTGCAGCAAAAAAAGATAAATCTTTATTTTTAATGAATCTGTTCTTTAATTTTAATAAACTTGTAAAAGAATTCTCAATTTTATTATATAGCTAACAGATTTATTTAGATTCAAGTAAATCAAGTTAAGCAGAGTGCTTAAATGCTGAATGTTAAGCTTCTGCAGCAATTGTATAAATATAATGAAGTATATAAATTGCAGTTCTTGAAAATGTCAAAGCTTTATGTAAATGAATAAGAACAATGACTTTAAGCTGAAGACAATCAATGCATTATGATGCAATGCATATATGCTATTGTATTTCTCTGTCTTTTAAGATTTGATGAAGTGCTTTAAATTGAAGCACATCATGTTGAATTGATTGATGAAATCACAGATTACATTAAGCTCAGTCTGAAGTTTCAAAAAATTCATCAATATGATGATAGATTCTTTAAATTTATTGAACACTTTCATTAAGTGAAAGTGTTCAATAAAATTAAGCAATTGCTAATGTTTATTAAAGACATCAAATCTTTTCATCTTTATTGAAATCAAGAACAAAAGTATCTGAATGTGCCTCATCTATTGCTTTGATGATTACATGTATTTCACATCATATCAGAGTTTTTATTTTAAAGATTTAATGCTCATGATCAGATAGATTAAAGTAACAAGACTATTGTAAGTATGTGATATTATTAAATATGTCACAGTTAATCAATATTTATAAGTTCTCTAGAGTGTCAATTTCTTTCTGAAGAATTTTCAAAATAATTTTATATGATACTCATTCTTTTCAAAGAGAAGGGGTTCAATATCTGAGTAATGATTGTTGATGAAGTATTTAAAAATTGTGTGACTAAGATAAATGAAGCATTAATTTCAACAATATGAGTATTGTTCAATATCTTATAGGCTGAAACAACAATTCAATCAATAAGTGTGAGAATTTCATGAATCCAGATGCTGTTCAAGATAAACAATGCTCTCATTGCAATTAAACTTGCAAATGTGTCTAGCTGTTCATTTTTATTGAACATGTCTTTATACTTTGTATATATTCTTCAATATTATTGAGCAAGATCAACTAGAGAACAACTTACATCATGAGACTGTTCAATAATTATGAAGAATCAATTTGATTAGCAAATGCTAACTATGAATATCTAGCTCACTTGCTCAAGAACTAATAAGTTTTAAAAAAATAAACACTTTTATCTGTGCATTCTCTGCAAAGCCTTAAAGTTCAAATGTCTAATATTATTGAACAGATTTTGTCTATCTGCCTTGTCTGTTCAATAAAATCAAACATATTACACTTACTTACTTACAACTCAGATAACCTTTTCATTTATCAGGTTTCTTTCTTCTCATCTTTTTTGTCTTTCTCATCTTCTTCATCTTCTATAAAAACAAACAATTAAGCATTTACTCAATAAAATTGAATAGACAAGCAGAAATTATACTGTTATTCTTTTTTGTCTCTGTCATCAACTTCTTCATTCTCACTCAACAAATGCCCACATCAACCATCTTTGAAAAGATTGAAAAGTTAAAAAAATTGTTTAAAAAAATTGAACAATTTTGGTGTTCTTATCTTCTCATACATTTACAGCCTCAGCAAATTTTCAAAAAGCTGTAAGTAAATTGACTGATGTTGCTCAGCTGTAGCTGAATCTGACTTTGAATTCTTGTTCAAAAAAAACAAAAAGTTAAACTGAATTTTTCTTTCTCTGAATATTGTTCAGAATTATCAAATCTCAGAAAGTCTTCAAAAAAATTAAATACTTACAGATTTCTCTTTCATCAACAGCTCTTCTTTCATCATATACATTTTCAACATGAAAGTCTTGTACTCATAATTACACAGAAGCATATCAACATCATTGATACTGTTAGGTTGCTGTGCTTTCTTCAGCATTTTCTAAATTGTTCATTAATATTGAACAATGATTAAAGTATCACAAAAAAATTAAACAAGAGATCATTACAAAATTTTGTTTGTATCTTTGATCAGAATTCTTCAAAAAAATCAATGAAGTGAACACATTGAGGCAAATTTTCAGAGAACTCTTCATAAATATTAAACACTTATTAGATGATCTTTACAGCAGGTGTGACAGCATAGCAGCTTTCTCTTTGTTACATCCTGATCAGAGGTTTCTCTGATATAGGGGCTAGGGGTTAGAGCTTGTGATATAAGAGGGTTTCAGGCACGTTGGTTTAACCAGTAGCTAGTAGTATGCTAAGTAATGATTGCATTGAACATGCCCATCTCCTTAGGGGAGATGGCCTGCCTATATACTGCTAGATTGCTGTGCTTGCTGGGGTCACCACAAGCATGGTGAGCTGATAGATCTCCCAGAGGTCTATTGCCTCGCTGAGGTCGCCGTGAGCATATTGAGCTGGGCGACCTTATACCTGTAAATATGCTGTACCCACGTATACCTAGTTACTACATAACCACTACTGGGTATGGCCGTAACAATCTACATCCAAAACAATTTTTTTTACTCTATTTAAACATAAAATCAACATACCTACATAAGTAATGTTCTTGTTCTATGTTTCTATGTCTTTTGAATTGCTTCTGTGACTTGCACTTAATATGAGCTTACAGTTCTGAGGTTGTTCATTAAATCTGAACAATCTCAGAATATATTTATTATTAATGAGCAGTCTGAGGTCAGGCAAGCTAACTGTTTGATAGAATTGCACAGAAGAAGACAACATATTAGATGTGATGAGGACTCAAGATGAAATCTAGAATCAAGGTTGAGGAAGAGAGAGCTTGATGAGAATGATTGTTTGATAAAATTGAACAAATTAATATTTTCAGAATGAAATTCTAAAGATACAAGAGTGTTACGGCCATACCCAGTAGCGGTTATGTAGTAACTAGGTATACGCGGGTACAGCGTATTTACGGGTATAAGGTCGCCCGGCTTGATATGCTCGCGGCGACCTCAGCGAGG
>JAABUJ010001991.1_pt1 | contig 27058 bp, 26 predicted proteins | sample 5559131 | NCBI WGS metagenome assembly JAABUJ01 (sample SAMN10711875, study PRJNA513366) | rock metagenome | isolation source: Antarctica rocks | place: Antarctica: Victoria Land, Mt New Zealand nord | collected 2016-01-07
GCTCGTGAGAGAGCGCGGCCAGCCAACATCACGCCCACGATGCCAGCAACATCGCCCAAACCCAGCCCCGACCAGTGGCAAACAGCCGCCTCCCTACCGCGTCGCTATGCGGAAAATGGGGCTAGCCCGTGTAAGCGCGGGCGATTCGAGGCCTCAAGCGGCGATGTGGACACGGATGTGGACACAGCTGTCAAGCCGGCTATCTGCTGTCCGCTCGACGTCGCCGCCCGTCCATCAGCTGGCGGCCGGGCTCAGCTGGCGATGCGTCGCGGGTATTGGCGCTTGTGATCTTCTCCGAGTTTCTTGACCGTCCGGTAGTCGGCGGCGCTCAGGGTTGTGCGGTGGGGCTTGCGCTTGCCGTCGAGCACGGCGATCGCTGGCTTTGTCAGCCCGCGTTTTCGCAGCTCGTCGTCGGTTTTGTTCTCCAGCAGGCAGAAGAGCCGGAACTGCTCCCGGCTCGGGCCGGTCAGACGGATCTCGTGGTAGCCGGTCATCTCGCCATGCATGGCCTCCCACTTGCCACCGCCTGAGAATTGCGGTGGCGGTGCGGCCGCGACAGCGCGAGCACGGCGATGAACTCGCCCTCGAGCTTCCCTGGGCAGCCGTCCAGGAACTCGAGTCCGGGGACGGTGTCATCGTCGGCCTGGTAGTAGACGATGCTCCACGGCGGCCTGCGGGCAACGGCCGCGAGCGATGCCGGCTCGGCTGGCCGCTTGGTTCGCCTCCCGCGCCGGTTGGTTATCGCGCCAGCCTAGACCGGCGGACGGAACCGTCAGGCTGCGATCAGCTCCTTGCGTCCGCCGTGATTGTCGCGGACGGCCTTCTTTGCCTCCGCCGACTCCGGAACGAGCGCAAGGCGTAGGCCGAGCGCCTCGGCGACCGCCGTGATCAGCGGCAGCTCCGGCCGGGCCTGATGGGCTGTGAACAGCCGGCGAATGCTTGACGCGTTGCGGTCAATCCGCCGGGCGAGCTCGGCTTTGGAGATGCCCATCTCCGCCCGTAGCTCGTCGAGCGTACGGATGATGTAGTCAGTCTGGGCGATCTCGCCGGCGGCCTGCTCGTACGCTGCCCTGAACTCGGGATCGCGCATCCGCTCAGCGCGACGGCGCTCGTGAAGGCTAATGTCAAGAACTGAAGTCATCGGGTACTCCTCCGAGGAGTGTTGCGCAGAAGATACACGTGTTGTTGCGTATGCGCAACACGGCCCTGAACATCGACTGGCGGTGGCGAGGGCTTGAAGACATTCGACGCGTAGCGCCGGGCGAGCCTCGATCCCGGGAACGAGCTCGGCGCCGAAGACGCCCCTACCCGATGACGATCCGCCTACACGGCAGGCCTCGTTCACGAATCGACGGCTGCCACGAGGGCCGGCACGCGCCCAATCCCGCCCGCCCTGGAACAAGCCGGTCCCCGAACCCGCGATGGTGCGATGCAGGGCCGCTCAACACGGACGGCCGAGACGCAGAATGCCGGCGTTGCCCGGGAAGGCAGCGATCGCCGATCGCGGAGCTCCCATGCTGGGTGACGAAATCCAGGGCGCAAGGACCCGCGAGCTCGCAGTCCGGACGCCACTCCCGCTCCCAGAATCATGGCGCAGGAGCAAGCCGAGCCGGGTTTCGGAGTGCTGGTTGCGTTCCGAAGGGGGTGTCGCGCCGAGGCCGCCGGACGCTTCCGAAATGCCTGGCGATGCATCAGCCGGCGGTCGGACAAGCCTTCGTTCTCCTCCTCGTCCGCAGCGAGCGTCTCGTTGGGCGCGATTGAGACGCTCGACCGCGGAAAATGCAGCTGCCGACCTCGTGATGTTCTCCTGCTGCTTGCTGGTCGTCGCGTTTCTACAACTTCGCGCCGCTCACCGGGGTTTATGCGTCAGCCTCGCGTGGAAGGAGCACTCCGGGCCACCGGTCACACGTCGCTTGCCGGTGTCGACCGATCGGCGCTTTACTGGGCCAAACTTTGTCCGTCCTCTCGTCGCAGAGCACCGCTCCCGTCGGGCACCATGGACGCGCAGCGGACACGTGCCCCATCTCGCGCCAAACGGCCGTAACGAGATCGGCGCGTTCCGCTCTTACTCCTCATCTATTGGCGCAAGTAACGGTCCAGCCGCCGTTCGCCTCCGCCGAGCCCATCCCTCAGCGGGTCGTCGCCGGGCCTCGGGACATGTGTTGCCCGGTGAGCTTAATATATCCTAACGAGGAGCGTTCGGGTCTGTCGTGCATAGAGGAAACAGAGGAAACTCAAGATGAGACATCGCACATGGTTTCGGAGACTGGCGCTCATGAGCGTCAGCGGACTGCTTGCTCTTGGGATCGCAGCCTGCGGGCAAAGCGCGAGTGGTGGAAGCGGCGGCGGTTCCGCGTCCGTCGGCGTCACCAAGACCGCCGTGACGTTCGGGCAAACGGTTCCGTCCTCGGGGCCAGCGGCCCTTTACGGCGAGTCGACGGCGGGTGTGCGCGCTTACTTCGCGATGGTGAACGCCCAAGGCGGCGTCGATGGTCGCAAGCTGAAGCTGACTGCGCTGGACGACCAGTACGAGCCATCCGTCGCGGTGCAGCAGACTCGCAAGCTCATCTCTTCAGAGCTTGCGGAGGTGGCGGTCAACGGCTCAGCCACGACCAAGGCGGTGCTGAACGTGCTCGGGCCACAGGGGATCCCGATCATCGGACCGCAGACCGGGGCGACCTATCTGTTCCAGAAGACGCCGCGCATACTGTTCAACGTATGGCCCGAGTACACGATCGAAGGCAAGCTGCTGGGGAGCTTCGCCCAGCGGCTGGGGCTCAAGAAGGTGGGGGTGCTCTACCAGAACGATGACTTCGGTCAGAGCCTCTACCAGGGCGTGTTGGCCTCTGGCCTGAAGCCGGCCAAGGTGATCACCTACGACCCGACGCAGACCGACTTCAGCCCGCAGGCTCAACAGTTCAAGTCGGCGGGCGTCGACGGGGTGATCATTCTCGCCATCCCGAAGCCCACGATCGCGTTCCTGAACGCGATGGCGGCGCTCAACTTCAAGCCGGCGCGGCTGATGAGCCAGGTGTCGGCGATCCCCCAGAGCCGCCGCGCCGCAGGAGTTTCCGGGAAGCTACATCGGGGCCTTCATCCCGTCACTGCAGAACTCGAGCAATCCGCAGGTCAGCCAGTTCCAGCAGGCCATGCACCAGTACCAGCCCGGAGCATCGGCGTCGATCTTCGCCGGGTGGGGGTGGACCGAGGCTCAGGTGGCGGTGGCCGGGCTCAAGCAGGTAAAGGGGAGCCTGACGCGCAGCAGCTACATAAAGGGCCTTGAGAGCATCACGAACCTTCAAACGCTGGGCGGCGTGGTGACCTACGGTTCGGGCGACCACGTCGGGTTGCAGAAGATGTTCATGGTGCAGGCGCGAGGAGGCCAACTGGGCCCGGTCACCAAGTGAGACGCGGCTGAACTAAAGCGGCTGGCGCGAGCAATGCACAATTTCTTCCAGTTTGTCGTCGGCGGCTTGGGGTTCGGCGGCATCTACGCGCTCGCGGCCCTGGGGCTCGTGCTCATCTTCAAGACCTCCAGCGTGGTCAACTTCGCCTTCGGGGCGATGGCCACGGTGGTCACGCTCCTGCTCTGGTCGTTGCTGACGCGCGCCGGCCTACCCTTGGCCGCCGCATGGCTGGCGGCGATGGGGTTCGCGATGCTGGTCGGAGCGCTGAGCAACGCGATGTTGCTCAGCCGCGTGGAGCGGTCGCCGGTGCTCATCCAGATCGGCCTCACGCTCGGCCTGCTGATCCTGATCGAGGGACTCGCCGGGGTGCTGTGGGGCTACGGCCCCAAGTCGATTCCTCAGCCCTTTTCCGGCAGTGCGGTGAACGTGGCGTCTTTCCTCATAACGCCAAACGAGCTGTTCATCGTCGGCCTGACGGTGGCCGTCGGGATTGCGCTGTTCGTCGTGTTCGAGCACACCCGCGTGGGCCTCGCGATGCGCGCGGTCGCCGCTGACCGGGAGGTGGCCGCGCTGATGGGCGTCCGCACGCATCGCTACGTGACCGGCTCGTGGGCGCTCGGTGTGGCGCTGAGCGGAATCGCGGCCATACTCGTGGCGCCAACGCTCGGTCTGGATCCGACGATGATGGATCAGGTGGCCGTGTTCGCGTTCGCGGCCGCGATCCTCGGCGGCTTCGGCTCGCTGGCCGGAGCGGTCGTCGGCGGCTTCCTGATCGGCGTAGGGAGCAATCTGATCGCGGCCTACGTATCGACCAACCTCCAGCTGACGCTGATCTTCGCGGTGATCGTCGCGGTTCTCTACGTGCGGCCGGAGGGGCTCTTTGGCGTCGGGGCAACTTCGCGGCAATGACCGGGCCTGCGGTGGTCCAGGCGCTTCGAAGGAGGCGCCCGCGGGCAGCCGGGAAGTCGCCTCTGGGACCGCAGACGATCGCGATCGGCGTGCTCGCCGTCATCGCAGTCGCCTTCCCCGCGTTTGAGGGAAGCGACTCGTTCGTGATGTCCACGGCCACGGAGGCCCTCGTCTACGGGCTGGCCGTCGTCACGCTGAACCTGCTGGTGGGCTATGGAGGCCAGATATCGCTCGGGCACGCCGGCTTCCTGGCGGTTGGCGGCTATACCGCCGCGCTACTGGGAACCCATGTCAGCGGTCTGCCCGTTCCCGTCGAGGTGCTCGCGGCTGGAGCGGCGACCGCCGCGGTCGGGTTCGTGCTCGGGCTCCCCACCGGTCGTCTGCGTGGGCACTACCTCGCGATCCTCACGCTGGGCTTCGGGCTGGCCGTGCCGCAGATCGCGCTGAACTGGAGCAGCGTCACCGAGGGCCGCGACGGGATCGTGGTCCCGCCGCCGCGGATCGGAGGCATCATATTCGTAAGCCCCTCCGACATTTACTACTTCACGCTGATCGTCCTCGCCATCTGCCTGGTCGCGATCTTCAGCATTCTGGCGAGTAGCAGTGGCCGGGCTTTCACCGCGGTCCGCGACAGCGAGCCGGCGGCCGCGGCAATGGGCATCAACGTCAACGCGACCAAGGTCGTGCTGTTCACCACGAGCGCGTTCTTCGCCGGCATCGCGGGCGATCTCAACGCCCACCTTCAGGGCCTGGTGTCGCCTGATTCGTTCCCCTTCTCGCTGTCGCTGTTCTTCTTCGCAGCGGTGGTGGTGGGCGGGCTCGCGTCGGTGTGGGGCTCGTTGGCCGGGGCGACTGTATTGGCGGTCATCGAGGCCGAGACGAGCAGCTCGAGCGGCTTCGAGCCGGTGATCCTGGGCGGGGCGGTGGTGCTGCTGCTGCTGATCACCCCAGGCGGGCTCGCTGACCTGTCCCGTCGCGCCGCGGTTGCGCTCGGCGGATGGGGGCGGCGGCGTTCGAGCGCGGGCCCTGAGGTCGGCGAAGCGGAGCGCTCGTAGGGATGCTGCGCCTGCGCGGCGTGTGCCTGTCCTTCGGGGGCGTCCAGGCGATCGACAATCTCGACCTCGATCTGGGCGAGCGGGTGGTGGGGGCGCTGATCGGCGCAAACGGCGCCGGCAAGACATCGGTGCTGAACGTGATCAACCGCCTCTACCGGCCGCAGGCAGGCACCGTGCACTACGACGATGTTGACGTGCTGGCGCTCAAGTCACACGAGGTGATCGAACACGGAATCTCGCGCAGCTTCCAGAACGTCGCGTTGTTCAACGAGCTGTGCGTGTTCGACAACCTGCTCGTCGGCGCAGATCACATCGAGCGGCCGAGGCTGCTCACCAACCTGTTCCGGCTGCCAAAGGCCCGGCGCCACAACCGGGAGGCCCGCCGCCGAGCAAACCGCGTGCTCGACTTCCTGGGGATCACGCCCCTGCGTGATCGGCGGGCGGGCGACCTGCCCTTCGGGGACCGCAAGCTCGTCGACATGGGCCGGGCGCTGACGGCAGACCCGAAGCTGCTGCTGCTCGATGAGCCGGCTGCCGGCATGCCCGAGGAGCGCCACGAATCACTCGCCGAGCTGATCCGCCAGATCCCGGATCAGTGGGGAGCAAGCGTGCTGCTGATCGACCACAGCATGGAGCTCGTGCTCAGCGTCGCCTCGCACGTCGTCGCCATGGACTTCGGGGCGAAGATCGCGGAGGGCACCCCGGAGGAGGTCGGCTCGGACCCGCGGGTGATCGCCGCCTACCTCGGTCAGGAGGCAGATGCGCCGAACCGCCCTCCCGCCGGGGGACGTGAGCCGTGATGCTGAGGGTCGAGGAGATCCATTGCTCCTACGGGCCGATTGAGGCAGTCAGAGGCGTGTCGCTCGAGGCGCGACGGGGGTCGGTGGTGTGCATCCTGGGGGCCAACGGGGCGGGCAAGAGCACGACTCTCAAGGCGATCACCGGGCTGGTGCGTCCCCGGAAGGGCAGGGTGATGCTCGACGGCCAGGATGTCACGCGCCTCGATCCCGCGCGCAAGCTGGCGCGCGGGATCGCGCTGGCGCCCGAGGGCCGGCGAATCCTCGCCGACTTCTCCGTCAAGGACAACCTGCGCATCGGCGGGCACCTGCTGAGCCGGCGCGAGCTCGACTCCCGCATCGGTGAGCTGGTGGAGCTGTTTCCGCTGCTGGGAGAGCGCATGGGCCAACTTGGAGGATCGCTGTCGGGTGGAGAGCAGCAGATCCTCGCGATCGCCCGGGCGCTGATGACCGAGCCGGCTCTGCTGCTGCTCGACGAGCCGAGCCTGGGGCTTGCGCCGATCGCCACCCGCCAGGTCTTCGATGTCGTAGCGCGAATTCGGGAGAAAGGCACGACAACGGTGCTGGTGGAGCAGAACAGCATGGCGCTGTCGGTGGCCGACCACGCATACGTGCTCAGCGAGGGCCGGCTCGACCTCGAGGGTCCAGCGCAAGAGTTGTTCGGCGATCAGCGGCTCCGTCGTGCATATCTCGGGGGCTGAGGTCGCGGCCGTGGTAAATGCCGACAAGAGGCCGGAACCGGCCGGCGGAGACCGCGACCACTGGGACGGACTGGACTCACGCTACCGCCTGGCGTTCATGGACTGGCTGGGATGCGCAACGGCAGGCGCTTGTGAGCGCGCGGCTCGCTGCGCCCGAATGGCGACCGACGGACTGTCGGGCCGGGTGCTAGCCGCTGGCGTCGCCGGCCACGTCCTTGACTTCGACGACACGTATGTCCCGGGCCTGGTGCACCTGAGCGCCCCCAACGCACCGGTGGCGCTGATCTTCGGCGCCGAGCTGGACGTGACGATGGGCAACGTGCTCGAGGCCTACGCGGATGGCTTCGAGGCCATGGCAGCGTTGGCGCGTCGCAGTCACCCGCCGCTCTATGAGCGCGGCTGGCACCCGACCGCCGTCTGCGGCGCAGTGGGCGCGGCGGTCACAGCGGCCAGGCTTCTCGGCCACGCGCACGACGAAGTTACCGGCGCATCCGCCCGGCTCGCCCTCGTGCAGGCCAGCGGATTGCGCCGCGCCTTCGGCTCCGACGCCAAGGCGATCCAGGTGGGTGCCGCGGCCGCGGCCGGTTTGATCGCGGCGCGCCTGGCGAGCGCCGGTGCAACTGTGACCGATGACCTTCCCACGGGCCCGGGAGGATTCGAGCAGGCCTTCGGCGGATCGTGGGCCGAGCCCGACAGCGGCTGCGCCGTGCATGAGAACTGGATCAAGGCCTACCCCTGCTGCCTGCAAACGCACTCTCCGATTGAGGCGGTCGCCAGGGCCTCGGCGCGGGTCCGCGGCGTCAGCCGCCAGCCGGTGACGGTCGCAGTTCATCCGCGCGCGCGCCAGGCCGCGCCGTACGACGACGTGGTCGACGGGCTGCAGGCGAAGTTCTCGATCCCGTACACGGTGGCCTACACCCTCCTGCACGGGCCTCCCGCTGAGCCGTCGTGCTTCCACGCGGTCGATCCTGCTGCCCGCTCCCTCGCCGCCGAACGAGTTCGCGTGCGCCTCGACGAGTCGCTTCCGGAGACCGCGGCAGTTGTCGAGCTCAGAGGAGAGGCGTTGGCGCGAGTGGAGTCGGCCACCGGATCGCCCGCTCACCCGATGACGGAGGATCAACTGTCCGCCAAGCTGCGTCGGCTGGCCGGTGGGCGCCTGGACGGCATACTCCAAGAATCGAAGGCTCTCGCGCGCGACGTCTTGGCAGCAACGGAACTGGGCTAAACGGACGCCAGCTTGATCCGCTGGTCAAAGAAAGACGAGAACCACCTCGCGCTACTGCAGCTCGCCAGCGCGTTCAAGAAAGCCCACCTCGCCGAACTCGCCGCAGCCCAACCGGGATAGGTCCTTAGAGCCGCAGACGCCTCCGGCCGGCTCCCTAGCGAGACGCCCCGATTCTCGAGCGAGCGATAGTCCCGACCGCCGGTGCTTGCTGCCGCACGACCGCTAGCAAACCACCGGAGCCACCGAAGTGGGCGTCGAGGTCGCCCTCAAGCAGAGTGTCCTGCGGACGAAGAGGATAAACGAAGGCTTGTCCGACCGCCGGCTGCTGCATGGCCAGGCATTTCGGAATCCTCCGCTGGCCTCGGCAACAGTGGTGGTCCTGAGCAGAAACGCGCATGTGGCGCTCAACATTCCCCGCTGCTGCTATCCGAGCGAGTGGCACTCTCGCAGCAGACAGCCCCGTGGCAACCGAGCGCACGACCGTCGCCGTGCCTCGGTCCGGACATTAGGAGGGCAGTCCCGATCCGCGAGTCGCGGCCCCGGCGATGCGCTCGATCGGGGTCTGAGGCTGCTTCGCGAGCGCCATTGCCCGGGCGTGAGTGCAGGTCTTGGTGGCTCACGATGTACCCGGCTGAGCGTAGGCGAGCGATCGCTCCCAAGGGCTTGCTGCTCCTGCTAGATGGGCGCGATCAGGTGGGGCCGAATGTGGGCACGAATATGGACACGCTTGTCACCGCTGCTCATGCTGGCGCGCCCGATCTGCGACGTGGAGTGGCTGGCTGGTGCGAATGCGGAGATTCGAACCTCCGACATCCGGATCACATTTTGGGTGCCCTGTCCGGAGGTTTGGAAGCCCAGTAAGTGCCTGTATGCAGCGCTTCACGTGAACCGAGCCGATGCCGGAGGAGGGACTCGAACCCACGACCTTCGGATTATGATTCCGCTGCTCTAACCGACTGAGCTACTCCGGCGACGGTGGGGCAGTCTACCGCTCCATATGATCAGCCCATGCCCGAGCTAGAGGCCGCCGTCAGGACCGTGATCCGCCAGTGTCTGGCGGTCAAGGAGGGGGAGGACGTGGTGGTGATCGCCGACCCGGGCACGCGTCCGATCGGCGAGGCGCTGCGCGACGGCGCCTGCGAGGCCGGCGCCGACGCGGTGCTCGCGGTCATGGACGCCCGCGAGCACGACGGGACCGAGCCGCCCCGTCCGGTCGCCGCCGCCCTCGCGGCCTGCGATGTGTTCATCGCCCCGACCAGCCGGTCGCTGAGTCACACGCAGGCGCGCAAGCGCGCGAGTGACGCGGGCGCGCGCGGCGCGACTCTGCCGGGGGTCACCGAGGACATGCTCGCGCGGGTGATGGCGGTCGACTTCGGCGCGATGGCCACCCGGTCGCGCGCGGTGGCGGAGCTGCTGGATGCGGCCGGGAACGCGCGGATCATCTGTCCACGCGGAACCGACTTCAGGCTCCAGCTGACCGGGCGAGCCGGGATCGCCGACGACGGTGACCTCACGGCACCTGGGGCGTTCGGCAACCTTCCCGCCGGCGAGGGATTCATCGCTCCCCTGAGCGGCGAAGGGACGATCGTCGCCTCGAGCCTGGCGCCGCTGGGCCTCAGCGACGAGCCGGCGAAGCTGACGGTGCAGAGCGGATCGATCGTCGCCGCACAGGGCGGCCGGGGCCCCGAGTTTCTCGAGCGCCTGCGCGCGCACGGCGAGCTGGGCTGCAACCTCGCCGAGCTCGGCGTCGGCACCAACGACCGCGCGACGCTGACCGGCAACGTGCTCGAGGACGAGAAGATCCTCGGCACCGTGCACGTCGCGTTCGGCGCCAGCGCGGGGATCGGCGGGACCGTGTCGGTCCCGATCCACCTCGACGTCGTGATCCTCGACGCCTCGCTCGAGGTCGGCGGCCGCACCGTGCTGGACACCGGGCAGTACGTGCTCAGCGCGTGACGACGCTGCTCGCCTACCCGAACGTCTCCGAGGGCCGCGACTCGGTCGCGATCGGCCGGATCGCAGCCGCGTTCGGGCCCCGACTGCTCGATGTGCACTCTGACCCCGATCACCATCGCAGCGCCTACACGCTCGCCGGCGCGCCGGGTGAGCTGGCGCAAGCGGTCACGCGCGGGGCGGCCGAGGCCATCCAGCTGGTGACGATCGACGCCCACGACGGTATCCACCCGCGCGTGGGAGCGATCGACGTCGCGCCGATCGTCTACCTGAGCGACGGCGATCGGGGCGCGGCCTGCGCCGAGGCGCTGGTGCTGGCCGATCGGCTCGGCTCCGAGCTCGAGCTCCCGGTGTTCCTGTACGGGGTGCTCGCCGGCGGGCGCACCCGGGCTCAGCTGCGCCGCGGGGGCCCGTCCGAGCTGGCGCGCCGGATCGCCGCCGGGGAGCTGGCACCTGACTTCGGGGCACGGTGCCTGCATCCGACCGCGGGTGCGGTGCTGGTCGCCGCACGGGCGCCGCTGGTCGCCTTCAACGTCGAGCTCGCGCCCCCGGCCACGCTCGAGCAGGCCAAGGCGATCGCCGGCAAGATCCGCGAGGGGGGCAGCGAAGGACTACCCGGCGTCCGGGCGATCGGCCTGTGGCTCGCCCAGCGGAGGCTGGCCCAGGTCTCGACCAATGTCGAGGATCATCGCGCCATCTGCCTGGCCCAGGTCCTGGCCGCCGTCGCCCGGCACGCCGAGGTGCTCGGGGCCGAGCTCGTCGGGCTCGCCCCGCAAGCCGCCTTCGAGGGCTTCCCCGAGCACGTCGCGCTCCGCGGATACGCGACGATCGAGGACGCGCTCGCGTCCAGCGCGTAAGCTCCTGCACAGATGCCACCGACGAAGCGAAAGCGCCGCAGCAAGCACCGTGGGACGGCCGCCGGGACGATCTCGGCGCGGGGCCGTACGGGCCGTCCGCCGACCCCCGACGAGCGCAAGAAGCTCTCCCGGGAGCAGGCTCGCCAGGCGCGCCTGAACACGGCGCCGACCTGGAGCTCCGCCATCAAGCGCGCGCTGCTGGCGGCCGGATTCATGTTCGTCTTCCTGCTGGTGACCTCAAAGGGCAAGATCCTCCCCGCGGTGATCTTCGCGGTGCTCGCGCTCGCCCTCTACGTACCGTCGGGCTACTACCTGGAGCTGTACCTGTTCCGCCGCCGTCAGCGCAAGAAGGCGGCGTCGCCGTGATCGACGTCCGAATGTTCACGGTCGGGCCGCTGCAGGAGAACTGCTTCATCGTCCGCCGTCAAGACTCCGACCGGGCGGTGATCGTAGATCCCGGCGAGGAGGCTGAGCGAATCCTGGCGGCGCTACCCGTGCTGGGGATCCAGCAGGTCGAGGCGATCCTGCTGACCCACACCCACTTCGACCACATCGGCGCGGTGGCCCCGGTGGCGCGGGCGACCGCAGCGCCGGTGTACTGCCCCGAGCTCGAGATCCAGGTGCTGGCCGACATCATGCGCTACGTGCCGTACCCGGGATTCGGTCCGTTTGAGAGCTATGACGCCGATCACACCGTGGCCGGCGGCGAAACGCTCGAGCTCGCAGGTCTGACGATTGAGGTCGTGTTCACCCCCGGTCACAGCCCGGGCCACGTCGGCTACGCGATCCGCGAATACGGAGCGTTGTTCTCGGGCGACGTCCTGTTTGAGGGCTCGGTCGGGCGGGTCGACTTGCCGGGAGGTGACTGGCCCACGCTGCTGGCGTCGATCGAGTTGCTGCTGGACGCGTATCCCGCGCACACGACCGTGTATCCCGGGCACATGGGTCTGACGACGCTCGAGGCCGAGCGGGGGACGAATCCATTCCTGCGCGAGCTCGCGCAGCGCAACTAGTAGCCCTAGGCTCGTTGAGCCGTGACCGAGTTTCAGGCCCCCAAGGGCACGTTCGATGTATTGCCTGCCGATTCGGCCCGCCGCGCGGTGCTCGAAGAACACGCGGAGAGGATCCTCGGCGCCGCCGGCTACCGGCGGATCGAGACGCCGACCTTCGAAGCCACCGAGCTGTTCTCGCGCGGGGTGGGGGAGGCCACCGACGTCGTCCAGAAGGAGATGTACACGTTTGGCGACGGCGGTGGCCGGTCGCTGACGCTGCGACCCGAGGGGACCGCGCCGGTGTGCCGCGCCTACCTCGAGCACGGGATGCACAAGCTCCCGCAGCCGGTCAAGCTCTGGTACCTGTCGAGCTTCTTTCGCGCCGAGGCGCCGCAGCGAGGCCGCTACCGCCAGTTCTGGCAGGTCGGAGCGGAGGCGATCGGCTCCGACACGCCCGAGACCGACGCCGAGCTGATCCTGCTGCTCGCCGATCTGCTGGCGGCTCTGTTGGCCAAGGATGTGCGGCTGCGCATCTCCAGCCTCGGCACGCCGACCACCCGGGCCGAGTACCGAATGCAGCTGACCGACTACCTGCGAGCCCACCAGGATGCGCTCTCGCCCGAGGTGGTGGCCCGGATCGATCTCAACCCGATGCGCGCCTTTGACGCCGACGATCCGGTCACCCGCGCGACGATGCGCGACGCCCCGCTGCTGCTCGACCGTCTCGCCCCCGAGGACGCCGAGCACTTCGCGTCGGTGCGTCAGCTGCTCGACGACGCCGAGCTGCGCTATGAGCTCGACCCGACCCTGGTGCGAGGACTCGACTACTACGCCCGGACCGTGTTCGAGTTCAGCTCTGATGCGCTCGGCGCCCAGTCGGGGGTCGGCGGCGGCGGGCGCTATGACGGCCTGATCGAGCAGCTCGGCGGGCCGCCCATCCCGGCGGCTGGGTGGGCGGCTGGGATCGAGCGGATGCTGCTCGTCGCCGGTGAGCTGCCGGTGGCCACGGAGCTGGTCGACCTGTACGTCGCACGGGCCACACCGGGCGCCGGGCGCCGGGCCTTCCAGCTCGCGGGCGAGGCGCGCCGAGCCGGACTGAGCGCCCAGCTGGAGCTCGCCGGGCGATCGATCAAGGGCCAGCTCAAGCATTCAGACCGGGTTGGTGCGCGCTACGTTGCGATCATCGGTGAAGAGATGACGGTCAGCCTCAAGAACATGGAATCCGGCACTCAGGACGAGCTCGAGCTGTCGTCGGTGATCCCGACGATCCTGCGCGGGAGCCGGCTGTGAAGCAGGCACCGCGGTCGAACTCGTCCCGCGGGACCCGGCTGTGAAGCAGGCACCGCGGCCGAACTCCTACCGCGACAGCTGGGCCGGCCAGCTGGACGCCGACCGCGCCGGCGCGTTCGCCCGCGTCTCGGGCTGGGTGCACCGCCGACGCGATCACGGCGGACTGATCTTCATCGATCTGCGCGAGCGCTCGGGGATCGTGCAGCTCGTGTTCAACCCGGCCACGGCACCCGACGCCCACGCCGCCGCGCACTCGCTGCGCTCCGAGGACGTGATCACGGCCGCCGGCACCGTCACCCGCCGCGCCCCCGCCAACGTCAACCCGAGCCTTTCCACCGGCGAGATCGAGCTCGCCGTGTCCGAGCTGGAGATCCTGTCTGACGCCCACACCCCCCCGTTCCCGCTCGACGAGGACGTCGCCGTCGACGAGAACCTGCGGCTGCGCCATCGCGCGGTCGATCTGCGCCGGACGCCCATGCAGGAGGCGATCGCGCTGCGCCACCGAGTGATCGCGACGATCCGCGAGGTGCTCGACGCGCGGGATTTCCTGGAGATCGAGACGCCGTTTCTGACCCGCTCCACGCCGGAGGGCGCGCGCGACTTCCTGGTCCCGGCGCGAACCTCGCCCGGCTCCTTCTACGCGCTGCCGCAGTCCCCGCAGCTGTTCAAGCAGCTGCTGATGATCGGTGGCTTTGAGCGCTACTACCAGATCGTCCGCTGCTTCCGAGACGAGGACTCGCGCGCCGACCGGATGACCGAGTTCACCCAGCTAGATGTCGAGATGGCGTTCGTGCACGAGGACGACGTCCTGGAGGCCACCGAGGCGGTGATGAGCCAGGTGTTCGAGCGCTCGGGCTTTGACGTGGCGGCGCCTCCGTGGCCGCGGATGACGCACGCCGAGGCGGTGGCCCGCTTCGGCTCTGACCGACCCGACACGCGCTTCGGCCTCGAGCTGCACGATCTCGGCGGGGCGTTGACCCAGACCGAGTTCAAGGTCTTCGCCGGCGCGCTTTCTGAGGGTGGGGCGGTCCGCGGCATCAACGCCGGCGCTCGCGAGCTGGCTCGCTCAGAGCTCGATGCGCTCACCGAGCTGGCCAAGCAGCACGGCGCCAAGGGGCTCGTGTGGACGTTCGTGGAGGAGGGCGGCGTGAGCTGGCGCTCGCCGGTGGCCAAGTTCCTCAGCGCCGCGGAGATCGCGGCCGTCACCGCCACCCTGGAGGGCGGCGACGGAGACCTGCTGCTGATCGTGGCCGACCAGCCGGCGACCGCCGCCCGGGCGCTCGGCGCCTTGCGGCTCGAGCTGGCCCGCCGGTTCGACCTGATCCCACCCGGGGCGCACGACATCCGCTGGATCGTCCAGTTTCCGATGTTCAGCTGGCGGCCCGAGGAACAGCGCTGGGACGCCGAGCACCACCCGTTCACCGCTCCGGCGACGCCGGCCGGCGCCCCCGCCACGGCGGCCGACCTGGACGATGCCGTGAGCCTGCTCTCGCGCTCCTATGATTTGGTGCTGGACGGCCACGAGATCGGTGGCGGGTCGATCCGCAACCATCGCGGCGACGTGCAGGAGCGGGTGTTCGAGCTGATCGGGATCGACGAGTCAGAGGCCCAGGCGCGGTTCGGCTTCCTGCTGGACGCACTGCGCTACGGCGCCCCACCGCACGGCGGGATCGCGATGGGAATCGATCGGATCATCGCGCTGCTGGCCGGGCGAGAGAACATCCGCGAGGTGATCGCCTTTCCCAAGGCGACCAGCGGCGGGGATCCCCTCACCGGTGCCCCGGCTCCCGTCGACCAGGCCCAGCTGCGCGAGCTCGGCCTGCGCCTGCGCTGACGTGGACGCGCTCGCCTTCGAGCATCACCTGACCTCGCCCCAGGGCCGGGGTCGCACGCCGTCTGACGCCTTTACTGTGACCTCGGGCGGCGGCTCGTGCTGTGATGAGATCACGTTCTCGATCGACGTCCGGGGCGACCGGGTCACCGATGCCGGCTTTCAGGCCCACGGCTGCGGCGCGGCGACCGCGGCGGGCAGCGCCGCCGTGACCCTGGTCCGCGACCGCACGATCCTGCAGGCCGGCCGGATCGGGACCCAGCGGATCGCCGGCGAGCTCGGCGGCCTGAGCCCCGCCAAGCTGCACGCCGCCGAGCTGGCCGCCGACGCCCTGGCGCGCGCTCTCGGGACCGCGGTCCGCGCCCTGGGGGCGGTCCCCGCCCCAGCCGATGGGCGCATCCTGGTGGCGATGAGCGGCGGGGTCGACAGTGCCGTCGCGGCGCACCTGTGCGCCGCGGGCGGCGGCGAGGCGGCGGCGGTCACGCTCGAGCTCTGGTCTGACCGCGACAACGATGCCGAGCGCAGCTGCTGCTCGGCCTCGGCAGTGGCGCAGGCGCGCTCGCTGGCTCATTCGATGGGCCTGAGTCACTTCACGATCGACCTGCGGCGCGAGTTTCGCGCCGGCGTAGTGGAGCCGTTCATCGCCGGCTACGCCAACGGCGAGACCCCGAATCCGTGCGTCGGCTGCAACGGACACGTGCGGCTGGATGCGATGCTCGAGCTCGCCGACCGCCTCGGCTGCGCGCGCCTGGCCACCGGCCACTACGCCCGGATCGCCGAGGCCGACGACCAGCGCGGTCCGCTGCTGCGCGTCGCCGCCGATCCGGCCAAGGACCAGACCTACATGCTGGCGGCGCTCACGCCGGCGTCGCTGGCCCGGATGGTGTTTCCACTCGGGGGGCTCGTCAAGTCCGAGGTCAGGCGGATCGCCGCCGCGGCTGGGCTGCCGGTGGCCGACAAGGCCGACTCGCAGGATCTGTGCTTCCTGGCCGGGACCGACCGCGCGTCGTTTCTCGCCCGTCACGGCGGCCTCGGCGACCGGCCCGGGGCGATCGTCGACGAGCAGGGCCACGTGGTCGGGCGCCACCTCGGTCAGCATCGGTTCACGGTCGGTCAGCGCCGCGGGATCGGCCTCCAGCGCAACGGTCCGCTGTTCGTCTTGGACAAGGACGCCGTGCGTGACCAGTTGACGGTGGGACCGCGGGAAGCCCTGCAGACCGCGAGCGTCAAGATCCGCTCGGTGCGGCTGCACCGCGCCGGAGCCCGGGTGAACCGCGTCAGGCTGCGCTATCGCTCGCGCGCCGTGGCGGCCGGCCTGGTCGGTGATCCGCCCCCGGGTCGGCACCGCTCGCTGGCCCTGGCGCTGGAGACGCCGGTCGACGGCGCCGCTCCGGGGCAGCTCGCCTGCCTGATGGACGGCGACCTGGTGGTCGGATGGGGGACGATCGACAGGTCCTAGACCGCGCCTACACTCCCTGGCCCATGACCTCCGACGAGATCCGCCGCACGTTCGTCGAGTTCTTTCAGTCGTGCGACCACCGGCGCCTGCCGTCGGCGTCTCTGGTCCCGACCGAGCACGATCCGTCGGTGCTGTTCACGATCGCCGGGATGGTTCCGCTCAAGCCCTACTTCCAGGGTGTGGAGAGGCCTCCTCATCCGCGGGTCACGACCTGTCAGAAGACTTTTCGGACCTCCGATATCGAGATCATCGGCACGACCACCCGGCATCTGACCTTCTTCGAGATGCTGGGGAACTTCTCGTTCGGTGACTACTTCAAACGCGAGGCGGCGCAGTTCGCCTGGGAGCTCTCCCGCGAGGGCTTTGGCTTCTCGGAGTCAGACATCTGGATCACCGTGTTCGCGGGCGACGATGTTCTCGGCCTCGGTCCCGACCAGGAGGCGATCGACGCCTGGCTGGAGCTCGGGGTGCCGCGCGAGCGGATCGTCGAATGCTCGCGGGAGGAGAACTTCTGGCAGATCGGACCGACCGGGCCGTGCGGCCCCTGCTCGGAGCTGTACCTGGATCGGGGGCTCGAGCACGGCTCGCCGGATGATCTGCCGGGGGGCGAGAACGAGCGCTTCCTGGAGTACTGGAACCTCGTCTTCATGCAGTCCGATCAGAACCCGGTCGGGGTGCTCACGCCGCTGCCGGCCAAGAACATCGACACCGGCCTCGGGCTCAACCGCCTCGCCTCGATCCTCCAGGGCAAATCGACGGTGTTCGAGACTGACCAGTTCGCGCCCCTGATCGCCCTCGGCGAGCAGCTGTCAGGTCGCCGCTACGGGGCAGACTTTCCGACCGACAGGGCGCTGCGGGTGCTGGCCGACCACGGACGCGCGATGTCGTTCTTGATCGCCGACGGCGTCGTGCCGTCCAATGAGGATCGTGGCTACGTGCTACGGCGGATCATGCGCCGGGCGATGGCGCAGGGGCGTGGCCTGGGACTCGAGCCCGGCTACCTGCAGCGCTACGCCGAGTGCGTGACCGAGCTGATGGGCTCTGAGTACCCTGAGCTGCACGAGCAACGAGACCTGGTGCGCCGCTGGCTGGCCGCCGAGGAGGAGGGCTTCGGGCACACGCTCGAGCTGGGCCTCAAGCGCCTCGATGAGCTGATCGAGCGCGCGCGCGACGGCGACGCGGAGGGGATCTCGGGCGCCGACGCCTTTCAGCTGCACGACACCTTCGGCTTCCCGATCGACCTGACCTTGGAGATCGTCGCCGAGCACGACCTCGGGGTCGACGAGCAGGGCTTCGAGGCGCTGATGCAGGACCAGCGCAACCGCGCCCGCGCCGGCTCCAACCGCACGCTCGCCGACGCCGGACTGCGTGATCGGGCCGCTCTCCTGGCGGCTCAGGCCGGCTTTGAGACCGAGTTCGTCGGCTATGAGACCACCGGGGCGCAGACCACCATCGGAGCGGCGCAAGGCGCCGACGGGAAGCTGCTGGTCAAGCTCGTCGAGTCGCCGTTCTACGCCACCGGAGGCGGTCAGGTGGCCGACACCGGGCTGATCGAATGCGCCGGCGGCGGCTGCCGGGGCAGGGTCAGCGACGTGATCCGCCTCGGCACCGACCAGGTGCTCGAGCTGATCTCCGAGCACGGGACGTTCGAGCCGGGAGAGCGGGTGACCGCTTCAGTCGACCCCACTGTGCGCCACGCGACCGAGTGCAACCACACCGCCACCCACCTGCTGCACGCCGCGCTGCGCCGGCGCTTGGGCTCACACGTCCACCAGGCCGGCTCCTATGTCGGCCCCGACAAGCTGCGCTTTGACTTCACCCATGGCAGTGGGCTGAGCCCCGACGAGCTGCGGGAGGTCGAGGACGACGTCAACCGCTGGATCCTGGAGAGCCACCCGGTCCGGGCGATCACCACGACCCTGGACGAGGCCAAGGCGCTCGGCGCGATGGCGCTCTTCAACGAGAAATATGGCGACGTCGTGCGAATGGTGGAGGTGGGCGACGGTTCGTTCTCCCGCGAGCTGTGCGGAGGCACCCACGTCCGGGCCACCGCCGAGCTGGGGCTGTTCCGGCTGCTCTCCGAGACATCCAGCGCCGCCAACGTGCGACGGATCGAGGCGATCACCGGCCCCGCGGCGGTGGCGTTCGTGCGCGAGCGCGATCGAGCGCTGCAGCAGACCGCCGAGACGCTTCGGGTACCGCCGGAGCGGGTGCTCGAGTCAGTGGGCAGGCTCAGCGAGCGCGTGCGTGAGCTCGAGCGCGCCGCGCGCCGCGCGCCGGCCGAGAACGGCGCCCTGGCGCTCGACGAGCTGGCCGCGACGGCGATCCAGAGCAGCGGTGTTAGCGTGCTCACAGCGGCGGTGCAAGTGCCCGACAGCGCGGCGTTGCTGGCGCTGGTCGACCGGCTGAAGGGCAAGCTCGAAGACGCGGCGATCGTGCTGGGCAGCGCCGGCGAGGGCCGGGTGGACCTGGTGGCGAGCGTCGCGCCGTCACTGGTGGCGCGTGGCGTTCGGGCCGGCGCGATCGTCAAGCTCGCTGCCGAGCAGGTGGGCGGCGGGGGCGGCGGACGGGACACCCTCGCCCGGGCCGGTGGCCGGGATCCCGGACAGCTCCCGGCGGCGATCGACGCCGCGCGCGCGGCGATCGAGGCGGCACTGGACCAGTAGCGATGCGGGTGCTCGGGCTCGACTACGGCAGCGCGCGCTGTGGATGCGCGGTCAGCGACCCGACCGGGGTGCTCTGCACTCCGCTGGATCCGGTTCTGCGGCCGGCGACGCGCCGGGGGTTGGGGCGGCTGCGCGAGCTGGTCTCAGAGCTCGGGGTGGAGCTCGTGGTGGTGGGTCTGCCGCTGTCGCTGTCGGGCCAGGACACCGCCCAGACGGCGGAGACCCGCGCGTTCGCGGCCACGCTGCAGGTCTCGCTGAGCGTTCCGGTGGAGCTCTACGACGAGCGATTCACGACACGGCTGGCGCAGCGCTCGGGCGGCCGGTCCAGCGAGGACTCACGCGCCGCCGCGCACCTGCTCGACAGCTGGCTGGCCCGGGCCCGGGCGGAGATGACGAGTGCCTGAGCGCCGGGGCCGCAGTGCGCAGGAGCGCGAGGCCGCTCGCCTGGAGCGTGAGCGTCGGCGCGCCATTCGTGCGGCACCGGCGCCCGAGCCGGTGACGACCCCGGCTCGTGTCGAAGCGGAGGACCGGCGAAACGAGGACGATCGCGTCGATGGTCCCGGCCGCCTGGACGAGCCCGGCCACTCCGGAGGGGACAGCCAGCTCGTCGAGGAGGGGCCGCTCGTCGAGGAGGGGCCGCTTGTCGAGGAGGGGCCGCTTGTCGAGGAGGGGCCGCTTGTCGAGGAGGGGCCGCTTGTCGAGGAGGGGCCGCTTGTCGAGGAGGGCCCACTCGAGGAGCCAACCCCGCCAGGCGACTCCGAGCTCGAGCTTCCGTCAGGCACGCGCCGGGTGAGCCATCGAGACAAGCCGGTCAGGAGCCGTGACACCCGGGCGCGCAAGGCGAGACATCGGCGCTTACCCGTCGAGGCGCGACGCCGCCGTCGGTGGGTCGGGAGGATCGCGTCGGTGCTGGCGCTCGCGCTCGGCGCGGTATTGATCTGGTTCGGAATCCAGCTCTTTGAGCCGTTTAAGGGTGCACCGCACGGGCGGATCACGGTCACGATCCCGCCGCACTCAACCTCGAGCCAGGTCGGCAAGCTGCTGGCCGCCGACGGCGTGATCTCGTCAGGCTTCTTCTTCGAGATCCGTGCCACGCTGGCCGGAGAGCGGGGCGATCTGCGTTCCGGCATCTACCACCTGCAGCTCGGGATGAGCTACGGGGCCGTGCTGACCGCGCTGACCCGGGTGCCGCCCGCGGCCAAGGTGACCCAGCTGACGATCACCGAGGGGCGGACGCGACAATCGGTCGCGGCGCTGCTGCGCGGGCAGCACGTCAAGGGCAATTACGTGGCCGCGACGCGCTCGTCGCCGATCCTGAACCTCAGCCGGTATGGGATCCTTCGGCGGCCCGCGTCGCTCGAGGGGTTTCTGTTCCCCGACACCTTCACGCTGGTGGATCCCGTCAAGGTCTCGACGCTGGTCGCCGATCAGTTGACCGACTTCAAGCGACGCTTCGCGGCCGTCAACCTCGGCTACGCAAGCCGCAAGCGGCTGACCGCCTACGACGTGCTCAAGGTCGCCTCGCTGATCGAGGCCGAGGCGGCCACCGCCGGTGACCGGCCGCGCATCGCGTCGGTGATCTACAACCGACTCGCGGACGGGATGATGCTCCAGTTCGATTCGACCACGCGCTATGCGACCGGCAACTACAACCGCCCGCTGACTGTATCTGAGCTGCACTCCCGCTCGCCCTGGAACACCCACACCCACTTCGGACTACCGCCGACACCGATCGACAGCCCCGGACTGGCCTCGATCCAGGCCGCCGCCCACCCGGCCCAGACCAATTACCTGTTCTTCTTCGCCAAGCCGTGCGGCCGAGGCACCGTGTTCGCCTCCAACTACTCGCAGTTCTTGAACCTCGGCCACAAGTACGCGGCCAGGCATTGCTGAGCCCCGAGCCGACTCCCGCAGGCTCTGACGAGCGTCCGGAGCGTCGAGCCGACCGTGCGGAGCATGGAGCCGGGTGCCGACTGGGCGTGGTCGGGTGGCCCGTCGCCCACAGCCGTTCGCCCGCGATTCAAAACGCGGCGCTGGCCGCCGCCGGCCTGACCGGTTGGCGCTACCAGCTGCTGCCGGCTCCGCCGGAGCTGCTGTCCGAGCTGCTGGCGGCGTTGCCGGAGGCGGGCTTTCGCGGCGTCAACATGACGATCCCGCACAAGGAGACCGCGCTGGGGCTGGCCACCGACCCCACCGAGCGAGCCCGCGCGATCGGGGCGGCCAACACGATCTGGTTTGAGGACGAGGCGGCGTCCGCGGGCGCGATCGGCGCCGACAACACCGATGCGCCGGCCCTCCTGCGGTCGCTACCGATCGCGATCGCCGGGGCCAGCGCGCTGGTGCTCGGGGCCGGCGGCAGCGCCCGGGCCGCCGTCTGGGCGCTGCTGCAGGCCGGCGCGGCGGAGGTCCGGGTGCTCAATCGCAGCCCGCAGCGCGCGCGGGAGCTGTGTGATCGGCTCGGCGGGATCGTGACCGACCGGGCGCAACCGGCCGACCTGCTGGTCAATTGCACGGCCGTCGGCCTCGGCTCCGATCCGGCGTTCGAGCAGTTCCCGATCGGGCCCGACGACGTCTCGAGTTATGGCTGCGTGGTCGACTTCGTCTACACCGCCGCCGGCACCGAGCTCGTCCGGACGGCCCGCGAGCGCCGCGTGCCGGCGGTCGATGGGCTCGAGCTGCTGGTCGGTCAAGGCGCACTCAGCTTCGAGCGGTTCACCGGCTGCCCGGCGCCGTTGGAGGCCATGCGCCGAGCGGTCGGCCTTGGCGACAGCGACTATCGTGGGGCTCGATGATCGTCACCAAGGCCGTCGAGGACTACCTGGAGCGCATCAGGCCGGCACCCGATGCGGTGCTGGCCGAGATGGAGGAGCACGCCCGCCGGGACGGGATCCCGATCGTGGTGCCCGGAACCGGTCAGCTGCTGCAGGTGCTCGTTCGGGCAGCCGGGGCAAGACGGGCGGTCGAGGTGGGCACAGCGATCGGCGTGTCGACGCTGTACATCGCCCGCGGACTCGCCGACGGTGGCCAGATCATCTCGTTTGAGATCGATCCCGTGCGTCACGACGCCGCGCGCGGGTACCTGGACCGCACCGGGATGCGGGAGCGGGCCGACCTCAGGCTCGAGGATGCGCGAGCGGGGCTGGAGTCGCTGTCGGGACCGTTTGACTTCGCCTTTCTGGATGGAGTCAAGGCCCAGTACGACGACTACTTCGAGCTGGTCTGGCCGCTGCTCAGAACGGGAGCGCTGCTCGCGGTCGACAACGTGCTGATGGGGGGTGCCGTCGCCGAGGGCGAGGCATCCGAGCGGATCGCCACTGCGCGAGCCTTCAACCAGCGCCTGCTGTCGTACCCCGAGCTGGCAGGTACCGTGACCCCGGTCGGCGACGGCGTCCTGGTCGCCGTAAAGACCTGAGCGGGTGGCGATGGCGAACGCCGATCGAAGCAGCGAGCAGCGCGCGACGACCGGCTGTCTAGCCTGCCGCGGCACCGGGTGCGTGTCCTCGAGCCTGGGCGGAACCCCGCACGAGGTCGTCTGCCCGTGGTGTCGGGGTACCGGCCAGCGGATGCCCGGGATCGATGCCCAGCAGGAGCGGTCGGAGACCAGGCCGGCTCCGGAGGCTTAGGGGCTCGAGCCGATGGCCGTTGAGCTCACCACCGCCGGTGAATCCCACGGTCCCGGCCTGACCTGCATCGTCGAGGGGCTGCCCGCCGGCCTGCAGCTCGACCGCGACGCGCTTGACTCAGACTTGGCGCGCCGCCAGCTCGGCCACGGCCGCGGCGGCCGGATGAAGATTGAGCGCGACCGGGTGGAGGTCACCGCCGGCGTGCGCCACGGCCGCACGCTGGGGGGGCCGATCGCGCTCCAGGTCCACAACCGCGACTACGCCAATTGGGAGGAGCGGATGAGCCCCTGGCCAGTCGGCGAAGCTACAGCTGAGGTCCACCTGCCGCGCCCGGGGCACGCCGACCTGGTTGGGACTCAGAAGTACGGTCTCACCGACGTGCGCGACATCCTCGAGCGCGCCAGCGCCCGCGAGACGGCAGCGCGCGTGGCCGGCGGGGCCGTCGCCAAGGAGTTTCTTCGAGCGCTCGGGGTCAGCGTCTACTCGCACGTGATCCAGATCACCGGGGTCAGCGCCCCCCGCGGCGACGATCTGACGCCTGGCGACTTCGACGGCGTCGACAACTCGCCCGTGCGCTGCCTGGATCCGGAGGCGAGCCGCTCGATGGTCGCCGAGATCAACCGTCTGCGCAAGGCCAACGAGTCGCTGGGCGGCGTATTCGAGGTGCGGGCGTTTGGGCTCGTGCCCGGCCTCGGCTCCCACGTCTCATGGCGCGAGCGCCTCGATGGGCTGCTCGGCCAGGCGATGCTCTCGATCCAGGCGGTCAAGGCCGTATCGATCGGCGATGGGCTCGAGGTGGCAGGCCTGCCCGGCTCAGAGGCACACGACGAGATCTTCTATGACCGGCCGCGCGGCTTCTACCGTGAGACCAACCGGGCCGGCGGGGTGGAGGGCGGCATGACCACCGGCGAGCCGCTGGTCGTGCGCGCCGCGATGAAGCCGTTGCCGACCCTCACCAAGCCGCTGCGCTCGGTCGACATCGCCACCCACGAGCCGACCGAGGCGCTGCGCGAGCGCACCGACTCGTGCACGGTTCCCGCCGCCGGCGTGGTGGGCGAGGCGATGGTCGCGTTCGTGCTCGCCGACGCCTACCGGCGCAAGTTCGGCGGCGACCACATCGATGACGTCCGCGCGGCGCTGCTCGCCTACCGGGAGCGGATCGGATGGCCTCTGCCTTGACGCTTCACTCCGGGCCCGGCGGCCCACTCGGCCGCGCCACAGGCGGGGTGGTGGCGATGATCGGCTTCATGGGCGCAGGCAAGTCGACCGCCGCCCGCGGCGTCGCCGAGCTGCTCGGCTGCGACTGCATCGACGTCGACCGCACGATCGAGGAGCGCCTCGGAAAGCCGATCGACAGGCTGTTCGCCGAGGACGGTGAAGCCGCGTTCCGAGCGGTCGAAGAACGGATCACGCTTGAACTGCTCGATGAATCGGCCCCCGCCCGCCCCCGGGTGCTGGCCCTCGGCGGCGGGGCGATCGCCTCGGCCGCGGTTCGCCGGGCACTCGCCAGCTCCCTGACGGTGTGGATCGACGTCGAGCTCGAGACCGCCTGGGTGCGGTGTCAGGAGACCGGCCGCCCGCTGGCGCGCGACCGGACCCGGTTCGAGCGTCTGTACGCCGCGCGCCAGCCGGTCTACGCCGAGCTCGCCGACGTGGTCGTGCCCAACCAGGCCACGGACGCCATGGCCCGAGTGCTCGAGGCCGCCGACGGGCTCCCGGCAGGGGCGCAGATGCAGTGGGCGATCAGCGACTCGGGCAGCTATCCCGCCTACATCGGGCGCGGGCTGCTCGGCCAGCCGCCGTTCTGGCCGCCGACAGTCTCCGGGCGGCGCTTCCTGGTCACCGACGGCCACGCCGGCCGGCTCTACGGTGACGCCCTGGAGCCGCTGGACGGGCGGGTGGCGATCATGCCGGGCGAGCAGTCAAAGACGATCGCCCACGCCGAGATCGTGTGGTCAGAGCTGGTCCGCGCCGGCATGACGCGCTCCGATGTGGTCGTCGCGCTGGGCGGCGGGGTGGTCGGTGACCTGGCCGGCTTCTGTGCGGCGACCTACCAGCGCGGTGTCCGCTACGTGCAGGTCCCGACCACGCTGGTGGCGCAGGTTGACTCGGCCTACGGCGGCAAGACGGGCGTCGATCTCGCCGAGGCCAAGAACTACGTCGGGGTCTATCACCAGCCGCACGCCGTGATCGCCGACCCCGACACGCTGCGCACGCTCCCGCCGGCCGAGCTCGCGGCCGGCTACGCCGAGGTCGTCAAGACAGCCCTGATCGCCGGTGGCGAGCTGTGGGAGCAGGTCCGGGCGGGGGCGGATCCCGCGTCGCCGCGGGTGATCGCGGCCTGCGCGCGCACCAAGCTGCGGATCGTGGCCCGCGACGAGCGTGACGGCGGCCTGCGCCAGGCGCTGAACCTCGGCCATACGGTCGGGCACGCGATCGAGACCGTGACCGGGTACGCGAGCTATCGCCACGGGGAGGCGGTCGCGCTCGGGCTGCTGGCGGCGCTGCGCCTGTCCGGCAGCGGCGAGCTGCGCGACGAGGTCGCGGCGCTGCTGCGCGCCCGGGACCTGCCCACCGCGATGGACGGCGTCGACCCCGACGCGGTCGTGATGGCCACCGCGCGTGACAAGAAGCGGGTGGGGGAGGGACCGGTTCCGTTCGTCCTGCTCGCCCGCCCGGGGGAACCATGCCCGGGCAGTCCGGTCGCCGCCCGCGAGCTGATCGCCGCCGTGCGCGAGCTGGCCAGGTAGGGCGATGGAGGCCGGCCACCGCGTCGAGGTCATGCACGGGGTCAACTTGGACCAGCTCGGGCGGCGCGACCCCGACCACTACGGGTCGATGACCCTGACCCAGCTCGAGCTGAGGATCTCCGACGCCGCCGCCGAGCTCGGGCTGGCGGTGCGCTTCTTTCAGACCAATCACGAGGGCGCTTTTGTAGAGCACCTGCACGGCCTGGGGGATCTCGCCGACGGCGTGATCCTCAATCCGGGCGCCTGGACGCACTACTCCTACGCGATTCGGGATGCGCTCGAGCTGGCCGGCCTGCCGGCGGTTGAGGTCCATCTATCCGACGTCGACTCGCGCGAGCCCTGGCGCCGCTTGTCGGTGATCGGCGATCTGTGCGTCGCCCGGGTCGCGGGCCGGGGGCCTGACGGTTACCGTGAGGCGCTGCGATGCCTACTCGAGGAGCTCTCAGAATGAGCGATCGATCAGAGCGGCTGGTCGGCCTGCTCGACGCCCAGGAGGTGGACCTGGTGCTGGTCACCTCGCTGGTCAACGTGCGCTACCTCACCGGCTACACGGGCAGCAACGGCCTGGCCGTGGTCGGCCCCGAGACGCGCGTGTTCGTGACCGACTTTCGCTACGTCGAGCAGGCCGCGGTCGAGGTGAATCCGTCCTTTGACCGCCGGCGGGCACAGCAGGAGCTGCTTGACGCGATCCCCGACGCGCTCCCGTCCGGAGAGCTCCGGCTCGGCTTCGACGACGCCAGCCTGACCGTCGCCGAGCACGCGCGGCTACGCGACGCGCTGCCCGACCGCGTGGAGCTGGTCAGCGCCGGTGGTCTGGTGGAGCGGCTGCGGATGGTCAAGGAGCGTGACGAGATAGAGCGCATCCGGGTGGCCGCACAGGCGGCCGATGCCGCGCTGAGCCAGCTGCTCGAGCGGGGGCTGGCCGGGCGGACCGAGCGCGAGCTGGCCACCGCCCTGGAGCGGGCGATGGTCGACCAGGGGGCGCAGCGGGCGTCGTTTGAGTCGATCGTCGCCGCCGGCCCGCATGGAGCACGGCCTCACGCCACGCCGCGCGACATCGAGGTCGGTGCTCGCGAGCTGGTGGTGATCGACTGGGGTGCCGAGGTCGACGGCTACTGCTCGGACTGCACGCGCACAGTGGCCAGCGGCGAGCCGGACAGCGAGACCAGAGCGATCTATGAGCTGGTGCTCGAGGCACAGCTGGCCGGAGTAGAGGCAGTTCAGTCCGGCGCCGGCGGCCGTGAGGTCGACGCGGCGGGGCGAGCGGTGATCGACGCCGGTGGCCACGGCCCGGATTTCGGGCACGGCCTGGGCCACGGGGTCGGCATGGAGATTCACGAGGCGCCGCGGCTCTCGAAGCGATCCGACGACCAGCTTCAGTTCGGCAACGTCGTCACCGTCGAGCCGGGGATCTACCTGCCCGGGAGGTTTGGGGTCCGGATCGAGGATCTGATCGTGGTCGCCGATGGTGGCGGCGAGATCCTGAGCTCGCTGGACAAGGCGCTGCTGATCGTCGGTTGAGCCCCGGTGGGCGGCTAGACTG
>JAABUJ010001992.1_pt1 | contig 27033 bp, 21 predicted proteins | sample 5559131 | NCBI WGS metagenome assembly JAABUJ01 (sample SAMN10711875, study PRJNA513366) | rock metagenome | isolation source: Antarctica rocks | place: Antarctica: Victoria Land, Mt New Zealand nord | collected 2016-01-07
GTGGGGTTGGGTGGTTTTCCGGGGGGGGGGGGGGGGGGCGGGGGGGGGGGGGGGTGCGAGGGCGGTGGAGGTGGTGGCGGATGTGTTGAGGAGGGATCGGAGGTTGACGTTGGTGTGATTGGTGCGGTGGGTGGGGATGGTGCGGGGGAGGGGGTTTGATGGTGTGGAGGCGGGTCGTCGGCTTTTCGTGAGTGTGTGGTAGTTGTTGGGATATAGTAGATAGTGCGCAAGTATGCTGGCTGGGTCTTGAATTACGACTGCTCAAGATGGAGATTAGATATAATATGGGCAAGGACTTCGATGCTCAAACCGTACCATCATCCACACGTCACCAACACATGTATCATGACCTACGATCATAGACATGCTTCCTTCACGATTACATCATATCTAAGAACCACGTCCCAATCTTCCATTCGAGGTTGAAGTATATCCCGCGACAGTCTGTATCCAATCTAACCCTAACTACACCCGCCAAATCCAACGACAACAACACACAAGATCTGAACAAAAATAAACCCAACAAACCACAGACTGCGAACCGACGGCGCAGGGCAGTCTAAGGCAGTACTAGGCGGACAAGATGAGCGGGGTATATCCAGGCCAAACCAATCTCTGCGACGACAAATTGTCCACAACAATGCAACTCAACAAATGAAAACTGGCACATATCAAGAACGTATATCAGCTCCGAACGGCTCGTCACCGCCCATACTCAATCCCGCCTCCTCCATCTTACCGTCGACGGTGCTGGCGTCGTCATCATACACCCCATCCCCACTTCCACTCTCGCAACCCCTCTCATCTTCGCCCAACCCCAGCAGCATTGGTGGTGTCGACGGCGGTTTCGGCGCCTCGTTCTCCTTTCTACTGCGTAGAGTGGTAGGCCGTGAGGAGTGGTTCTGTGCTCGAAGGGGTCTGGCCGACGAAGAAGCTTGCCTAGTTGAGGGACCGTGGCCACTGCCCGATGGGATCTGCCGCACATTGGCGGTAGTAGGTGTCAAGAGGCCGGAGAGGAAGCTGGGCGTTGACGACCTCGAGGACTTCGACGGCGTCCGACTGGCAGTGGCAGCCCCTCCATCCGCGCTGTTCCCGGCGGAAAGCGACGGGTCCCTATTCTTCCGCCAGTTGCCCCATGCGGCTGCGGCGGCAAGCGGGAGTGCTCGTGGCGAGGACGCCAGGTTGGAAATGTTCGCCAAGGACGGAAACGTCTGCGCCCCAACGCCCATTTGAGCGCGCTCTTTCTCCTGCTGCTCCATTTGCAGGTTAGCTTTGAGGCGGATGACGGCGTCGCGGACGGCGTCGCGGTCGTATTCCGGTTGGGAAAGCGTGCTGATGATGTCGCCTAGGTCGTCCAGCCGGACGCCAAGGAGTTCGCGGAGCCAGGAAATCTCCACGTCTCGCTCCTTTAGTTTCGTTGGGGCGTCGGTGTCGATGGCGGAGAGGTCTTGCTCGAGCTTTTCGAGGCGGCTTTCGCGCTCGTGCAGTTGCTCCTGCAGCACCATGATGGACTCGCGGAGAGCCTGCGGGGAGATCTTCTCGGGCAAGCCGAGAGCTACCGCCGGTGGGATCGAAGCCGTTCGCGACAGCGGTTGTGTATGATTACCCCTGGCAGTCTGTGCTGCCTGCGCGGCAGCGTGGGCGGCCGATTTGGCCATTTCAAGCTTCTCTTCCAGATGAGAGACTTTGTCGAGGAGGTGCTCTGTCTTTGCGTCGGACAGACTCAGACGTTCAAACAAGGTGGTCTCGGACCGCTGCTTGTCTTCCAGGGCGTTGTTTATAGCCCGCTCGTGTTGTGCTTTGAGATCGTCCAAGGTCCGCTGATGGAACCGATAGTGCTCTTGCATGGCCGCCTCACGAGCTTCCGCAACTTCTCGAAGCGCATCGTCCCGGGACTCAGAGGCTTCCTGAAGCATAAGTTCATTCCTAGCTTTCATCGCATTTGCGTCCGCCTTGCTATTCTCGAGCTGCGTCTGAAGGTTTGTGATATCGCATTCCAATTTGGCACGTACGATGTTGACTTGGTTGTTCGCCGCTTCAATATCCGCCTCCAGGGTCAGTCTGGTACGATGAACCTCAATCCGACAGTCTTCTCTTGCATCATCCACTTCCCGCTCTAACCTTGCAGTGGTCTTTTGGTGTTCGATATTCTCCTGCGTCGCAGTGTCGACCACACCTTCCAACCTCTGATTTGCTCTCTGCATGTGCTCCATGGCGACTCTCAGTCCGATTGCCTCCTTCCCCTGCTCCTCCAGTCTCACAACCTCGAGGTCGAGCCCTTCACGTGTTCGCACTTCAGCTTGAAATTTTGTGCTGACTAGCTCATTCTTTGCCACAAGGTCATCTTCCCTTCGTCTCGAGCTCACCTTGTCTCGCGCGATTTCCTGAGCTGCCAGAGTCATGTCTTCCTGGAGTCTATCGAATCTTTCCCGTAGACTTTGACGGGAACTCAGGCTTTCTTCCATTTGAGTCTTTAGGGCATTGACCGTCCGTCGGAGGTCTTTGTTCTCTTCCATGGCCTCATCAATGTCCTCACGCCATTGATCTCTTGACAGTCTGTATTCATCAAGGGTTCCTTCGAGGGCAGCGTTCTTGGCTGCAAGATCAGAAGCTGATTTCTGAAGGTTCTCTTGTGTGCTTTCGAGTACCGCCGCTCGGACTAAGTCCAGTTTCCTTTCCTCATGGAAAGCCTGTAAGCTTCGTTCGGTTTCCTCCGCCGACTCCCGTTGGCGAGCACTCTCTTCTTCGGCCATTCTCAGAAGTCTCTGAGTGTCTGCAAGCACATCTTCAACTGCTCTACGCGCTCTAAGCTCGTCCTCCCCACGGGTCTCGGCCATCTTCAACATGCTTTCCAGGCCGGAGATCTGCAGTTGGTACTTCTCCGCGGTTGCTGCCTCATGGCTCTGTGCGATCGGGTTCGACCGACCACGCAACTGTCGTGCAAGGGCATCTTCGACAACAGACCTGAGAGCCTCAGCTTGTGGTAAGTCCGGAACTGTCCCTGACATTGATTTCTTCAGCTCCGAAACAGCCTGCAGCACTTCGGAGGTGCCAGCAGCTGAAGCCGACTTTTGCTGATCGGCTAATGTTTCAAGCAGGGCAGCCTTCATTTTCTCGAGACGTCGGTCTTTCCGGGGCGACCGGGCCCGTGCCTGATATATCTCCTCATCATCATCTTCATCGTCAGCATCACTGTGCTCAACCTCAGCGGACATGCTTCCCATATTCCTGCTTCTAGGTTCTGTTGTCAGTTGCGTCAGGTTTTCTTGAATGAGGGCCAAGGCTGTCTCCAGCGGCTCAAAACGCTGCTGTAACAGTCTACCAACCACGTCATCCACATGATTGTCAAAGAACCGCGTTCTGTACTGTAGCTTTACGTCTTCAGTGGAGGAGATAGCATCATCCCAATCGCTGATCGGGACATCTGCGGCGTTGTTTAACCGGTGAACTGGTGACGCAACAGCCATACCTGGACGTCCATAAGCCAAGATATTACCTTGGCATGACTGGAATTCTATGTCGGTACTCTCTCCAAGCGAGACCTGGTACTGTTGCTGATAAGTTTTGATACCGGGGGAAACAGCTTTGCCTCGGAGTTTAGCGCCTGACATAAGTTTGTCGACATGGGCTTGCTTTGCGCCATCTGACTTGGCGCTTCCAGTAACCTCTGGGTGCGTCCATGGCGTATCTACCCTCTCAACACCCAGATCCGAATCATTTTCATTCAAATGCTTCATGACAGCGTCAATCTCATGGAAAGAGGGATCAATGAGTGAGGCATAGTTTACACCTTCGCTATCAGGGTAGGCCACGTGATTTTGAAACTCGTGCACACTAGCTATGGGAGCGTTTCCATGATCTGAATTGTGACAGCTCGTAGAAGTGATCGGAAGGACTGGCGGCGAAGGGCTTTCTGCAGAGCGAGAGGCGGCCAGACCGTCAACAGTCTGCATAGGCGACAGTCGTTCAAGGTCTCCGCCAAATCTGGGATTGTGTGAATAATTCTCTCCACTAACTCCAGCGGATTTGGTTGCAGCAGATAGCGACGGCCTTTCCGATTGGTCTGTTTCTGATCTCTCAACATATGCCGAGTTCTGGCTCTCTTTTGCACATGTCTCCTCTGTTAGTGATTTTGACTCCGATTGGGGTGAGGAGTCCATCGACTTGGTGGCCAGACCAGCGTCGTCGTATACCGCAGGCGCAGATATCTCTTCTAGATGTGGTGAGAAGGGTCGGGCTGTGTTAAAACTTTCGGCTTCTTCTCTCCGGCTGAATTCGAATGGTTCCCAGGTCTTTCCTCCAACCGCAGATGACGGCGATGACGGCGACGATGGGGACGACGGCAACGGTGATATGACATCTTGATCTTCATCTGGTTCGTCGTTTTCTTTGCCGGTGACCGAATGCTCAGTCAGCTTGGCCGGCTCCCTGTGGGGCGACTGGGTCTGGCTCATCTCTGTCAGAGGGAGAGACGGGGTCGCAAATTGTGGGATTTGATCGCCATCGCTCCCTCCCCTCCGTAATCTCTTCTGCCGGCCATCTGCTTGGGTTATTCTCCCGGACTCATCCTCTTGACCCTCGTCGTTTCTTCCATTATTGGTCTGAGAATCATCCGGTCTTATGATTGCAATAGCTTTTGATTTCTTGGTGGGTTTAACGATATCAGCAAGATTCAAGTTACCAAAGATTTTACTTGTCACATTAAGTCGTCCTTCGGAGCCTGATTGCTCACTGTCAGTCGTACGGATAAAATTTCGGTGGCCATTGCCAGGCATAAAACCGGGGCCGCCAGGTCTGAGCGAGGGTCCGGAGGAAGAGAAATTGAACTTTCCAGTCGGAAAATTTGCCGAAGCAGCATAGGTGGGTGTAAAAGCAGGAGCTGCAACGTTGAAGCTGCTGCCGATCGTGCCGAAGAGATTCCTCGTCTGGGCAGGGCCGTCGGTAGCTTGCAGGTGAGTTAAACCCAGACCAGCCGACTGGTTGGGTGCAAAGTGATTGTCTGCGAACGAAAAGTTACCGCGTGCAAAAGAGGTCTTGGGATCGAATTTGAACTCTTTAGCCTCGACGTTGAGTTTCGACATTGATGGCTTTGCCTGATGCGTGGGTTGATTCTGGGTTGTGCGAGTCTCCCACCGGGTGTTAGAGTCTGAAGCAGGGTAATTCGGATTGCTATCACCAGCAGGCACTCGCCCCTCCGATAGGGCAGATTCCCCACGATTTGCATCTGTTTCCGGTAAGACGTTTTGAGCCGATTTTCCTGGTTTGTTAGAACCATTCTCGTTCTTGTTGGAACTCGAATCAAGCTGAGTAGAGTACAGTTGCTCGTCCTTTTCTAGTTGATGCCGAATTGACTGTTCCAATTGGTATTCAGCCTCGTCTATCTCTTTCTGCAGGGTCTCGCTCAAGTTATGTCGATGCCCTCTTGGTATAGGATTGACAATGTCAGGTTGGCTTCTGTAAGTCATCTCATGTTCGGTACCGTCATCATGCTCTGATACCTTCGAAATTTGTGGCCGTTGATGAGCGTTGAGTTGCTGATGTCCATAGTTCATTGAGGCCGTGTTATAGCCCAGTGATTGTTCGTGGTTTTCCTGTTTACTTCCTGAACCATATAGAGGGCTCGTAGCTAGAACGGGTCCCAAGCTCTTGTAGGTACCGGCAAGTGCAGGCGACCCCCCTCGTGGTGGTTGTTGGGATCCGAGATAAGCTTGAGGCGACAATATGCCTAAACCGGACGGTGTTGGCTGATGCCAGGGGTACTGAGATGATGAGTCTCTAGACCAACCGGGCATGTGGAGGTTTCCGTACCCAGCGGGCTGAGAACCAGACGAGTTGAGGGAGCCAACTTGTGAGGTCGCGTTGGTCGAGGGCATCAATGCCGGCGAGAATGGGTTTGGACGATGTGTTGTATGGTTACTAGCGGCCGATGACCCAGGCACAGGCGGAGATAACGGTAGACTGGGGTATCGGGACGATCGACGACTCATGGATGCTGGAACCGGTGACTTCCTTGTGCTGAGGTCGTCGTCACCAAAGCTCACTCCAAGCGCGCGGAGTTTCTCCTCTTTCAGTAACTCGACGTACGCCTCCCACTCGCGGCGATCAGGAATGCTGACCCGATACAAGCCCATTTCCCACTCTCGACTGATCTCTACAGGATCAGGGTAGATCAATCTACTCTGTCCTTCCGCCTCGCTGTTGTGAAGCCTGTTGCCCGAGTTCGGAAGACCGAAGCCTCTCGTGTCATACCCTTTTGTTTCCCAGTCTCGTAAACGTTCTTCGACGTCGGTATGGGTCAGTAAGCGCACATCCCCATCCTCCTGACCCCTCGTGTCATCTACCGGTAGCGATATGATACAGGGTTTACCGCGCCAAACAACACGCTTTTTTGGTCTCTGGAGTGGCCCTGTTGACGGTTGTGGTGGCCGCTCATCATTAGTTGACAGATCAGGCGTTCGTGGTGCGATCACCACCGGAGCTTCCGAAACGGTCCGCTCGAACGAAGGTGGAAGCGGTAGAGGCTTATCGAGTGACGTGTTCCCTGGTTGCCCGCTTGATTTCCGGCCAGGCGGCGAGTCCGCGAATCTAGAAGCATGCATGTTGCGCGATGTCGCGGCTTCTTCTGTCGGGTCGGCCCACAACGTCTGAAAGTCTGTTGGTCTCACCGTGTCCGTACTGTATTTTGGCTGATGTCTTCTGGCTTCCTGGCCTTGCCTTACACTCCGGAATTTCGCGCTGTCTCTGGACTTGACGAAGTTACTCAGCGTTGGTGTTTTCAACCCCTCTCGACTTACTTGGCTTTCGAGTCCGAACCAAGGGACGTCACTCCCGTGACGGTCACCACGGGTGATTACGACCGACGAGTCACTGGCACTCCCTACAGATTCGTCACTCCACCAGTTGCCACGCTCCGAGTTGGACCTGCCCGAGAGATACTGTCGAACCCAGTTTTCAGTTAAGCCCCGTGCAGGGTCGAGCCTTTCCCGCTCGACTGTCGTAGACGCCACGGTATGATCGCGCGATCCCCACTGGTATGAATCCGACCCTCTTCCACTCTCTCCTGGTGTCTGGGCTTCGAACTGAACAAGAGCCGGAAGCTGGGAGCGCGTAAGATCTGAGCGACGTAATGTGGAGTCGTCTGAGAGATCGCTGCTGACTGTCCAGTGATGACTGTGAACAGTACTACCTCCCCTAGGGCCCGATGGAAGCTGATACGGAGATCCCCATGCGGCAGTGTAGTACAAACTGCTATCCGTCCTTTGGTGCGCCGAGGGAGATTCTGGAACAGGATGCGCAGCGCTGCCCCCCGGTAATGGATGTAAAGGTGGTAGTCTCGGCGACGAGGATCTCCTGGTATGACTAGGCGAAGGTGCTGTCCATACGCTTGACTCTCGCGAATGAAGGCTTCCTCCGTGGGCTGATTGGCCGCCAGTCCCGAATGCAGGACTCACGTCAAGTACCTGTAGTGGCGGAGGAGATGACGCGGGAGACCTAGGACGCCGGCGGGTACGTATAGCTAGATAGTATGCACATGAGTATGAAGGCCAATAATTTCAAGCAGTTGTGAAGTCGTGACATACCTTCCACCTCGTACGTGTTTGCAAGCGATCTATAATCGCTTGCAAACGTTTCTGACGGAGTTACCGGCCGCTCCTGGATGAGTTACACGGCGCGGAGAGAGTTGATTTCCAACAGCGAAGTATCCCGTCGTGCCCCTAAGATTGATGAGAACGATCACTCAAAGTAGCAGGTTAAGTCCACAGATTAGCTGAGTCATTCCAGATCAACATAGACATCCATTCTATCCATTGCAGCTGATGTCGATGCAGATAGGGACATACTCGAAGCGTTGACGCTGTTGTTGAAAGTATTGATACTGTATTTACTTTTGAGTGAGAAGCGTGTCGCGATGAGGTGTTCCGAACCAAGAAAAGGGAGGAGCTAACGTTACCTTACCGGAGGTAACGACATCACACTAAGGTTCAAAAGAGTTAGCGTTGCCGAAAGCCATAACCTTCGAGTCTCAAGGAAGCATGCCCACGTGTATGAGAGCCCACGTACATGTACAACCCCTTGCCTTACATGTATGCTCTGCATGATTCCAGACATCAATCACATAACTGGTAACATACTACATCTCAAGAAGATGCGGTCCTTGTATGCGCCAGTATGTTGGACTCTTCATGAGTTCGTGTCGTCTAAACAGAATTGCTATGGCCGTACCCGAGCGGACTTGGAACTGGCAGGCAATTTGCCAAGGGGTATGCAAGGCACACATACATAAGGGTATGAGGTCTATGTGCTCACCGTCGAGCACGGCGAGGCAGCTCGAGGAATGCATGAGTCGATCCAACTCAACCCAGCTTGACAGTGAGGCCGGCGAGCAAGCTTCCTGTACAGTAGGATCCCTTTCCCTTATGAGAAACGATCATGTCCAACTTCTTTTATCATCCTAGAGATAACAATTGAAACTTTTGGCGCATTGCAACCATTGTATTGAAAAGCACAAACCCTAGCCCTTATACTTGGATCAATCTGAGCGATGTTGTAACACCACGCCACTTCATCGCACACTTCTCTGCGTAGAGTTGGACAGTGTTCATGTAGGAGCTTATCATGAGGACATTCAACAAATTAAACCACGAGTATCGCCATGAATAGCAAACAACTCCACGTCCTAAAAGAAAACATTGGACTGGGTATGGTCATGTAGGTCACCATAGCCCATCTTGATAGTCTGAGAACCATCCGCTCCGCAACAAAAGCCGACCAGGCTCAACACAGAGAGCCAAAAGAACGCATCATACCATCAAGCTTTCAAGAAGCCCTTTTCTCTTTAAAACCCCCTTGTTTCGTGATCAGGATAGGTCTTGTTTGCTGCTGGAAATGACATCCCAAGCGCCGTTGGAAGATAGTCCTGGAGGCAAAGCCATCACGTAGCCCCACTTTTGGTTGATGTCCTCGTTGGCAATCCACTCATCACCATTAAGCAAGTCACGGCTTCGAATACCGGTCCCAATAATCAAATCAGTCCCCACCGTTGAAAATTTGACTTCATCGTCGTCAGCATCATCGAGTGGCCAGATGAGCATCGGCATTCCAAAGATGTTATAAGTATCCGGCAGGACACAGAGGACTCGAATGCGATACTCGTGGTCAGCGCTAGCGAGAAGCTTGTGCTCAAGATAGACAAGGCTGGAATGACCGCGCACGCGGAGACGGTACATGTCAGGAGAGCAGACCTCGTCCCGCACAAATATGGAGGGATGGTATGTTTTGCCTTGTTCAGGGACCGCATATTGATGTGCTTTCAATTGGGGCCAATTACCGTCATCGTTGTCTTTCAGGTCAACTGTCACATAGTTCCCACAGCTCGAAAAAGAAGGTATAAAACAACAGACTGGATCTTTCCATGAACCTGACCACAATTCCATCCACTTGAGTTGGGCGTCGCACACTTTCGCGATCCGAATGTAGCCGTGGTTATCATTCGCGGACGAAATGATAAGAAGGGAGGTATCAATGGGATGGAACGCAACCGACACACGCTTGCTTTGACATGGCTTCTTTGCAAGCACCGTAGTTGATTGGTTCGGGCAAAGCTCGTACACAGATAAGATGTATTTGTTAGACATTCTATCCAAATATATCACAGCAAATCTGTTCTCGTCCTGGCTGAAGTCAGACTCAGTGATCTCAATCTCACCGGCTAAGTGGAGGTCAACCAAGGTGAGAGAGTCCTGGTTCGATTGGAAGAGACCGTGTTGAGTCACAATGTATTTGCCGTTACAGCTAACAAGAGGCCTCCCATGGAAGAGCCTGGGCATCATGCGAGGTCCTAAGGAGTTGAGAGTCTGCAGCTGTATTGTCACAGTGCTTCCTCGCTCAAGCTGATGACCACAACGCCAAGTGCTCACAGTGAGGACGAACTTGCCAGCTGGATAACTTGTGCCTTGGCCTTTAACGAAGGGTGACTGGATGGACACCCATTGAGTTCCTTGTTTGATAGGGTACCAAACTGTGTCATCCCTCGCAATCTCAGCAGCTACAACATCCATAAGGTCCCGATCTTCCATTTTGGTCCATTCATGATCAAGTTGTCTCTTCTGAAGACCAAAGTCCTGTGTAAGTAGAAGGAGACCAGGAGCATCAGCTGTAACTGTGGGAGGTATGCACCACGCTGTAACGATATTGGTGGTTCTGAAAATGCACGTTCCTGGAACTTCTTCGTGGCCGTTGCTGCCAATACCGTTGGGTAAGGCGTACACGAGGATTGAACCAAAGGCACCATCAGAAACAACGATTGCATTTTCGTCATGTACGAACTGCACCTGTGCCCGCCCAAACCATTCTACGTTACTCAGCCTGACGAGTACATTCTCTTCAAGAAGAAAGCAATACAGCCCTCCACTGGCATGTACAGGTGTTGTCTCGTCCTTGCGATAAGAACAAACAGAGCGGCGGAAAACAAGCTTCCTAGCGGAACGAGAGAACTTGACTGTTCGAACTCCAACGACGCCTCCATTTACGCGAAACTCGTGCCGCAGGAGAGGATTTCCATCCATGTCAAGAATCTCCAGCTCGTCATTATGCAGGACACGAGCAACGCGATCCATACCAAAACAAGTACAACTCACTCCCAAGCTAGCCTCAGGGTCGTAGATGGCTGTTGGACGGGAGACCTTCTCTCTACTAATAATGTTCCAGATGCCTCCTGGCGCGTTCACAGTGTTTTCCCTCCCAAAGTTCACTACATCTTGTGAGCCGTCTAGCTCGTTGCGAAATATATTCCCCATCACAATGTCGTGCTGATCCACCAAACAAAGTTCAGCCCAGTCTGCTGCAGCTGTGCGCTCAGGCTGAGGATCTATTTTCCACAACAGTGTCTGAAGGCAAACACTATCAGTGTAGGTAATCGCAATATACTGACTGCAAAGACTCAAAGCTGCCGAGCAAAGGTGCCAGGATTGGCTTGAATTGGGCATGCCAGTGTAGACTGCCGGACAAAACTTCATTTCTTCTCCAACAATCCATCGATCGAGTTTCCTCCTTTCTGAATCTTGTGGAACATAGAAGAGGCTATCAGTGCAGACATCGTAATGCACCCAGCCCCATCTAGGGATTGAAAGATCTGTATGATGCTCTGGGAAATGGGCAGATGAGCCATCCTGCCAGAGTGCCTGAGTCTTACGGGCTTCATTTACAGTGCGTCGGACGTGTGTTTGAGTGTTCATCAAGCTTAAAATCGAACGAGGACTATGATTTATCGATTTATCGTAGAATTTTAGTGTAGACAGAACGTTGTCGACCCAAGGCAAAGCCTTACTGAGTAGGGAAGATAGACGTCGGAAGCGCTTCATATTGAATATAAAGAACTCAAGCCTGTATCGACTGACGAAGCTTTCAGCCAAGAAGACAGAGAAACCGCTTTCAATGAAGGCTGTGATCTTCTGGTTCACATTGACTATGGTCTCGTTCGCTAGCTGACTAGTCAATGCGTCCCATGCAAGCTCTGGCCAGTATCTCACGGCGTATTCAAACAGTGGATGTCGCTCTCTAAAAGCATTATCTTGTGCCATTGGTTCGTGGATAAGATTCTCTCGGCCTCGAAAATACGGATCGGCGTGTAAAGACTTGTCAAGCAGGACGTCGAGGCAAATTAAGCATAGGAGAGTTTTCGATTTCGGAACGTTCACAACAAACGAAGAGAGGTGTAAGGGGACTTCTCTCTTCCCAGAAGCCCTGCTGAGGAAGTCGCGAGCTGACAGGTGAATCAAGCCAGTAGTATCTCCATCTGCCAAGCCTGTATATGAGACGAGCGATCCGCATACACGAACAATGTCTTTTCTAGAGAAGCAAAGCTGGTAACTACCCCCGTCTACCTTCTCGAAATAGTCCGTGGAGCTCCTCTGCGAGAGTCTGAGAGCATGTTCAAGCTCCGCGAATTGCAGCGGTCGACTGCTGCAAACCACCCATTGAAGAATGAGACGACAGAATTGCTGGTGCATTTCGGGAAGCCGATTGAGCTTGTCTAGGCTTTCGTAGACGCCTCCGAGACCACGTGGGAATTGCCCGATAGCGTCAGGACCGGTGGAAAAACAGAACGGTCTTTGATATCCTTGCACATAAGGTATGCCCACAAGAACATCCCTTGGTGGCTCTTAGGGTCGCATGGCTTATTGACTACTCTATTCCTTAACTCTTCGTTTTCTTGCCCAGAGAGTCTTTCAATCTTCATGATCTTGTATGTCACAAAGGACGTGATATCGTGATCGATGTCGGTGTGGCTGATCTCAATGATCAGTGTCGGTGTAGACTTCGCGAATAGCTCGACGTATTTCTTCCGAGCAGTCAGAACGACCTTGACCGCGGTCTCATTCGTGAACTTCAATAGCTCCTTCGCAAGAGTCTTTGCATCTATGCATTCATCTAGTGCGTCAAGCACGATGGTTACAGTGACCTTATTAGAGACAATCAAGCTTTTGAAAATCTCCCACCAATCGTCGAAGGAATCACAACGTCGTTGGACAAGGTCTTGAAATCTCTTGCTCAAATCGATAGCCCAGGTCCCAGTTCGAAATTGGTTGTATAACTGTTCGAGCATTGACCGCACAGCAGCCATAGAAGTATTCTTGTTATCGTCGTTGTACTTGAAATAGTGGTAAAGTACGATAGATCCAATAGAGGAAGAGTCTGACCCTTCAGAAGAGGCTACTTCATTGACTAGATAAGAGCTGAGGATCGTTTTGCCTGCGCCTGGCTTGGAGTAGATGACGAGGAGCGCACCAGTAGAATTGGTCGACCAGCTCCTGTATTCGTCCTTTCGCGTGATCCAACTGCAGGTATCTCCGTAACGTTTCTTACAAGCTTTCTTGTGATCAACGATGTAGGAAGGAGCGGATATCCAGTCAAGCATGGCCAAAGCTCCCTGTTCTAGAGACTGCTGTTGGTGTTCAGACGTGTCCGAGTAGTGTTGCGCCTCAGCACTTCTCCACAGCCTCTCCCTTTGCCGTTTTAGCTCGCTTCTCAGACCTTCGAATTTCTTCGAGATTGCTTTGGGCCTGAGAAATCTTTGTAGTGCCGCGCGTGACTTTGCTCTGTAATGCTTCAAAGCCTCAATCCAGAACTTCATGATGGCGTCGACGAGCTCCTCAGCTACTGGCCTGACCAAGGCAGAATCGTTGAATGTCGTGGTGAGGCTGTCGATGAGCGGTATGTCCTCACCCATGACGGTGAAGAACGTGAAGACCTCGTCAAACCCCTCATTGCTCTTCTCCACGAATTGGAAAACCGTCTTCACGCTACCCCAGATGAGTTTGCCCCCAAACGGAGCGAGCATGGCTAAGCCTTCCAGAAGATTTTCAAATGGCTCCAAGTGCAACCGGGCTTTTTCTAAGGCTTCGAATGCCTTGATACCTTTTGGGTGAGTTCTAGAGCTCCTGTCTTTCAACACATCCTCAGCAACCTTGAGCACGTCAGGCAAGCCCGTTGGTGTTGTGACTTGTTTGAATTCCTTTGCACTCAGTTCTTCCCGAATACTGATCAAGGCGCGCTCGAAGATCTCATTGATAACTGAAGAAGCCATGGCCGAGACCCAGTCCCAGCGGTTTTAGAGACTTAAAGGATGGACTGTGAACTGCTAATAATTTCGCGACGCTATCAACGGTGCATGTCCGAAAACTCGAACAAGGCATCGCGGAAGTGCTGATAAGATTTTGGACCCCACTTTGCGACGTTGCACAATCCAATCATAATGCATGCGTAGGGGGAGCCTCAAAGTCACACCTATAGAACCTCATAATCGACGTGTCGACCCCAGCACAGGCTGATAACACGGAAAGAAACATGGCCAGGAGACTTTCGCCTAGCATAAAGCAGTGCTCAAGCAGATGGCCAACGTAGAGGGAAAGGCTGCAAAAGGAGGATCATCAGGGAGATTCGCATTGCCAGTAGAAAGTGACATGGCGACTATGAGAGTTGAACATGAAGAGGCGTGCCGTCGTCTCTACCTTAATTTCCACACGAGCGAAGCTAAGCCAATTCATAGGTCTGGGCACGCATCTGCCACGCATTCCAATGGTACTTTATTCAGAATTGTTACACTTGGCTCATTGCCACTGAGATAACTCTCCTATTCGACTTCGCCGGCATACAAAGTATCGGGGGCAGCCCGTGAACATAGATCATGTACAATGGGGGAAACCATGTGGCTCCTTCTGCCAGTCACCTCAACAACTCTCCAGTCATCCATACAAACCAGACGTATTTACCGGTCAAATACATAACTGGGCTGTCCGGAGACGGAATTGCAACTACTGAACTGTGAAGCACCACGAAAGAGCCGGAGTTCAAACCAGCCTCCTGGCCTGCCCTCGAGCCAACCCTACCACCATCATCGACAACCAGGACGACAACAAGCGCGGTTTGACCTCGGTCTTGATGCCCGTAACTCGATGCTACTGGCATCGAGGAAGATTAGCGGATGAAATTGTAGAGGAAGAGACCGAGTCCTTGTTCTCTGACGGTTGAACGTATGAAGGGGGACACTTGGAGGAGCGGAATGAAGGAGAGGTTGCACGACGGGTACTCGAAGCCTGTAGGGACGGCATAGAGCTGAAGATGGGTAGGACGGAGATGATGGTCGTCCGCTGGGGAACTGGAGACGAGCAGCAGCCAGAGGAGTAGTTCGTTCTCTTCCCGAGTACGCTGTGAGACATGCACATCACAAGCCAGATTGGCGTTCACCTACCTCCTCTCTCGTCAGATTCCCGCCCCTCCCACTCCGACAACCTCTTCCGTAGCGGCCCTACCAGAACCTTTCATCAACACCCCCATCCCTTCGCTGCTTCGCAGACTCACACCCATCATGCCAACTTAGTCTTCTCAATGAGACTTTACCCGGTTGATATCACACAATCCCAAATTCAAGACAGTACAGTAGCTCGGAAGAATCCATACCATTCAAGACAGCAGATCGGAATACTCCATTCGTGCCGATGAAATGACAGCATCTCACGCTTGCACTTTCCACGTCTGTACAGCTTGTAATACCATCCATTCTATGAGCACAACCTCTATAGGCCCGTATGCTTTGAACACAAGCTACCAAATTTGGCAGTGTCGAACAGAAATGACACATCCAATAGTACGTACAATCCCAAAGTATCGCGAGATAGCCATGCCAGAGCCATTGTTCGTACTAACCCAAGACAAAGCCAATACCAGGATCTGGACCCGGTGGAGTGGCCATCCACTAAAGAAAGTACTCGTACAATGGGTTCGAGACAAGATGGAGACGTTCAACAGCTCAGGTCGAATTTGCTGGTGCGGTCGGCGGTGAAGGCACCCCAGTGAGTCTCGTCCGAGGAGGCCCCGCTGTCACCAACGCTCTTCGGCTTCCATGGCTCATCCAAGGCCTCAAAGTAGAAGACGTTGACACCCCACTTCAGCATACCACACACGGCGTCCTTGTAGTAGGTCTGTGCGTTGGTGGTGCCTGCCTTTGCCGCTCCATAGTCGGAACCACCTATACAATGTCAGCCGGTCACTGCTGCCTAAGACTGTCTCATATGCCATCGCGTACCATCGGTAGGCCATCCGGTTTCCCCGTTGGCCAGCTCGATGTCGTTGCCTCCGAGGCTCTGGATGTGGCTGAAAGCTTGCTGCAGGTCATCGAAGTATGTTGCGGTGGCATTTTTGATGTCCTGTCCTTGCCAGTAGGAAAACGCGTTGACGAGGCTGAGCCCTGATATCAGCATTCAACCCAGGCTGGGGGAGAGCGTGTACAAAACCTACAGTAATTTGACGCCACCCTTGATCAACGGATCGGCTGTACCATCGGCGTACTTGTTCCAGCTATCCGCAGTACCAATTTTGAGGTTGGGAAAGAGGTTCTGGACCATTTGAATCTTGGCAAGGAGTTGGTCACCATTGAGGTTCTTTCGGTAAAGGGCTTCCGAGCCGACTGTGATGGCATAAACTGCGTCGGTGCCCGCACTCTTGAAAGCGCTTTGAAGTGCACTGATGTCGGCATTGAGGGCAGCATCCGTATCAGGCCTGGGGGAAAAATGGGGTCAGTGGTAGATCAACGGATCGTGGCCTCGGAAGCCGCCAAAAGTCCATGACAGGAATAGGCTCACCAGACTCCGAGAATGACTTTAAATCCCTTGCTGGTCGCAGCAGGAAGGATGTTCTGAGCGGTGTTGCATTCGCTCGCGGAATATGTCCGGACAATGGTGCTGGTACTCTTCAAGGCGTCGAAGTCAGCTGCGTAGTCACTGGTGGACTTGCACGAGCCATCGGCTTTTTTGTTCCCTATGGCGTAACCAAGAGTGCCTGCGGCGGAGACGACAGCCGGGGTAGCGGCCAAAGCAGCGGCAGCAATGGTGGAGAAACGCATGTTGAAAGACGGATGCGTATACTACTGAAGACCGTGTAGAACAGTGTTAGGTGTCTAGAAAAGAATGTAAATGCTAAGTACTCGAAGGATGAACGAGGGAAAAGAAACGGTGGAGTATTGAAGAGAGTGAAAGAGTGACGACGGAGCTATAGGTGGTTAGTTTTCTGTTGAAAAGAATGAAAGAGCGTGAAGTACGAGACAGAGGTGAGAAAAGTTTAGGCGCTTGATGTGTTGTGGATCTCCAAGGAATGCGCGTAATTTGATTGGTCAGCTATGAAACTTTGGGTGGAAAAAGGGGAAGCGGTGCTAAGGCGCGGCCGGAAGTTACCGGTGCCTGAGTGAGCTGTTACCTAATAATAGCTCGGGCACAGACATTCTCCGTCCGTGACATCAAACTCTAAGGCAGGCAACTTCAGCAGTGCACAGGAACAGGGTACCTTATCTACCTTACATAGATGCTACCTAGGTACTTTCAGCGTGTCGTGAGGGAGGATCGCTCGGTGAAGGAAGCAAGCCTCGAATATTGAATGGAGCCAATCTCTCGAGAAGCCATGGGCCTTTTGATCTTCAACTATTCACCAGTACTATGCGCATTGCCTACTCATCTTCTCATTCGTGTTGAGTATAAGCATACGGCTATCTGCGTCAATTTGAAGCTGTGCTCTTCTTTCATGGCTGCACAGCAGTAAACATGATTGCTGTGGCTGTATCTTCGCGCCGCACCTGGGAGCAAATCACTGAAATGACTGCCTGAGAGGCGTAGCCTCGTCCTTCAGAAACCGTCCACCCTTCTTAGTTCTCAACTTCCTGTCTACATAAGACATCATCTTGAACCGCATCAAAGTATCAGCCTGCAACTGCTTGGCATCACACTGAAATCTCTTATTTCCATCATGACATTCAACTACGTTGTCAAAGCTCTTGCTACCGGCCTCAGTGACCACGCACATACTGCCTTGGCTTGGGTTCAGGGCCTTCCGGTTCAGAGCTTTACTAAGGACCTCGCTCTTTACAATGCTTCCAGCTACGCTACTACTGCCTTGACTTGGGCTCAAGTCCATCCCGTCCAGGCTGGGGTGATCACTCCGAACTTGGGACTCGCCCCGTTCCTCGGACTCGGGTGGATGCCCGCCTTGGCTGTAAGAGCTGCTGGTTTTGGGAATTTGGGTGTTGTTGCCGGTGAGTTGGCACACGCTGGTTGGGTACCACGTCCTATATACTGATTCAGAGCGCCGCCAGGAATGCCCGCGGCCTGGTTTCAAGCCTATGTTTACGGAGGGCACATCCCAGCTGGGAGCATCTTCGCTGCACTCCAAGCTTGGGGTGCCGGGATGGGAGTTTAGCGGCCTCACTTGCGGATTGGAAGTCGACGGTACATTTGGCGAAGGGCCACGAAAATTCGCACGGCTTTACATGGATGAGTGAGGGATTTCGGATATGGGCATACGAGGCTATCGGTTGCACCACAGATAACGTAGCGGAGGGCACACTGAGGTTTCTTAGATACAAGCTGAACTCATTCGGTCAGGAAGTTCTCAAATTGCAGATACTGAATACAATGTACAGTCTTGCCAACCATCACATCGCCCTGACTGCAACAATCTACTTTGCCCTCCTCTCCCTCCTCGCACCCATTTCCACACATCCGCTCAAGCCATCATCCTCATCACAAGCCTATTCATCATCTTCCAGGCCCTCTCTCCTGCCAGTTTCGCCATCCTCTCCGCCTTCCCCAGGGGTAGACCCATCTGCCTCACCACATGGAACCTCTACATGCTCGCGACCCTGAGACCGGCCCTGAACAAAGACAGCTATGCCGAACTGCCCGATCCTGCGCGCTCTTCAGAGCCTCGGCGCCAGCGTCGCTTTCGCGGTCTGCTACGGTATAGTGGTAGATGTAGATGTCCCTGCCGAACAGGGAAAGATGCTGGCGTGGCGTTGAATCTAGGAACTTGCGAGGGGCCGGTGTTGGCAGGTGGGTGGTGTTGAGATCGCGTAGTCAAGATCGTGCACCAAAAGAAAAACTTCCAAAAATCATACCGACAAAACGAGTGAAGCTGGTTCCCTGATATTCAAGAATTGAACAAAAGGACTCAAGCTGAATTCTAGAAAATCTAGAACTCAACTTGCCTTAGGGTGTCTTGAACACCGGCCCAACGAATTTCACGTGGTAGATCGAGCTCTCGGAGCCCAGCCCGCAGTAACGCTCAGACGGTTTTCCACTCTGCCATATTACCCTCGGTGAGGAAAAACCTCTCAACATTGATATAGAACCCTCTAAAAAAAGGTGAGATCCACCACCGCGCGAGATGTGCACGTGACCTCTATACTACATGTCCATATTGCTTTTTAATGATACCGTAAATGCATTGCCAAATATGTTTGGGACAGGAACATGAGCTTTCATGGCGGCGAGTAAATTTGGCAACCCAGTGGAAAATATCTGACCCCAGTCTCTTCACCTCCTTTCCTCGACCACCTCATCCCTTAGCACTTATGTCAAAGATTTTTGCAGCTTTGCGGTGATCTAGTGGCATAGTGACCTAGGAAGGTCTTACACTTTCCATGAAAAACAGTATATATAGCAACTATCATATATATGCTCAGCCAGCACCTCTTGCTGCTTAAGGTAATTGTCGTTGCTGAAGTCTTTCCCGATCAACATCACGGAAACTTGAAGGTAGTGGAATCGCGCACATGGCGATTACTAATACTGTGCCTACGTAAAGTAACGCGTTTGTTTATCTAAAACTTTCTTGATGTGGTTAGCGTTGTCGCCCGCGGCATGAAATCGTGCTTGCAGATCACAACAACAAAAGTGTATAAAGAAAACAAAACACCCTCGCACAAGACAACCCACTTGCATCTACATCTACCTTCTGTGCATTGTAGAGCTTCCGTTGCTCTCCTACTACCTCAATATTGAAGATTTGGCTGCGGAATCTTTGGAGTTGCTTCGCTCATACGCCAGCTAAACAACATGGTAAGATGTGCATCACTGGACACTCTCTGGGGCCGTCAAGAGTCTTGCGCAACTTCACTATTGCTGGACTACAGATCGCATGAGAATGGTCAATTGGTATTTGTTCTTGTGACTTTGTACTGACTGTGTTCCGTGCGACTCAGAACTCCTCAACTCTGCGCCGTCTCGCGGCAGATCACTCCGCACTTCACACGTCTGCGCTGCCACCACACTATCTATTCCCACCATCCGGCGACTCCACTTCAATACCAGATGACCTCACCCAGCTCACGATATTACTCACCGGCCCAACTGGCACCCCGTACTCCCAAGGGTTGTGGAAGCTACACCTCAAGATCCCAGAGGATTTCCCGAAAAGCCCACCAAAAGCCTCTTTCAGAACGCGCATATGGCACCCTAATGTGGAGGAATCAACGGGCAGCGTCTGCGTCGATACATTGAAGAGAGACTGGCAGTCAAAGTTGACGCTTAGGGACGTTCTGATTGTGAGCTTCACATTCGTTCACTTCAGCGGATCACAAACTCTAACCTTATGTCATTCCAGACCATCTCTTGCCTGCTCATTCAGCCAAACCCTGACTCTGCGCTCAACTCCGCAGCCGGCCAACTACTCCAGGACGACTACGAAACGTTCGCGCGTCAAGCCAAGCTCATGACTACGATCCACGCAGCCATACCTGCTGAGCTGCGGGAGGCGGTGCTAGCTGCGAAGAGACAAGGAGAAGAAGCCGGAACTGTAATGCGCGAAGACACGGAACGAAGTCGGCCGACCATCCGAAAAGCCTCCTCCAGTTCCTCACAAGTGATCATGAAGCGGCGCCCACATCAGCTATCCCAGTGTCACACTGCACCTGTCAGTGAAACACCAAACACCGACAGCGCCCAGCCTGCAAATACCCGCCCATCGCAGCAGCCAAACGGCGATGACGAGCTCTCAGACGACGAAGACGACGAAACCTCCGCATCGAAAGAAAACGACCCATCCCTCTCACCATCCCCAGTCATAAGCCCCGCCTTCCCGAGTCCACGCAAAAACATTCTCGGAAAAAGACCGCTCTCCGACCTCCCGACTCCCATCGACCCGGACATCGACGAAGACGACGAAGCCAACGACCTCAGCCCCTCCGAACGCAACATCGCCAACAACAACCCCTACTTCCCCGACGACCACTGCCACCCCCACCAACTCGCCTCCCGTCCCCGCAAGTCCCCCAAACTCGCAGAACGCAGCAGGGAAGTCAACTCCGCCTTCTCCGCCTCTGAATATCCTATCATCACCCCCTTCGAGGATCACGACGCTACGACCGCAATACTGGACAAGTCACGACTCCCCTCGGACGAATGCAAGGAGAACGTCACTGCGACAGCCCTCGCGTCTGCGTATCCCCTGTGCGTCGTCAAGAAGGCTACCGCACCGACCGTGGCGGACGCAGGCGTGTCGGTTCCTGCGGCGGCGTCGAGGAAGGTGTCGAGTGCCAGTACGGCGAGCAGTGGTAGTGGGAAGGGCGTTAAGCCGAGGGTCGGGTTGCGGAGGCTTTAGTCCGACTTGGTAATGGGTTTGGCCGTGCTATGCTGTGGATATAGGTCGGGATCTTACTGGGGGGAATGGCATCTGAGGGACGAGGACACGGGTGCGGTGTTGGATGGGTGGTTGGTCGGTTAGTCCGTTGGGTGTCCAGGGGAACGATGGAGAGGCAATTGTGGGGGACGGTGTCGGTCGCATGTACCATGCGTATGTTCCTAGGAGATTTCTCAAATCATAAAGCACTTTACGTGCGTCCGTCGAGTGTCAACATACTCCATACTTGATAGGCCCCAACAGAATCAAAGGCCTAGATCCCGAAACGAACGATCAATAGCTAGCTAGCGGAGACACTTACTGGATTTGCCGACGGTCAATGACACTCTGGTCATGGCAGACACCCACCTTAGATACCTACCCACCTTGGCCAGCGGCCACCACAGCTCGACGTCCAATTCAGTACTACTGTCAGCCGTCCTAGCGGGCAGGTGTTCCTTTCTGCTAGCTAGCTAGCTGCTGGCTGTTGTTGTTTATCTATCAGCTGTTTGTCATCTCCGGCCAGCAGGAGGATTAGTACAAGTACCTCGTTCATGCTTCGACGCAAGGACAGTATTGTACCTTACCTTATGGAACGTCGTGTCGCCGTATTCGAAGGAGGGGACGAGTCGGGATGGGTTGACAGTGCCTGAGGCTCCTGGACCGTGGTGAGGTGAGGGTAGAGGTCGACGGGACGGCGGTCGTGTCAGGGGTCTAAATCGTTCCCTTATGATAGGGAAGGGAGAGTGATGTGGATGACGGGTACTGGAGAGTCTGTCCGACTCATGGGACGTATAGGTATTTGTGCCTTAAGGGAAGCAGGAGATGGATATGCTGGGTACGGTCGAGTCCAGTCATGGCCTTGCCTTGATTGAACAATTTGCTCTCTTTGTACTGCCGTCGCCCGAATGCTCGATATGTTACCATTAGAATGTCTATATACAATACCTATACCAGTGTACAAAAAGTGACTCAAGCGCCGCCGGCAGCGAGCAAGCTCTTCCCCTTGACGTTCTTCCATTCCATCTATTTTCCCCCCAAAACATTAGCATCTACCCTTACTCCCAACAATATAATGTGGAGGGCATGGCTCACCAGCAACGAAGCCGCAAAACCAAGAGCACCCATCACAACAGGCAGGATGAAAGCTCTTTGAATAGCCAAATCATACGCCGTTAAGACGCCCGCCAGTTGAGCCGGGGGCGTGACTTCGCGAATATGCGTGGCGCCGGCGGCGATGATGAGCGCGGGGTCGACGCCTTTGGTGTATTTGGGAATCTCGACGATCAGCGTGTTGGAGAAGATGTTCTGGGCGATGGAGATGGAGATGGCGCCGCCGAGGGAGTTGAAGAAGATGGCTACTGCGTCTGCCGGTACATGTTAGTCAGCCGCGGGCTTGGATACAAAAACGATTGAGTATAGACGAATAGTAGGGTTTGCGTACTTCCAGTGGGCATATCTTTCGCACTAAGCACGACCTGCACGGCGATAAACGGGATCTGTATCCCCGCCCCGGCGCCGATGCCCGTGAGTATCTGGTAGCCAATCCACTTGGCCGCGCTGGAGTCGACTTGCAGCGTTTTGAGCAGGCCGGCGCCGACGGTGAAGATTGCGGCGCCGAACCACATGAAGGGCGTGTACCAGCCGAAGGTGGTTATGAGGCCGCCGATGACGATGGAGGCGATGGTAGTGCTGACGAGGTAGGGGATGGAGCGGATGCCGGAGCCTTCGGCGGTGGTGCCTTTGACGGCTTGGAAGTAGAAGGGGAGATAGAAGATGTGTCTGATGGAGGAAGTCAGTCGGTCGGTAGATTGGTAATGGGAGGGGATATTGGAGAGTAAGTGGCTTACGTGTACAGAGCCATGGCGATGAAACATGAGAACCAAGAACTTGCGAAGACGGTACGCTGCTTTAATAAAATCCTCGGAGGGATCGTGGCTCTGTCGCCGAGTTTGAACTGCAGGAGGAGGAAAACGGCGAGGATGAGGCCAAAACCAATAAGACAACCATACACCCTCGAATCACTCCACGGATATACAGTACCGCCCCATTGCAAAGCCAGTAATAGGCAGACAATGGCGCAGATGAGGAAAAAGGCTCCCAAGATATCGATCTGTGCTATCTTCTCCCGGGTGGTCAGAGTGTTTTGCTTCCTCTCCGGGTTCTTGAAGAAGAAATAGACCGTAAGTAACGCGATACCACCAAACGGCAAGTTAATCCAAAAACACCATCTCCACGATGCCCTGTCGGTCAATGCACCTCCTAGAATCGGGCCGACGACTGAAGATATCCCAAACATACTCGACAATGCCGCAATGTAGATGGCTCTCTTCCTCAGCGGTACCGAGAAGCCGACGATGGTCATGCCACCGGAGAACAATGCAGCAGCCCCAGCTCCGGCAACAGCTCGTCCGACGATCAGCATCACCGAGTTCTTTGCCGCCGCACAGACGATGGAGCCGAGCTCGAAAATCATCAGCGCACTCAGATATGTCCATTTGACGTCGAAGTAGGTGTAGACCTTTCCGAATGACGGTTGTAAGGCGGTCGTGGTCAGCAGATACGCCGATCCATACCAGCCGACGTCGTTCAGGGAGTTGAACACCGTCGTGATCTTGGGAATGGCGGTTGCTGCGACTCAGTCAGTACGGGCAGTCTCCCACTAGATGGCAGTCTTCATGTCGTACCGATGATCGTGTTATCCAGTGCCACCTACGAAGCATGCATCAGCGTTCACTCTACCTGCACTGTGCCTTATCATCACAGCGTGCTTACCACAAACGTAGCCATGCACAATCCGAATGTGAGTATAGCCAATGAAATTCCCTTGGGATACTTCGACTCATCCTCCTCCTCCTTCTCAACATCCTCCTCTACCTTTTCCAAACGCGTAACATGATCGTCAGATTCAACGGGAGTCTCCTTCTCTAACCTCGTCGCCTCTAACCTCGTCGCCACCGTCCCTCGGCTCGTATCACTCGGTAATGCATCGGTCCCTTCGCCGTCACCATCCACAACACCAGCGACCGGCGCACTGGGTCCAATGACCTTCGACGCTGTCCCCAGAGGATCTTTCCTTGCAGTCGTATCTGTGTTACCAGCGGCGCGGCTTAGTCCATGCGCCGCATTGTCGGCACTTGGGCCCGTCACGGCATGTTCCGTGGGGCGGCGCCTGTCATCCTTGGTTCGACGGAAGATGCCCATGTGCGCAATCGATCGTTCTTTCGTTCAGCCTTATAGATCTCTATTACCCCAAGGAATACACTATATTCAAAAAGCAAAGAGAATTGAATCCAGCTTCTTATGCAAGAAGAGCGTGATAGTGGAAAAGAGCAGTGGAAAAGGTAGATTTCACATTGGACTCAGAGATTTATTCCTCGGATCACTTCCTTTCCGGGTAAGCATAAAGTGGGAACCAGACCGTATTAATATTATTGACGCTTCCCATCAGTCACGGATGATACCTGGTAATGATGCCCATATACCTGTATTTGGTATCAATTGGTATCAATTGGTGTAACCCGACATGTATGGTCCAGTTGGTTATCGCTCCCTAAGGTAGGTAAGTGTACATACAGTAACCCTCGTCTGCATGGAAATCGGGTTCTGCTGTGGGACTCGAGATGCAATGGAGACGTCGCTTACATGCAGCCCGGCCATTTCGTACGAGCTATGTCTACTGTTGTATGTATAGGTGGTTGTAGAGACTTGGGCCCAGGTCACGGAACAGAAATATGGCTGCTGATATCGAATTGCTCCTGCGCAGAGACCTAATAGTAACGTTACCTGGGCATCTCATCATCTTAGACTGCCACGGTACGACCTGCGGGATCTGTGTTCTTGAATACCACGTTCGAGTCGTCGAGAACTTGTATTGGTGGTAAAGGAAGACCCATGTAGGTATTAATGGCGACATATCGATGTATCCGGCGAAGTCGAGCGAAGAATGCATTCGTTCTCTCCCGTCTGACCGACGCCCAATATGATATTATGGAAAGGGGTCATTACTAGGACCCCGCGGGGAATGAAGAGCTCCATTCCAATGCAGCGCCAGAATGAAAAAGCGCGAAGACATGCGTCGATCCGGCTGCGGCTCGTACAGCATACCTCCTGCTCATACGACACGCTTGACCTAAGATGATTACTACGTTAGTCTCTCTGTCTGAAGCCTACACACTGTGTGCACCATACCTCAAAGAACCGCTTCAGCCACCAGACCTGAAAGACGCCCTCGCCAATCAACACGCCCAGCTGAAAGATGCTCCACCACTTAACCCTCCCATTCGTGCTCTCCGCCGTATTCCGATGCGTGGTCTCCCGCATCACGATATACGACTGCTCGTCCTTGACCTGCGACAGCAGCTCCGACAACTGCCGCACTGCAAACCACACCGTCACAGTCAGCCACGCGCAACATCACTAACACGGCCATCAACCACACTCGACTGACCTTCCACCTCCAGCGGATCCGACGGCGCCTCCGACTCCGGCACGTAGACGATGCCGTGCACGTTGAACGACACCTCCTTGCTGTTCGCCGACCAGTGCTCGTTGCTGAAACAGTAGATGTATTTGCCGTCCAGGTGCGCGACGAACGAGTGGTCGCCCGAGGAGACGGCCCGCTCGTGCGTTTGGTAGTTGCCTGACGGGTCTTGTATCTATACACCCACGTCCCACATCAGCTCCAATCCCCCGAGCCTAGTCTAGCGTTTCCGTTCCGATCGGCCCCCCCAACGGACCTCCCTCTTCACCGGCCCTCCCTACGGTCCGACTGCTCCCCCGCCCGCAAGAACACAGCGAACTCACCCAAAAATCAACCTCCAGATTCCCACTGCCACCAAACTCGCGATCCCCCACCTGAAAGCTGACGGTCATCTTGTCGTCGCCGTGGAGTTGCTCGTGGAAACATTCCCGCGAGTGGGCCCCTAGTTGGATGTTGTGTGCGATGGAAACGCCGAGCAGGCCGGCGAAGGCAGCGAGGGTGGCGGGGAGGCTGAGGCGCATTTTGGCGGGAAGGACTGTTGGGTTGAAATCAAGATGGTGATGGAGACTGAGGTTGAGATTGGAGTGGGTGTTGTCGTGAGGGATGTTTTCGTTTGGCTTGCGAGAGACGACAGCTTGGGTACTTCGTACTCGCAAACGGTTAGCGCACGGATCAGCATGGAATACTACCTGGTACCTTACCTACCTTAATGTCGTAGCGTTATTACTTCGAGCCCTAAGGTGGATACATCTCTTCGGAGAAAACACATTTCTAGCCTGGGAGTGAAAGACTGCTTCTTTGTACTATATCCAATGTTCTATTATGTCTCTTTCTCTATGAGCATGTGCTTCTCTTTCAGAAGTCTGGCTTTCATGCGCCAAGGACAGAAATATATGTTGACAACAATGCTACCATGTCCCTTTGCGCTCTCACTGAAGTAAATATGTTCATTGACGCCTGATGTGTGCGAGAACTGCCTTTTACCCAGAGAAAGATGCCCTCTCTCACTGCATGTGTCCCTACGGTCTCCCCCACTCCAGTCCCTCCATTCACTCACTCGCCGAGTCACACCTCAACACTCACACCCTCCCCTCACCCACCCCCTTCACCTCTTCACATTCCCCCTTCACAACTTACTTACCATCCACCTACTTCATCCAAAGCAACAATGACGACGCCCACCAAGAAACCCCTGACAAACTGCGTGATCAGCATATCCGTCAGAGACCGCATCTCAGTGGATGGCAAGCCAATCCGGCAGAAGCGTTTCATCAGGGCCGCAAGGGTGAGGTCTCTCGCCCTTCACCCCCACCCAAGACCATGCACGTGCACACTCAAACAAAGTCTATACCTTCACTCTCTACCTCTTTCAGCGTGAAAGCTCCATCATCTCGCTTCAGCTCGTTTGATTCACTTCACACTACACCACATTAACACAACAGCAACCATAAAACAGAACCCAACAACCTCGCCTCCTACCTCAACACCAGCCAACACCACCGAACCCGCACCACCACCCCCCCAACCACCCCCCCCCCCCCCCCCCCCCCCCCCCGCCCCCCAAACCCCACCCCCCCCACCCCCCCCCATAACCCCCCCCCCAAAACCCC